>Ga0065711_1005597_pt1 | contig 30461 bp, 19 predicted proteins | sample Hoacrofraction12_FD_59098 | JGI IMG/M metagenome (GOLD analysis project Ga0065711, IMG submission 59098) | Hoatzin crop microbial communities from Cojedes, Venezuela - Epithelial fraction 12 v2 (version 2) | ecosystem: Host-associated > Birds > Digestive system > Esophagus > Crop | place... | reverse complement strand
CCCCCCCCCGAATTCTGGTGACAACAGAAATTGATTCACGGCACTCTCTTCAGAGAAAAGGTGTTTAACATAGCTGCAAAGCGGGTCTGAATAATAATAATACATATATTGATAATGCATGAATGTGCATATATGTGCAGCGAAGTACCATTGCTTGGAAAAGCCATTGGAGGCATATTCAGCATTTTGCTGGGGCCTACCTACCCGACCTAGCGCTGCGAATAGCTGCTGGAGATGTCGGCAAATGGAACAGAGTCCCACCGGGAACAGCGAAACCACCAGCAGCACCATCTACCAATTAGTCCTCCTTGCTGATGCACGCTAAAGAGGACTGGACAATCGTACATGCCGTTGTATCAGTGAGCATCAAAGTAGGTGCAAGCTGATGGCTTGAAGAAGAATCTATTCTTATTCCTCCCCGTCCCCACCCCCAGGAGACGTTTGCTAGCGAGGGAGAGACGTGCGCTGCCGTCACGGGCATTGGGAAACGGGCTGAACTGAGAAACTGAGCTGGCGCTGCCTACCTGACCGGCCTACCAACCAGCGGGGACACGCCGCGCGTCTTCAGCGCTGCTGCTGACATCAGGACAGGCAGAAGAGTTTTTACGTAGTGCAGTCAGTGCCGACTGCCTCACTTGGTTAAAAACAAGACTGTAAAATTGATTAGATGGAGCCATCTGCTTCTCAGCCATTCTCCTACACTACCCCTGACAGTGACTGACAGGAGAGAAACAATGAATTTACAGCAGTGGGTGAGAAGCAATTGCATTTCTAATCCCTCTTCCAGAGCTGCTGGGGCTCTTACGGTGTAATCTGGAGTACTTGGTAACACAGCTCCTCTGAACTTTTAAGGGGTAGAGTAACTATTCATGGTCAGCTTTACTTTGCTCCTTGCAAAAGCCAGTGAAGAAGAGCCTGCAAAGCAGCAAAGTGTTTGCAGTCATTTCTGTAAATCGAGCTTGCGAAGGGGGAGCTGCACCATAACAGCCTCGTGGTTTTCTTTTGTTTTTAAAAGGAAGCCGTTTAACGGTCATTTGGATCTTATCTAGATATAGCCACTGATTTCAATAGGTTTTGAATATGGCTGTGAGCGTATGTTGTTTGAATAAGGTGTTTTCATTAACCGATTCCAGTCTGAAACATGCATTTTTTGCCACAAATGCATAATCTTCATGGCAAAATGACTTGGTTGCGAATGCTTGTTTTGACTATGTTTGTTCTGTTACTAATGAAAACTGAAATTGTTGTGGGTTTTTTTCTGATATTTATCTGATGTGAAAATCAGATGCAAAAAATTATAATGGTTTTTCAAAAGAAGAGAAGAAGTAACTTTGATTCACTTGTATTGCGAAAGAAATGTATTAGCTATGCTCCTTCCACTCCAGATCTAAAAAAGAAACCATATGTCCCAAACCTTGGCTACTTTTCAGATTATACTACTTGATCTAACTAACAATAATAGTTGTGCCTGCAAATGTCAGATGACAAAAATATGGACTCTGTTGAAATTAATCAGTGATGTAAGGCAGCAGTGTAGCTAATTCGTTTCAGCTGCTCTAACAGATGAAAGAAACAGGTGAAAGAAGTGGCTGCCATTTCTAAAAGCCGATTCACGTGTCCTCAGGAGTTAGCTGGCTACCTACTACATATGCTGTGTGTATTGGTAGGTGTTTATGGATGAAGCCGTTCATGAGCAAAGGGAAGCGCCAGCAGTAGCTCAGCAGAAAGAGGAGCCTTGGGCTAGCTGCCACGTGAGACTCTCATTGAACACAGGTGCCTACCCTTGCAGTGCTTGCGTGCTCCATGGCACAAATAAGATCTGCTAAATTGGATCTGCTCCCCTCATTAGCCTGCCCACCCTTGCCAAGGGCCTGCCCTCACCCTGGGCTGGCTGCGCCGCATGGGCTTCCTCTTCTCCTGGCAAGCAGCACCCCACCGGCACCTTGCTGGCCAAGCAGCCACCGGTGGCCGGCTGTCCGGGGCTGAAATGTCCTGAGGCAGTGATATCTCCCTCTCGAGCAGGGTGCATCCTATTTCATGGCCCGTTGGCTCGATCAGTCTTAACCCCTTTCTGGTGCTGCTGGCATGGCCACACGCTTGCAGCCGTGCTCACCATGGGCTGGAAAACAGCAAGTGTGGGTAGGCCAAGACCGGGCAGCAACCTCCTGCGTTGGCTGCCACTGCCACTGACGCAGGGCTGTCCGTATGACCAGTGCTCGCCTTCTCGGGGGCTTGTTTCATGTATCACTGCACGGTCGGCTGCTTTTCTCTATTTTAGGATCCTCTGTGAGTGGCAGCAATGCTCATTCACATTTAAGAGGGCCCAAGCCCAAGGCAGGGCAGCACCCAGGTTGACCTGGTGACCCATGCTGGAGCTGCAGGGTGCTGGAGGAGTCAGCATGCCAACAAGGAGACTTGCAATGTAGCCCAAAGAAAACATTTAGGGTAGGGTGTGCATAAGCCATGCCCATTTCAGGGCAGAGAGCCAAGAGCCACTGCTCTCTTAGAAATTTGCAAGTCTACTCTTTTCTGCCTAAAATCCTTATATTTTTCTCCCTCTGGTATTTTTGAAGCATTTTGGTGTTACGAGTATGTCAGCAGCCAGCTCATGCAGGCAGGTGGCAAAAGGCTGTTCCCTGCTCAAGACAACTTAGGTCAGCATCTCCCACCTCCCCAGGCTGTAATGCATGGAGAGGTGGGACTTAGGGCACTCATGCTTCTCCTGGAGAAGCTGTCCCTCTTTTCATGGCATTGCTAAACACCAAGTGTAAGAGAGAAAGAAATCATGGTTAACGCAGGGACAGTATGGTTACAAGCTTGCCAGCTGTAACCATGGCTGTGCAGAGGCAAGTTTGTTCTTGTGCTCTTTCTTGCCCTCAGTAAACATTTGTTTACCCCAAGTAAATAGTAACAGCATAAATAGGAGACTGTACCTTCCTGAAGAAAGGCAGTCATGTATGCCTGACCGTTACGGCACATTCCTGGGCAGGAGTTTGACATCGCCCTTGAACTGGGCTCTGCTGGTGGGACAGGCAGAGAAGCACCCGGCCCGCGACTCCCCGGGGAAGGGAGGTGCCTCTGCGCTGCTCAACATCGCCACGGCAGGAGCCCCTCAGGGCGTGCTGAGAAGCAGAACGTGACGACCCTGAAAAATGCAAGTTTGGGAAATACTGACATATTCAAAATGAAGCTATTTTGGGGAAAAGGAAAGCTACAGAAACAGTTCATCTATTGTTTGTGAGTAGTTTGTGGTATCAGGAAGTACAAAGTAGATAGATAGAGTGAAACCAAGAAGTATTTGCACAGGGTTAGATTAGGTGACCAGAGAAATTGAGAAAGAAACATAATGTTGTACTGAGCAATGTGACTGGGGAATGATTATATTCCTAAGCTCGCAAGACACAAAGGAGTGGTTGCTAGAAGAAAGGCGAGAAAAATGTCATGTTATCTGTTGGAATTGCTGCAATGTCATGAAAGCGATTCGCAGAAATACCCACAGCTCATCAAGAAACACCGCCTATGTCTCATCCCATCCGTAGCAGAAGAAGGCTGGCATGTGCAGAGCTTCTTGTTGAAAGCACTGAGCGCATCCTCCTCCTTCTTCTGCCTAGCCCGCTGGCTTAGCAAAGCACTTTTAGCTTTCACTGAAATCAAGAGCTGAGATCATTTAACATCTGTAATGGTTTTGCATCTTGCAAAATTAGGAAACATGGGCTTTTTTTTTTCTTTTTACCAATGCTATGCAGGGTACCTGCTACTCTTGCATGAGAGCAAGTACTAGAAAGCAGAGGCTGAAGTATTTTCTAGTATAATCTGGAGGAGTTCAGCTCTAGCTCCAACCATCTATGTTTTCTTTTCATAACAGAACCTCTTCCTGCAGTATCTTAGCACTTGCTAAGAGGTAATCTCAGAGAGTAAATATATGTCCACTCCTCTGAGTTGCCTGGATTGGATTTGTCATTTAATTCCATGTTCTGGTGGGATTGCTTATGTAATGGTTTTTTTTTTCTTCATTAAACTAAGTTTATAATTCCATGGTATGGAGAATTAGGCAAACATTTCATATAATAAAACTACAGCCTGTGGGTGTGATGGGCTTTGGGCCAGCATCTCTGAACAGACAAATGTTTTTTGCCATTTTAAGGAGTTAGGAAATCAGACAGATCACACAGAGATGAGAAATAGTAAATGTGTTTCATTAAAATTTATTTTCTCAAGATGGTTTCAACAAAAATATTGAATATTGGAAATGTCATTACACCTCTTTCAGCATTGCACATTTAGGCCAGGAGGTCTGTTTTAAAGGAGTAAGGAGGAAGAATAGAAACAAAAGTGAATGAAAAGCTTCCAAAAAAATCCCAAATGTGTATCTATTTATTAGACAAACAATCAGTTTAACAGTCATGTTGATGGAGATGATGATTTCCTAGAAAAAGAAAAAACACTTTCTGTTCAGAAGAAGGACTTTGCATGCATGGTTTTGAATGGCTTCATGAGCATATGCACAGTGTCATTTGGTGTCTTGGTTTGGGGTAGCTTATTGAACACCACCTGTGAGCAAGCCGGTGAGCTGCCCTCGCTGATTCTTCCCAGAAATGCTCATTAGGCCGACTGAAAAGGTGAGTACACGTAGGGTAGTGTCCTCCTTCTGTCCATCTGGGCAGCATCTGCAGAGTCCACATGGGAGCAGCTCCCCATTCAAAGAGGGACAACCCATCAGTCCCTGGCAGGATGTTTTGTTCTAGCACCCCTATTCTGTCTGTTTTACCTTGTGCACGAAGGATGAAATTAGGTTGAACCAGACAATTCCACTTGTAGAAACACCGCTCTGGCCAGCCCCACAACTGGAAAACTCAAATCTTTGGCTCAAGGCAAAGGGGCTCTGTGTCTTTTATCTCCTCGATGGCTTCGAGACCAACCAGCCTGTTCAGCTGGGACGGGGTACGGCTAGGGCTGATGGATCACTCAGCATAGGGAGTCAGCATCACCTCCCAGAAATAGCCAAGTCAAAGGGGCACCTGAGCAGATTTTGAGTGCTGTGAAGTAGGGCCGACACTGCCTTTCAAAGAGGAGAGAGGTGATTAATTAGCTGCCCAGGCAGTGTTGTTTTCCTCTGCAAAGTAATCTCTCCTTTGGAATTGGGAGACACGCTGCTGACAGTGCTTAATCACTTATTCAGGACGCCAGGGTACAGGCTCTCCACAGCCCTGGAAGGATAATGCCAGATTTCTGCACTCTTGTCCCAGCTCCGACAGGTTTGCTGTGGGGCCACAAGCTGGTCACTTCTGTCTTTCTGCCTTCATTTGCCCATCTGCAAGAGTTAAAAGATGGGCTTTGTGCATTAGTTATTTAATAAATTCTATTGTGCTTTGCATATGCAGCACATGATTTAAGCATCCCTGTGGCTGTATTACAACAGGTGAGCGTATTTTGGCAGCCCCAGTTTCATGGATGCATCAGGTTGCAGGGAGAATTTAATGTGATTTCAAATAAACCATCTGAAAGCGTTTCGAGCTCTGCCATTTGTTTGGATTAGCATAAGCTCTTCCTCCCCTCGTCTCATTTCCTGCATGTTTAAACTACAAATACAGCTGAATTTAAATGTAATCCGCATGTCTTTACCAACTCATCTTCACTGACAAAAGCACATCATTAAGAAATAGTAAGGGGGAACTAGCCCCCTGTGTCCAAATGTGATAAAAGCAAACCCATGCAAAACTGTGCTAGTGATTTAAATTTATCCCCTAAGCACAATAAAATTGGTATTGCAGAGCTTGCAGATACCAAACAAATCGAGGTTCAGGTTTACCAAAGCATTTCTGTAATTTTGGGATGCTCTCCTCAGTTCGTAAATGCTCATTATGTGTAAGCAGACCCAGTGCCTGAAGAAAACATGCAGTTTAATCTATTATTGATTATTTTTGCAATCTTCAAAAGCAGCTGGAGCGTATCTCAGGGCAGAAAAGGAGAAGCTGATTGTGCAGTGCAAACCCAGGGGAGCTGCCAATGCCAGTTCCGCCTGTGAAGTAACAAGGGGCTGATCTGAGCCCAGTGCACCGGGGAGAGGAGAGTGGTGATAACCTGACACCCCGATTCAGTAGCAGTGTGCAGTCAGACAGCGTATGCTTGTTTTGGGGCCGGGGTTTTTTTGGGTTGGTACAAGATGGGCTTCTGCAAGAGCTCTTACTTTTAGCCAGAGGAGTGTCTAGGACCTGAAGCAACTCATCACCAGGAAGCTGTAGAGCGAGCCCTGAAAAAAGGTCCAGCTGTGGCTTGCCTTGTCCTGGCCAAGGCTGGGACTGTGGGAACTACAGCCAAAGGTACCACCAAACAGAACTGAAAGTGATTTTCAGAGAAGTGTCTTCAGTGGAGGAAACTGAAAATCGTTTTTCAGGAAGACTTCTTACCAGAAGGAAGACATAAGTTCCAAAATCTTTAGAAAAAATCTTTTTTACTAGTGTTTGGATACTCAGATTCCCTTCAGTTTCTGCTGCCCTACCTTGCAGAAGACAGTGACTACTGGAAAAGATGGTCACTGGAGGCACAGAAACACATAGCTTGGTGACACCAGCTGAATCAACAAAAACAGAGAGAAGTGAGGCACCAGGAGTGGCCTGGTGTAGCTCTCATATTGTGGCAAGAGGGGCTGTGGCACGAGGAAGTGTACAGGGAAACCTGTGACAGGTATACATTGTCACAGACATCAGAGTGGCTGCCGTACTGAGTCAGACTAGTTGTCAATTTGGCCCAGTATCGAGCCTCTGACCACGGTCACAGCGGACACGTAAGCAGGAGCCCAAGAACAGGTTAGACGTGTTTTCCTAGAATATTCTTCCAGCCTTTGAAAATTTGCAGCTCCTGATCTGGAAGGGTTATTCTGGTATTTAAAAGCCTGCAGTGGGTGTTTGTGAAGTCATCCAGTTGTTTTTGATCCAGTGTGAATATTTCACCCCGTCTCTGCAAAGAACCATTTCCCTTTGCCAGTTCTGCCCTGGCCACCCTCTGGTGTCACCAGGTCCTGGTGGGACACCAAGATCGCTTGGGACAATCAACTGTCATTCGCTACCCACCTTCCCATGCCACTTGGTGGGCCTCCAGCACAACCATCCTTGCGCACATCCTCTCCTCGGCTGGAGAGCCCTGGTCTCTGTGGCTGCTCCTGGTGTGGAAGCCGTTCCACTCCTCTGAAGATCCTGGTTACCCATGTCTGAATCTTTTTCCATCCTCTCATATTTGTGATGAGGACAGATGTGCCCTTTGCCGAACAATACCAGCTATGAGGTGCCAGCGCTACCTCTGTAGCTGCAAGACCAGCCTTGCATCCAGCGCTAGTCAGCATGGGCCTGCCCTGCTTCTTCTGCCCCACTCCTCCTCTTCTCCCCTAGTCGCTCTGCTTTACCTGGGGCTGGACAGGGGATGCTGCACTTTTATTCCCCTTCCTGTCATCTATTCTGATGATGCCCATCACCTCTGTGGCTGAGGACCAGAGCACAGCTGGCTGCAGGGAGCTCACCAGCCCCCCAGCAGGAGCGGGTGCCCCGGGGACCCTGGCTGGGGTGGGTGGTTGTGCCACCACTGGTCCTCCTGGGAGGGAGCTAGACCCCAGGAGCAGGTCCTTTCCATGCAAACTGGGTGAGCTGCGGGTGAGGGGAGAACTCAGAGAGGGAGGTGTGTGAGAGAGAAACCCTTCACCCTGAGATCACCATCCTCTTCTTTGCAAGTTTGACACTTGATAGCATAGCAATGTTTGGGGTTCTTTTCCCTAGCACGTCAGTCCTGTGAGATGAACATCACCCTGCTCACGTTGCCCAGACTCAACCGTGAGCCTTGCTCTTGCAGACTGCCCAGCCTTATTGCTGTGCCACACTGCGAGCTTACAGCCGGTTTTCTGGTGTTGCCCCACATCACTCCCCCCAGCACTTTTCCACCACTGCTGCTTTCGAAACACCTCCAGCCCCATCGAACAGCTATACACGTTTCTTCATTTCTTCTGGGTGTATTAGCTTGTGTTGTCCAGGTTGGATTTTGTTACTATATCCTCCAGATAATGCTACTGCCTGCATGATAGAGTCTTTGCCTCCTGCTATGAGATTAACCTCAAATTTAATTTGGGAGCTATTCATCCCCTCTTGATACTTACCATTAACAACAATAAAAGTAGAATTCAACAACTGAGATTCCCAGCACCCTTCGGGTCCTTGTCTTTATTTCGGTATATGGTTGTTGATCGTTCAGGTTTATCTATTTACAGTCCTTCAAGTAGTGTTCAGCATAGAGAGCAGCTCCCTGACATGCTATTAATCACCTTCTTTGAAACGACTGTAGAAAAGATACTGGGCTCTGAGCCAGTACTTTTGGGATCATGTTAACCGTTTGCTGTTGTCTTTCAATCACTTGTGCTGTGCAAAATAACCCAAGATGTCCCTCCCTCAGGGTATTAAGTAAAGATTGCAGCTCCTGTGATAAGGGAAGATTCTGACAAGCATTAATCTGCAGGGAGCAGATCGGCGAGAAATAAAGGGCAAGAGCATCGCCTCACGGCCTTTTCTTGTGCAGGGGGTGCTTTACATAGGTGTACACACATTTTGGGAGGAACCTTGTTTGCCCGGTGTTCTCTCCTTTTTACAAATATTGGGGTGCATTCAGGTGGTTTTCAGCATCCTGAACTTTCAGTTTATGCAGATTTAGAAAATCCTTAATTAAACAACAGAAGGCATATTATCCTGTCTCCTTTCATCAGCTTGGTATCCATCAACTACAGCTGGCACAAACCATTTATCCCTGTGGCAACCACAGCTTTTGACATCTCTTGACACAGACCGCTTTGAACTTGTAGGTACCCCATGCTATTTTTGTGCTTGTGCAGATGATCGAAGGCTGTGCTGAGCACCTCCTTGTCTTCGGGGAAGAGCTGCTGGACTTGTGCAGCGATGGCAATCAGGAGAGGGCCTTCAAAACTGCTCTTCACCAGTGGCAGCAGCAGCCGGTGGCAGCGGTGCAGTGTAGAAGAAGTTGGCCGTCCTCATCCTTGGGAAGGAGGATGTTTCCATCAGGTTGAAACTGATGCTCAAACTTTCTTATGGTAGCTGTCATTCCCTGCAGGGCAGCACTTCCAGGGTTGGTGAGATAAGCCCATGTGATGGGGCAGCCCTCCTGTTGTACGGTAGGAGTTCGGTGGACGTCCCACCGTGTGGGCTTTGGGAGACGGGATGGCGTCTCAGGCTGCCCATGAAGCACTGTGATCACCTGTAGACTGCGGAGCAGTACGCAAGGCAACAGAAACCTGTTGCAATTTTTGAGGGGGAGGGGAAAAAAAAGTACTGGGAGGTCTTTCAAGGCACTAACGTCAGTTCATGGCTAATTAGAGGGCAGGAGGCTCTTCCCGGGCTAGTGACCGGACTGGCTCTGCTTCATGGCTGCTCTGCAGCTGACAACAAGCCATAGGTGACCGAGAGCTCAGGCGCTGGGCTGGGCATCTCCACCCCACTCAACAACAAAACCGGCAGCAGCCCGGCAGTTGCTTCCCACACAACCACGGTCTCTCAGCTCAAAAGGAGATTTGGCATTTTTCTTAGTTTGATTCACTTATTCTCCTCCAAGAGCCTGAGCCAAAAGCTATCAACTTAAATGGGCTTTGCATCAGATTCCTAGTTTGTTGGAATGAGGCACAGATTAAATGGTCCCAAATGTCCTAGTTTATAAAAATATTACTTATTGTCTTTCTGTACTTAATTCCATGACCAACCTAACAAAAATGTGAAGCATGTAGTAGGACATAGTGACTGTCTTAAGGGCAAAAAATTTGTGTTTTTCTTCATAACCCTTCCCCACAGAGTTTTAGTCCAAATCTCTTATCATGGAAATCAATAAGCATTTTAGAAGTGAGATCACAGAGGAGCCAGAGCAGAGTCCCTCAACACTTTTTGTTTACCTCATTAAGCTACAGCTCTGGGCTGCAAACATGGGTTTAAGTTTGCGTGCTTTTCTCCCTTCTTTTAACAGAAACCTTTGTTGGCATCTTTTCTGTATAAATCTGCAATATACATGCTTTTAAAGAATCAATGTAGAGTTTGTCAAAGAGTCAAGAGTCTGATTTCACACACACAGAGGTGTGTTTTTTTGAGGACTGAGAAACAGAATACCAAGTACCAGTCTGAGGAGTAGGAGCACAATTTGATTACCAAATGCAGAACATTCTCAAATTCCTGGAATTAACATTTAAAGGCAGATGTCTAAGAACTTGAGGTTGGTATTTTGTATGTTGCATTTGAGGGTGTTTTCTGAAAAGAATTTTTAGGGAGATTTTCCCCAAAGTACCTCCACGTGTACTTAACTGGAACGGCCTTTTAAAAATGGTCCCTTCTGTAAAAAGAATTTTAAAAAATTCTATGTTAAAATTGTATGGATTTTTGTGAAGTATGGAGACACCATCAGATGTTTGGATACCTCTTTAACACACTGGTAATTTAGGTTCTATAATTTTAGCCACTGGAGGGCTCCCCAATTTTTAAGTTAATATAGTAGGACATACAGTGTGAAAGAATGAAGGAAGGAGCTAAAGCAGGGTGGTCCTAGTCACTCCCACAATCTCTAGAAATACTAAATATCATGGAGATTCCAGGTGTTCTGATAAGTATTCCTCAGCAGAAATCCTGGAAGAAAATAATTTTAGTATTTCTGGTAAAATAAATATTCTGCCATGAGCTGGGCAACCAGCAAGACTGGGTGTAACTGTCTAGCTAGGTATTCATAAAAATAAAAGTAAATGAAAGTTTCAGGACTTGGTAACAACACACAATCAGGCAAATTCCCCAAAAGTTTTACTTTAATATATCAGTTTTTCATTTGGATGATTTACATTACCATTACAGCCCCTATACCCCCAGCCTGCCAGCTCACCCATATGCTGCTCCTTAGAGGCAGTTGGCCAGGGAAACTGTCTTGGGGGGTTTTTTAATTATTATCTACATTTTCTACACTTAAGATTGTTGCTCATGGCTGGATCAAGTTGCAGCACAGAACAGAGTCTACTCCTGCATGCTGCTCTGGACATTGCACACTGAGGACTGATCTAACCATCTTCCAAGATCCTGTTCTTTGCTCAAGGAATTGCTTTCCTTTAAACAGAAGAATGAAAGAAGAGCAAAGAGAAGAGAGGAGACATCCCAAGATGAAACCATATTAAGAGTACCTGGTGAACCAAGAACATCCACCATTTCCAGAAGCAGAGATGTCCCAGACTGTGCAAGGCACAGACTCCTGCAGTCAAAGATACAACAACTGCTTTGTCGGTATACGGGCAACTGTAGAGGTGACACCATCTTGTTTCACGCCTCTGGATGCATAGTCCATCCAAGAAACTAACTGGAAGTTTAGCTCCAGCTTCACAGCCTTAAGCCACAGAAACCCCCCCCAGAATCTCCCCAAATAATCATGCTTACCCGTACCTGCTGTGGTCAAGGGACTTGCTGGTTGCCCTATCATATCCATGCCTGATCTTGTCAGAGACGTGGTGGTGTGCCTTTTGCCAGAGCTCACTGCGCTTGTGTTCCCTATAGAAGGAGAGACTGATAACCCTGTGCAATGAAATATTTGCTGATGAATACAGAAGGACAAATCATGGGCATGCCTGTCCCACTGGCAACCAGCTTGTCAGAACTAGGCTTGATCTACTTTTATACCTAGCATTGCAAACCTCTCCATCCTACCAACCTGCCAGCTGGCTCACCAGCACCATCCTGATTCAGGCACAGACTGGTATGATTAGGAAGAGGTAGCTACGCAGAAGTTGGTGTGTACTGCAAAAATCAATGTGAATGGGGAAAATGCTGAATTGTGTGGCTCAGAACTGCAAATCAAGGCACAGAGAATGCAAGCACCCATCAATGTAGACGCGTTCAGTACATCCTTAGAAAAGAAGAAATGAGTGGCATCAATGTTTCCCTCAACTCTTGTCTTTCATAACTACCTTTGTTCAAGGCCACCCATATCTCACCATGGTGAGCAGTAGTTGTAGACTCTTTAGCAGAGAGACATATTTGCTGCTAATAAAATATTAACCCAGATGAAGGGCTGGTAAAATATTAAAATATCAGACATTCCTCTACTCTTCAGCTTCCCACTTGGCACAAATCTCTGCCATGATTTGGAATCTGATCAAACATGTTTCATAGGTACAAAGAGGCTAATTTATAAAGAAGGATTAATCCTTCTACAAGACCAGGCTGGTTGGAATTTCTCTTTCCCCTTTTCATGCTGCCAGGCAGTCTCTCAACCTTTTTGCCACACGTTGCTTTTTTTGTGGAGAATTTTTTCACCAACATGACTTACAGTCTTTTGAGGCCACGTGTTTTAATTCAGAGGCCCAGCGGCTGAAAATTCCTATTTATCCACAAAGCGAGTACTAGGCTATGAGCATCTTTGCAGTAACCCTTCAGCATACTTTGAGCTTGACCCATAGAAGGACAGGCAAATTCACAGTGAGACCTGGGACCATAAGAGATGATGAGCAATGGTGGCAAGGCATGCCAAATGTAGTGCGGATACCTAGAGGTGGTGCAAATGAGGTTCTCTTAGGACATGGGAAGTGAACAGAAACAAGAGGAGCACATGGCAACCTTTACCTCATGTAATGGAGGTACACATACCATGGCGATGCAGGCCACATTTCCATTACAAGTGGTGTGGGACAGCCTTGCTTTTTATTTTAAATATGCTGCCCCATCATTTCAATGGGTACCTCTTAGCACTCTGTGAGAAATTGTGAATTATCAGTTCCTATGCATCATTCTCTCACCTTTTCTGAGCGTGAAGGCTTCTGTCACATTTCCCTCACTTCTCCATCAAGAATCCTCGTAAATTTTTTATGTCCTGACCGATGGCATTAGTACACTGAGAAAACACAATTTCAGTTTTAACGGGGGATTTCTGCACTGTGGAACTAGTTTAGGATTGATTACTTTCTCTTACCCAAATTCCTCAAATTACTATTTCTCACTTCAAACAGGAGCTGGCTGACTTCAGAGCAAAGCTGTGTTAAGCCCGTTGTGTTCACCTGCAGAGGCACAATCCTCCTGCTGCAGGCTTTTTCATCTAAATAACCAGAGACAGAGGGTGGGAAAAGGGAAGCAATGGTATAACTGCTGGGGGAAGGGAAACGACCTCAGAGCTGTGCGAGAGGCAATTTGGTAGAGCAAGCTGTCGAAGCTACTGTGGATCTTGATCTATCTGTTGGATAACCCTTTGCATGCACATGCTCACACCCCTTGCCCAACTGGGGTTCCCTGCTGCGATGCCTCCCCCCGGGACCTCCACCACTAGCGCCAGGGCTTCTGCCCTGTATCTTGGGTGCAGAGATGGAAGTCCTTGTACTTGCCCCATCCTGTTGTTGCTGGTTGACCTTGCTGTCTTCTCTGCCCCAAAATGACAGGAGCCAACTAAGCTGGCACTGAAACACCAAAGTCCCCCTGCAGTACTTTATGCAAAAGCCATTTCCTCTTTGCTGTAGGTATGTCTGGGTCTTTTGCTGCATTTTGAAGAAATATCTTCTCCTAGTTCACTCTGGAAGCAGACACAGTTGGCACCAAATAAACAATATCAAAGTAACTCTATGGTCTGAAAGGGGGACTTTTCATGTCATCTGGATTCAACTGCCTACCAGCTTGCCCTGATGCCCTGGGACGAGCCCTGTGTCCCACCACATTTCTTGTTTTAGTCATCATCATAGGAGAGCCACAGACAGAGACACAAGTGCATCTTCCAGACACATGTGTTGATCATTAGTTAAATAAATGAATTTAAACAACAACTTGGTGTTAGAGCTATCAAGAAACTTTAAAATCATTAAGTGTTCAATTATTTCCTAGAAAAGCTTTGAAGTGGTGCTTTTAAATTCAGCTCTCCAGCTGCTATCTGTGAGCTGCAGAATAGGATATTTGCATACCTCTGGCTTGGGTGCTGGCAGCCTTCCTGTCTAATATTTTATTGGGTCTAGATGCAGGTTGCGGCAATAATGTAAAGGTTTGTCAAAGTGTTCTTTACTGTTTGGTTTTAAATTTACATTACAAACTCCTCTTAAAAAAGATCCAGTTAATCTCAGCTTGGCCTGTTGCCTGGGAAATTTTCTGTGTGGTGTTTAATATTAAATATAGCTCTTGAAGACTTCTTTATTTTGCTGAAGTGTTTGTAATTTTTTCTGTTTTCATCACAGTTTAAAATTGGTTATTCCATCAGTACACAGGTAAGAATGAGGCTTTTCCTATGCTTCATACAAAAATCACCATCATTTTGCTAATCACTGAAAAGCTGTTGCTAATACATTAGCCTGCAGAAGATGAGAAAGGGAGAACTGAAAGGTTTCTGTAAGAATGCCTAAAGAAATGGCAGAAACACGGTACAGCTTTCAAACACAGACAAGGCTTCATTCTTTCTGTCTTGTTTGATAAAAAACGAACCACATAGTGAATGCTGTAACTTCATGTTACTCCTGTCAAATCTTTAGTAAGTGGGTGTCCGGGGAATTAGATCATAAGCGAAGGGAATGTTCCTCTCATTCGAAAGATTTCTCATTGTGTTTATTAATTTAACCGTTAACTTTAAGAAGACAAAATACGCCGTTTTCAAAGGGATTCAATGAAGAGAGATCTGCCTGACCCTTTCATGGGCTATTCTGAGAGACACTTATCCTATGTATCAATGGAAATATCCAGAGAGAATACATGTCATATAATTATTCATAAAAGAGAGCTAAATCACTGAGCAGTTACACATCACTTAGGCTGAAAATATCTTCAATTAAGGTAGGAATGAAGTAATATCACATTTTATGCAAGTTCCCATCAATAAGCCTGACACATGCCAGCTCCCATTTAATAACATATTTTACTTCTAATAATTCTCCTTTTTTTCCTGGTTCAAAAAATGTGGAAGAGGGCTCAACTGCTCACAGAAGTTTAATGTGGTTGTAGGAGGAATATAAGGTTTCATGCTTTAGGGCACAAAACAATCCTCATCTGAGAAGGCTAAGATGCATTTTGCCATTTGGCATGGAGCACCAGCATCACTGGGATGCCTCCGCACTGGACACAGGAGATGGGACAAGAGGGAGCATTGGTTAAAACCAGCCTGACAAGTCCTGTGATTCATGCACCTCCATTTCTGTCCTCAAAAGGTTTGGGAGGTCCTTTCTGCATGAGCCAGTGTTAACCCCCTCCTGTAAGTAAACAGAAATGGGCATGTGGTTCTGCCACACAAGTGTTTTCAATGCATTATGCTTTCTCAAATTAAATGAATAAAATAAACAATGAAATACAACTTTGTCCTGAGTAGCAACTGGGAAGGGAGAGCAAAGTCAAAAGCAAGTGCAGGAGGTGGATTAAGACTGGGGAGTCATCCTCAGTCATGGGCCCTGGGCAAGCAGAGCACCATTTCCAGTCCAGGCGACACGCTGCAGCCAGTGAGATGGAAAGATGGGGCTCTTTGCCTCTGTTAAGCATCCTAAATCCTGCTCTGTGTGGATTGCAGGGATGCGCTGCACATAATCCTGTCCCCCAGCACTTGGATCTTAGTGTCTGCAGCGCACAGAGAAAGCAGGCTGGGAAGGGAACTAAGAACATCTAGAAGCCATTCCGTGGGGAGCCTCACTATTTCCAACCCAACAAGTGTGCTCAGTCAGGAGACAGAAGGGCTGCAGCTCCTGACAGCAGCTCCAACTGCAGTGTAATCAGAGCAAAAAGCAAAGCCATCCTGCAACAGCACCTAGGAAAGAAACCGCAAGGCTGCAAAAGCAGCAGTGTGGCCAGCAGCAGCTAGAAACCTATGTCAGCATCTCATGCTTCTCTCCCTCCATTATCTCCCTCAGTGAAGGGGCTGCAAATTGGGATTCAGCCGTTTAGGTGTCCAGTGCCATTTCGGGCACCCTCCGGTTGCAGAGAGGGCTGCACAGCACTGGCAGGTCCCTGGGAGCTCTCCTTCCCTGGAGCAGCCGCTGGAGACCCAGTGGGGGAGCAGAGAAAGTCTCAAAAGGCATCACACCCCCACGTTAGGCAACTAACTCCAAGTAAACTCCAGGAAATCCCAATAGATGCACACATCTAGAATTAAAGAAATGAAAAGTAAAATCCAACAAATTATTGTCAACACGGCTCTAAAATTAGTTTGTATAAACACACACATACAAATACGTTTGTATATATTTGTATAAAGACAAATAAAAAATGTATTTTCATAAAGTACTGCATTATTACATGTTGTGAGAAATAACACTTTAAATCAATTGAATGTGAAATACAGAAATTCTGCACATCAAACACCTTTTCTGAGATGTTTTCTGATGCACCTAACCAGTGCTGGCTTTCCAGGAGAACCCAGATTTGGCAAGCTGTGTGGCAGGAATGCTTTTGTTGTTCTTTTTTGGCCATTTTTTATGTATTGTGATATGACAGCTCCATGTACAGCCTGGCCTCATTCATCTCACATGAACAAATTTACTTTTTAGTCCTAATGATGTTCCCGTCAAGATTCTTAGGGTTTTAAGGTACTGGAAGAGTGGGAGCAGAACTTGTGCTTTGCTTGTTGTCTTGCTAAAACCTGTTCATATTGCTGTGCTTGCAGTTGCTATTGCCTATCTGTATCTTGCTGGTATTTTGTAACAGACCAGTTCTCCCAGTGCTCGTTACAGAGAAAGAAAGGAAGCAAGAGGGACCAGGGAAGCTGGAAATTAATAGTGATGAAAACTTACAGGACAGAGGGTGTTCCAATAAATCTTTCCTATCCCACCCAGTATGTGCTCCAACGGAGAAATATTCTGACCCTCCCAACTGCAATCTAACAAGTGGAGGATTCATTTCCAACTATAAACTACCCGGAAAGTCTTAAGTGTAACTGTGTTAAACACAAAAGATATCAACCTTCAGGAATGTGATGATTTCTTAAGTAGATCCTGTTTGCAACAGGTTAAAAAGTTTAGGCAGAAAAGATTCTCACTGAATGTTTTATGGTAATTTACATTATGTTTCATATGACATATCTGTAAGTGAAACTAACCATAAAGATAAAGGTCTTCATCTTGTTGAAATGAAATGCTCAAACAGGACTCATGTGAGAAAACTATTAAGTACCAAGTCAACATTTTCTAGAAATTTTAGGTAGTGTAAAATTTGAAATTTTTGTCTTCTGGTTCCAATTTAGAAGGATTTTTCCCTTGCGTAAAGTGTCAGGTCTGTCCTTGGAAAAGATATTCAGGTTCCTAGCAAGCTCTGCTATTACATTTTTCACCTATACTTCCAGTCTCCTGAGCTAAACAAATACAATTATCTTTATTGACTCTGCTCTCATTGGCATGAGTTGGTTGACTTCAGCAGTTCAGGAGCCACTTAGAAAGTGTAAGCTCTTTCTGAGCAAAGGCAATGGCTTTGCTCTGTCATTCATTACACCACGTCTTCAGGAAGGGCAGAGGAAGTAATTTTAGTGTTATCCTTCTTGAACAAAGTTAGAAAGCTTTATGGTCTGCAAATGTACACTCACCTCTCTCTGTGCGGCCTCCAGATACAGGATATACCTGTATTTATTGACCTGGCTTTAAAATGCAACCAGATAACCCCTTCCAGCTGCCCTCCATCTCTGTTCTCAGTTATATTCACGTGGTTTGGAACAAACGGTCCTGATTTCTCTAGAGCTATGGGATCTGGTAAATGAAGTGTGAATGTGATTTTGCACCAAATGTTTGAGTCTATAAAAGTAGTGACCTAACGCACAGCATTTGTTTATACCTTAAAAATATAACAAACCTTTGCACAGATAACGTGGCCAAAGCCCACAAGCGACTCTGGAGAGCAAGGGCACGGAAACGGGGTTGCCGTAAGACCACCTGGGATGTCCTGGGGCGAAGCAGGAGAGAACATGCGATGCGCCGCACGAGCTGTGGCCCGAACGTGTTTTGAGTGCGTTGGCTCAGCTGTAGATGCAGGCAGTGCAGGGCACACGCTGTACATCTGACCTGCCTGCCAGCATCGGGTCTGCCGCGAGCATCCCAGGAAGCTGCTCAGCGCGGGCAGAGCATGCTTGCCTGGTGTTTTTTTGGGCTGCTGCTTCAGCCAGTTTGCTGGGTATCGCCGGAGAGTGCATCCAGATTCTCCAACTGCTGCTCAGAGCTGGTGACTGGACACGTGTGGGACAGTTCAGGCAAGCGGTAACACTATAGACCAAAAGGAAAAGTAAGTTATGACCTATGAAACTTCATGCTAGATGCCGTCATGCTGAATGTGGGGAAAGTTATGACTGCAGTCCTGGTTTCTGGACGGCCCCGCTCTGTTCACTAACAGTGTGGGAGAGCCGTCTGACAGGAATGGGTTACATCGGGCTTTGTGTGGGGTGGGGAAGCAGCTGTGCATCAGGAAACGCCGAGGAGGGTGAACGTAAACCCACTGAGGACAAGGGCATCAACTTCTATGGGAATCCACCAGACACCTTTCACGTGTGTGAGGAGTCAGTGTCGTGCTCTGTCACCTGGCACCTGTGAGCTTTTAAGTCACCTCAGCAGAGAGAAGCAGCTTCAGTCCTATCAGCAGCAGATAAAATGGGATGGGTGAGATGGTTCCCCCAGAGCTGGATGTCCTGCTCCTCCCACAGTGCCACCCCTGCAGGGATGGGGAGCAGCACCTTGAAAAGTGGCTGCATGGCTGTGGGTTTTCAGCCTGGCCTGATAAAGCAAGGAGATGTGAGGGGTGGCTGGGAGGTCATAACAGCTTCAGTTTTAGTGTGCTGCTGTATGGTGGTCAGAGCCCTTTTAGAGTCACGGAGCTCATGGGACCGGTAAGGTTTTGGCCTGGCCAGTAGATAAACAGAGGACTTGGAGAAGAATGCAGAAAATGCTAGTAGAGGGTGCTGAAGGCAGCAGCGCTTGCACTTCTGCATTACTAAGCTGGGGTGAAGGCGCTTGCCTTTGGCTATTAGAAGGCACTGGTGTTTCCCAACAGGATCCCGAAGAGACAAGCGAGTACCCACCCCTTCAAAGCAGGCTGAGCTCTCAGTATTTTGAACCAACACAGAAACGATGGGGCATCAGGTACAACCCCTGACGGTGGGAATCATAGAATTTATGAAATGCTTTGGATTGGAAGGAACCTTTAGAGGTCATGTAGTCCAACCCCCCTGCAGTGAGCAGGGACATCTACCACTGGATCAGGTTCCTCAGAGCCCTGTCCAACCCGACCTTGAAAGTTTGCAGGGTTGGGGCCTCCACCACCTCTCTGAGCAACCTGTTCCAGCATTTCACCACCCTCATTGTCAAAAATGTCTTCCTTATATCCAGTCTAAATCTACCCTACCTTGGTTTAAACCATTACTCCTTGTCCTATCGCAAGGGGCCCTACTAAAATATTTATCACCATCCTTCCTGTAGGCCCCCTACAGGTACTGAAAGGCTGCAATAAGGTCTCCCCACAGCCATCTCTTCTCCAGGCTGAACAGCCCCAACTCTCTCAGCCTTTCCTCATAGCAGAGGTGCTCCAGCCCTCAGCCATTTTTGTGGCCCTCCTCTGGACCCGCTCCTACAGCTCCATGTCTTTCCTGTGCTAGAGGGCTCCAGAGCTGGATGCAGGACTCCAGGTGGGGTCCCACCAGAGCAGAGTAGAGGGGCAGAATCCCCTCCCTCAACCTGCTGGCCACACTTCTCTTGATGCAGCCGAGGATACAGTTGGCCTTCTGGGCTGCGAGCACACATTGGTGGCTCATGTCCAGCTTTTCATCCACCAGTACCCCCAAGTCTTTCTCATCAGGGCTGCTCTCAATCCCTTCATCAGACAGCCTCTACTGATAGGATTGCCCCGACCCATGTGCAGGACCTTGCGCATGGCCTTGTTGAACATGAGGTTCACATGGGCCCACATCTCAAGCTTGTCCAGGTCCCTCTGGATGAAATCCTGTCCTTCTGGTGTATCAGCTGTACCACTCAGGTTGGTGTCATACGCAGACCTCCTGAAGGTGCACTTGGTCTTGCTGTCTATGTGATTGATGAAAATATTAAACACCGGTCCCAGTATGGACCCCTGAGGGACACCACTTTTCACTGGTCTCCATTTAGACACACTTCCCTGTGGTCATGGGCCCCTCCTTGTTGCCTAACTGCAGCTGAAAGACCTGATGTTTATTTCTGTGGAAAATACTGCTGTTTTTGTTGGGAGCTCCCTATCCACAGTGACTGCTTTGCTCCGGTGAAAGCCTTTGCAGTTCGGTGCCAAGTGAGTCAGTTCTCGGGGATACAGGGTGCTGGTGGCGGCAGCTCTCAGCTGGGGCTCAAATGGCCAAAAGCCAAAAAAACAGGGAGCATGTGACTCAGAATTTAAAACTGCTGTGGTTCTGTGGGGTGAACTTTATTTTTAATGCCGTGACTATTTTTTCATGGGCAGTGCACACTCTGAGAAGTTCCCATACGAGTTCACCTACCACAAATCATTACCTTCGTTCTGGCACAAGATGTTACACAAACACAGCACATAGAAAATCTATAGTGAGAGAGTGCAATCCTGTAACTGGTTTTATGATAAAGGAAAGAATTTATAGGAAAACCAAATCAACTGTTGAAAAATCTCATAAAGCAAAACCAGATTGAAAAGCATTAGTGATAATACCAATGCAATTCCAATTTAACTCCATTAGAACTGAGAAATTACCAGTAAATGACAAAGAAGTGTTTGCTGCACAGCAGAAAGTCCAGATAGCATCAGATTTTGTTAGCTTTTCTCAAGTTACCTGTATACAATACTGCTTAGTCTCTTAATGGCAGTAAGATTTGACCTGGAGTTTGCTCCATTCCAGACAATATCTACCATCGGTGTGGTGTGATTGCTAGGTATTTTTCACTGGATAGACACAGTCAGTTCCTTCAACCTTTACATTTAAAGGGTTTAGGGACAAATACAATATCCTGTAAAGTGGTATTGTAGAATCTGTGACTGCATTTGAGTTCACACATCCCCTGGTTAACAGTGAAATATTTTTCTTGAGCTTCAGTAGTCACCGACATAATTAATTTATTACCTATTGGCAGATTTGTTTGTGCTGTATCACGGAGTGTGCAGGAATGCCTTTTTCACATTTTCTGAGAGGCTGCATTTTTATTTCAGCACAGCGATACACACTGTCAAGCACCCAAATTCAACTGGAAATTTCTTTCTCATCAGTAGGTTTTTCTTTGTTTCCTTTTTTTTAAAATAGTTCAGAAAAAACCCAAGAGCACAACAGTATAAAATGGGCATACACAAGCACATGTATCTTGTCAAGATTAGAAAGCAAGCTCCCAAAAGCATTCAGAAGGAAACAAAGAGACAAGGCTATCCTTGAATCAAATTACGACTCCTTTCAGCAGTGTTATCAAATATTTTTCTGAAGTATGAATATTTTCCTCTTTTCCAGGGCCATTTTTAAAATATTTGATTCTGCTCTGAAAAATGCCTGGTGTTAGGCTTACATCTAATTTATCCGAATGTAATCTCTTTGTCATGGATGTCACCTGTTTGCTTCAGGGGAAATAAAAAAAAGGTTTTGAATAGCAGCCCTCTAATCTGAACATGGAAAAAGTCTGCTTTATGTGCACGTGCGCACTTGCGTAGGCAAAGGGACATGACCAGGAAGGCAAATGGATAATTAAGCATCTGGGGAAATAGGTCTAACAGCCTTCCGTCAGACCTTAGCCATTTCCCCTGGACCTCCCCACTGCCACCCGAGCCCCCAGGTACTCGTCACAGCAGTTCCTCAACATTGCTGGGAGCAAAGCTTACTGCAGGCTGCCAGGAAAATTCGCCTGCAGGCTGGGGGAGCCTCAAGAGCAGCGAAGGGAAGCCCGCAGTGAACCTCATAACTCTGACTGAGAGTTCAAGCCAGGATAAAACCAGAAACTGGGTACAAAATCCAACTCTGAATTTGGTAGTTAATGCAAGTGCCATAAGCTAATGCTGGTCAGAAATGTGACAGGTCTCCAGCTAGAAATCAAGTACCTTCCAGGGATGTGTACAGAAGCTGGCTCAGGGAGCTCCCTGCTGAAGTGCAGCGGGAGGCATGAAGCTGGATAGGCTTTTGCTCTGAAGGTCCTGTTCATGGGGGAAGGAGTGCAGTGACTCTACACCAGCTGCCTGTAGCCACAGTCATCTTCACAGGGGCAAGGGTCTGCCTGGCTCCATCAGAGGAGGACCAGGCAGCGATCCTTCCCTGAGAGGGGATAACCCTCTTTAAGCTCCTGATTTTGGCCCAAAGCTTTCCTGACGGCTTCACTGGCACCGCATAATTTTCAGTCCACTGGGCTAAACAGGGGGGAAAACATAGTATGTCAAAGATCTGCCTCCCGTTGGATTCCATTTCCACACTCTCCATGTCTCAGTGCTGCTGTAGCTGTTCCCCAGGTGCTGGGAAAAGGGGGAGCAGAGACCCATGTCTGGTGCTGCTCAGAGAGTTTGTGTGACCTGTTCTAACCTCCAGCACAGATGTCATCCAAAGGTGGGCTGCTGACAGATCATGTGTAGGGAAGGTACTTCGAGCAATCTTAAATTAAGATTTTTTTTTCCCGTAATTACCAATTACCATAACAAAGAAACTGAAGGGGCTGATCTGATTTGTATTGAGAACAGTTTTGTTTCCACCTCTTTTCTCTTGTCTTGGGAATAAAACATGCAAAGTACCAGCGAAGAAACTTTCTGATAAATTGTTGAATTATAACTAAGCATTTGGAAGATTACCTATATATCTATGTAAACATATATATATATGTGGGAAAGCACAGAAAAATGTCAAGATGATATTTGTCTTCCCTTGTGACTAACAATCCATCTGAAAAGTGACATTCTGTGTCTTTTTCCCTTCCTGTATTTTGCCATCATAACTTCCCTCACCCTCAACAACCTGCCCCTGCAAGCCAAGCTAACGAGACAAAACCTGGAATTCCCAGAGGAATCCTCATCATTGTGCCCCCCCACTCAGGGCAAGCAGCGAGACACCTGCACTCTGCGACACTCTTGGGAGTTATCCCAGTTACTACAATGACAGTCATGCCAGAGTCCTACAAATATGGATGAGGTAATACCTGCCTCCTCCTTTTCTTCTGCTTAACCTGTGGTCAAAGCAGTCCCAGTTTCCACCTTGACTACTCTTAGGACCTGTCTAGCATAGCACATGCGCTGCTGAGCTGCTGCATGCTGGCACGCTGCCTGCAGCTGTGGTTTTCTGGAAGCATCGCCTCCATCACACAGGGTGCACTGTAGCCATGTAAATCACTGCTGCGTTTATGTGGCAGGGTTTTGGTGGCTGGGAGGCCAGTATCAACTTCCCGCATGGTGCCACCAACCTGGGCTCTCTGCAGGGTGAGGAGCCTCTGGGATCCTGGAGCCTCTGGCCAAGCTGAGCAGAGCCCAGAAACGTTGAACTGTTCAGCTGTAACAGCTCTCCACATCTAGACAGATTTTTTAGGAAGAAGAAAGAAAACGATATACCCAGAGAAACATGGGTGAACCTGCATTTCTGTAACCTGCAGTTTCTTTCTCCTGGCTTCCCTTCTTTATCCTTCAGATATTTGAGCTGCATCAAGGATTTCTTTCCTTTTCCATCTCTGACTTTTCCATTTCACTTTGTAGTTCATTTTAGGCCCATGAACTAGCTTCCCTTTTTCTGCCTAATGTTAGATATAACTTCAAAGCATTCAATTATGTTTCTCTTCTTATCTTGTCCTCTGCATCTGCCAGCTCGCCATGTTTGTTCCAGGCTTTTGTAACTTCCCACTGATGCCCTTCTCTTCCCTGCTGCTCCTTACCTGGCAGTGCCCTCCCTGAAAGTTAATGCCTGCCATATACCTTACCTTTCTCCCCTCTCCTCCCCCTCCAATTCTTGTAAATCCACTTGCTGTAGAATGTATTCCCATGAGAGAAACTGCCTCTTCTGTGCCCTCAGCGTTATACCTCTTGGGCTTCCTTCGATCGGAATGTCTCCAGGGGAAAAAGCTGCTCTTCACTGCTCTGTATGCTTTAGTCAGTAAAGCTCCAATCCACACCTGCTTAAAGAAGCTTAAGTAAATCATATATGGGCAGCAAGAGCACTGTAAACACCATTTTTCATAAAAGTGTGCACCAGGGAATACAAGGTTGGTAGGTAGCTCTGCATTTGCATTATCGGAAAAGTGTGCTTAAAGGGCCGAGTGATAAATACTTACAGCTCTATTATGAACTCTAGCTACAGCAAGATTTGCTGATTTTCCTGCACTAATATACCCATACTGAGTGGCTGAGAATAAAAATTTGGCTAGAGGTGGGTATGTTTATACCAAACTCTGTCTTCTTGTTTGTCTGCAGATACTCATTGTGAGACGACAAACTTTAGAAAAGTAAGTTGTGAAAGCAGGGAAAACCTCAGTTTGTCTGGCACAAAGGATTAAAAAGAAAAAAAATTAGGCCTTTTTTTTTACAGTCTTTGTCAATTTAGCCCTGTTTTCTTTTGAAGGTTCTCATTAACTAGTAACCACATTTGAAAAGTAGTCTAATTAAGAAACATTCATGGAAGAGAAGAGGAGAGAGAAGGCTTTGAAACAGATGGTAATTGTTAATACTTTTTCTACAAGCACATTCCAATTCTGCATCATTTGCCACAGCCACGGAACTGTAACATCTGAGCCTTGACTTCTGTGTGAGAAGCAATCCTACCTTCTATTCTTGCATAGACTGTAAATAGTCTGTTTTTGTTTATTCTGGTGCCTAACCAGCAGCCCCTCCACATGGCCAAGTGGCTGTTCCTTATTTGCTTCATTCACTTTAGCTACATCCATTTTATAGCGGAGGAACATGCCTTCCTTCTGCTCCTGAGATTTGAGACCAAGAACTTGCAGAGATGTCATGAAATACCCTCTTCAAGCACTTTATCTGCTTTAGACAAAGGGGATTTTAGAGATTACTTCAAAGCCTGCTTTCTGTATTTCTGGGGTTCTTTACTACATTTACTATTCTTCTTAGGCTACTAGTACTTTGATTTCTTAAATAATTCTACTCTTTTTCACAGTTACTTTCCTCCCTCCCTTCTCTTGTGTCTTATTCTCTGTACCCACCAGCTATTATCTGCATTAACCTCATCCATCTGATCTTGGAGCCTTCTTTTGGGCACAACAATTAGGAACATAAATAGGAGGAAAAATTACTTTTTTGTGACGGTATTTGGAAGTCATCTTTTTTTGTCAATTCTACATTTTATTGACAAATGCCACCTCAAGATCACCATCACATTTATGTAGGTCTCACTTCTGTTTGCATGTTAGAAAGCTTCCTGTCTGGAAGCTGCTACAAAGCCACTGTAAATCAGAGCTCATAAAACAGTAGGGCCACTCATGACTGAGTGGTGGGACTCTCTGCTTTCATCCTTTTCCAATTCCATGCTATGTCAGGTGCACTTGTCAGGACACTGTGTGCTTCTTCTGACACATTTTCTGATATGTAGATCTATTCTCTATTAGCAGAATGCGTTTCTTTTTAGGGGCAGCACTTCAGTATTTTCCAGATTTGGTTGCTCATCTCCTTTCAGGAGCAGCTCAGAGTTGAGAAAAATAAATCTCTCCAGAGGGGAAACACAGCACAAGGAATTTCTTGGCCAGTCCTTGTGTATAGCATCTAAGTGGAATCAGAAAAAACAATTGGAAAAAATACTGTTTGCTCTTTTGTGGTCTACCTAAATATATCTATGAAAACAGGCCGCCAAAGTAGATGGCATTCTCTTGCAGCATATATGAAGTAATACTGGTATGGAGTTATTTTGTAAGTCTTTCACAGGAAAACCTGTCAGTTAGGTGAAACAGACACTTTCCGTGGAAAGTTTCATTTAACTCAGTATATTGATCCAGAAGGCTTACTAAACCCTGAATAGATTCCAGGGAGCGAAAGACAATGAGATTCATACCCACTGCTATTCAAGGATTAAAACATGCTCCTGAGATGTAGAAGACCCAAAGTGAATTTCTTACCTCTGTTTTTAGACTGGTAAATATTTGGCTAAATATATAAAATAGGGTAGTTTCTTCTGGGAGAGAAAGATATTTCTTCATAAAACTGTTTGTGCAAGAAGCTTCCTGAGGCATGGTGAACACAGGAAGACTTTTTCATGTTACCATCACACTCAGCTGATTTCTGTCCACAGAGTAGTTTCCAGATTATTGCTGCTAATCAGGTGGAGATGCTCATACTCTCTTACCTAGGTTCTCTTTTCTAAGCCAGGCGGTTTCATTTTTGACTCAGTTCAGAATGGAAAGTTTCAAACTCCCAATTTTTTAAACAAAGCAAAGCTCCTCAATTTTCCAGCCTGAGCCAAGTTAAATCTATGTAAATGCTAAAGCTATAAGAATATCGCATTTCGCTAGTGTACCGCTGCACAAGGCTGGACCTATCGAACCTGCATAGCAGAACTATCTTTTCTTCGTATGTGCTTGAAATGGGATTTCTATCTTTTGCGTAATACTGACAATATTTTACTTTTTGCTGCTTCTCATTGCTCACATCAATTTTTTGTACTGCTTTCCATTTATCCTCTGGCCAGCATGAAAGTCGCTGATAATGCGGACTCTGCGATCCTTTCTCACAGCTGATGCTCTCAGTTCCACACATGGCCCTGGGATATGTGTCCAGAGAGAGATCTTGTAGCAAGCACACACTCACAGGGGTGCCCAGATATTGCAGCACAAGCGAGCAAATGCATTTGAAAATAAGATGAAGAAACCCATTACAGGAAAAAAACCTGCATTAAGGGGGACAAACACCTTCCAAGAACTAACAAGTCCTTGGCTGGAGTGGCAAGAATGCATTTGGTTGATATGCTCTTAGCGGAGTCCTCTAAAACTGTGAACTGAACCTTTGTTTTTAGTGTTAGCATTACCAGACTTAAGTATGGAATGAGGTAAAATGAGTTGGTGACACATTCAGACACTGATCCATTATCAAAAACTGTGCCTCTCCCGAAGTCTGATTGGTAGTCACCATGCACTTCAGAGGTAAATAGCACGTGTGGTGAACACTGAATCCAACCAGCAGGAGCAAAGAGTGTTTATTAAATCAGCGAATGTGTTGAGGTAGTCCAGCAAAACCAGATGAATGAGTTCAGTTGTTCTATGTGGAGCCTCTCCTGAGGTTGTCTCTTCGATGTGCTCCTAAAGCCTTGAATAACCCATATGACCTATTGAATTTGAAAATTAATATTTAACTGTATTGACTTATTGGTCCTTATGTCACAGGCAGATCCTGAATCCCATTTTGACAATGGGAACTGCAAACAAAGAGTGGCTTAGATCTGTTTGATAAGACTGTCATCTTAAAAGGTATTTGTGTTCGCATTTTTAGAATAGGGGAAAAACCCTTGCCATGCTCAAGTGGAAGTCTCCATCCTCCATTTTAGACATCTAGGGTGGAGGATGCTAAATGAGGAGCATGTCTCATGTACACTGGCTGTGAACATACACCTTACCCGCATTGTAGCAAAAATCACAGTTCCATACCTGACCAGTTAGCAGATGGTAGTTTTCTATGTGTATTAATGTGGAAGTAAAGTCTAAGGAGATGCATGCCATACCTGCCTGTACACACATGCGTGCACCACAAGAAGAACTGATTTCTGCTTTCTAAACACTGTATTTAAAATCAGCATGCAATGGCTTAGTGAACAGCATATCAGAATAGCAGAAGGAGATCACAGTTCTCAGTTTGATTCTCATTTGTTATAGTAGACTTAGAGTGACTTTTGTCAAATTGTTTCATCTTCCTGTGCCTCATGTTCTCCATCTTTAAAAAATTAGGATAAAGAGATCTACTCTCGGATGTTTGAGGCAAAGATTTTCTATCAGTCTCCACACTACTTCATTAGGAAATACTGGTATTTCAAAAATAAGCATTCAAAGCATGTAAAAACTGTAAATTCATGTCAAGAAACATAAAAAAGTTGTTTCAGAAATATTCAAGACTTTTATAACACTGGAGTTCTTGTGAGGATGGGGCTGGGAGTACTTTTCAGGACCAAGGTTTTGCGCAGTGCAAATTACAGAAGTTCCCATATTTCTTCGTTACTATGATTCTTGCTTTGTTTTGAAGCTTAAGATGATGCCTGTGGTGGTAATTAAGTGTCAGTAGGATGTGCTCAGTGATGAAGGTGGCTATTCCAGGGTACTCAGAGATCAAATAGCATGGCTGATAGCCTTCATCGGCGAGTACAATTTGATATCTCCAGTGAGAGCCCTCCTACGATCTAAAGATCAGCAGTTTAGCAAGACGTCATGATGGAGAAGAAACAGTGCTTTTGCCAAAGCGCTGCTGCTGTGTAACCCCTGTGTGGCTGCCCTTGGGGCACCATGCACCCTTCTGGCCACCTTAAATCATGCAGAAGGGGTTCAGAGTGATGGTGAGCATGCAAATGTGATGAGTGAGGAAGATTAGCATGGGCACAGAGCGGTGGGGGCAGGTCAAAGAGAAGTAAACTGAGGAATGGCAGAGAGAAGGTAGGAAGGGGACAGGAAAGCTACATAAGGAAAAATCTCGAGTTGTTGTTCACTTTATTAGGACAGGGAGCTCACTCAGTGTGACTCAGTGAGTCATTCACAAGATAATTGAGCTGTTGTAGATGGCAGATTTTGGAAGAGATACTAAACCTGTTTCGGACCACAAGCCAATTTCGGATTACAGAAGGCCTGCACCTAACATGGGTGCTGATTGCTCCGGGTTTACACAGTTCTAACACACAGAAAGCAAGCTGCCTCGTCTACGGCAAGACCCTGGAGCAGCAAGATAGCTAGACCGATCCAGCCAGATCACTCACAGAGAATGTAGCAATTGCATTTTAGTCAGCGAGGATAAAATTTGGGTGAGTAACAGAACTGGCTTTTGTCATTCCTTGCAATGAAACCCAGGTGACTCATCTACCCTCAAAAACTTATTTCCATGGTACTCTCTGTGTCATTTTTGACTGTGAAAGGTTCAAGTGAATCATTTATGAACACATTCTAGCAGCTCAGCCAAGGGATATTCTTCCAAGCCTGGTTTCTTGATGAGACAAAAATGGAAAATGAAAAACCACAGTCTGATCAAACTGGGGCTTTATCCAAAAGTTCACCTGAGCCCAGGAAAATTTAGTTCCAAGTTCTCCTCTGGACTGGAGCCAGTGATTCAAACATAATGTCTCTGCCTGTCAGAAGGGATAACATACAATTACCTACCTCACTAGGGCATTGCAAAAACTAGTTACTATTTGCATAGAGAGGCTGAATAATTTAAAAGTCTCCATCTCTGCTTTTGTGAAAAATTGTGTTTCTAAAGCAAAATAAAGTATTAGTAATTTCAAAGCGGTAGTAGGGGAAAAGTCACTTTCCAGAGCACAGCTTGAGTAATTCAATGAAGCTGAAAAGAAACAGGCAGGTGCTAGGAAATAGCTAGGACACAGCATGCAGGACTGGACAGCCTGCTGCTGTAGCAGGCCTCCTCTCGCAGGATCTGGGACCACCTTCTTGTTGTTCAGATGGAGGGTGTCTTCCACCCAGTAAAGGCATGCTGCACAGTATTTTGAGAAGACAGAACCCATAATGAAAGAAAATACCTGGAAATTGTTGTGTTTTTTTTCTTTTCAGCTCAACTGCCTTGCACTTTTATGACAGCTGTCCCTCATTTCTTGGATAAGATTGGATAAGCAAAGGCACCCCTTTGCCCTCCCAGTTGTCAAGAAGTGTCTGAGCCCCAACCGCAGTGAGTTGATGTGCATCCTCTGCTCACCTTCCAGGATTTTGTGCTGCTCTAGCTTCACATGGCAGAACGGCAGTGACAGGGAAGCTGTAATTTGGTTTGAGTATTTAGACTGTACTTGCGAAAACAGTTCATTTGCATTCACAGTCTCACCCTTTATTACACCTGACATTTGAAGTCCATTATGTTTCAAAACTTCCTGTCTGTCACTTGCAAGATAGGAGAAACAGTGTTTTCTGGGTTCCCAGAAACTGCAAGGCAAAGGACACTTCTGTCCACGTGCTTCTTCAATTCACCGTTAGTTTGCATTTCCATCAGCTATTATGGGTGTAACACATCAGGACTGAGCAGAGCTGTGCGGCACAGACCTGCTCCAATTATTTTTTAAGTGCTGTACTGCAGTGTCAGCAACTGTGACTGGGAGCCCATGCACTACGTGCCACACACGTGGGTGCCAAGGACACTGCTTCTGCATTCAGTTCATACAGGTAGGGACTTTCCTGTTGGGGTGCACCCAGGCTGTACGGTGTCAAGAAAGACTTATGTTTTGGTTTCGGCTGCCACCGGCAACAAAAGCGCCACGCGGCCCCTCCTCCCCCTGCCGGCGTGCGGAGGAAAATGGAAAGAAAGAGGCAGAAACTGGTGGGTCGGGATAAGGGCAGTTTAACAGAACAGCAAACAGAGGGAAACAGGAACAACGATACAAATAAGGAGAAAACACAACAACGAACC
>Ga0065711_1031138_pt1 | contig 30462 bp, 23 predicted proteins | sample Hoacrofraction12_FD_59098 | JGI IMG/M metagenome (GOLD analysis project Ga0065711, IMG submission 59098) | Hoatzin crop microbial communities from Cojedes, Venezuela - Epithelial fraction 12 v2 (version 2) | ecosystem: Host-associated > Birds > Digestive system > Esophagus > Crop | place... | reverse complement strand
TTTTTTTTTTTTTTTTTTTTTTTTTTTTTTTTTTTTAACCCAGAATTAGCCAATAACCCCAGTTTGATGCTCACCACTCTAATCAGATGTTGGAAACTAGACATGGAATTAATGTAGTTCCTCTCTAATGTAGGTGTATGACTTTCACAGTACTGGATTAGCAACTAATTTTGGTTTGTTGACTACACTCTTGCATGAGCATGCAGTATTAAAATGGGCTTTGCTGCTTCCTTCATGCTGATGGCTACTTGCAGTGAGTTCTTTTGTCTGCATTTTCCATTCTGACAAAGAGCCTATAACAAAATTCTAGCTTCTGATTTCTTTAAGTTTTGTTTTAAGTATACAACAATCCGCTTGCTAGGGCTAAACCCGAAATATCGGAGAGTCAACTCAAAAAAAAAAAAAGTCCCACAACCCACAAAAACCCTCTTTTGGACACTTGCTGGCTTACTCCAGAGATGGGAGACTATGTGCTTTTTTTGAAAGAGCTTGCAAACATCTTTCAGTAACACACTCTTCCAGAAATACTGAAATTATCACCTGTGATAAGCTAGATCTGTGAACCAGTTTGCCCAAGACTCTCTGAAAACAAATTCCATACTCTGGTCACAATTTACGTAAGGAGTAGTTGAGGAATGGTCTATTCTGGTCTTTGCACTAAATAACACTGACCACGTGTGCATTTATTGTGAATAACTTTTTCCTCATTTTAGGGTAAAAAGTTGCCGTACAGTCTTGGAGCAGATGCTGAGGAAGGAGAAGTTTCAGATGAGGATAGCGCTGATGAAATTGAAGACGACTGCAAATTAAAGCCCTGCTATGTATGTGCATATACACGGTTCCCAGAACTGTTACATCTCCACATTCCTTACACGCGTCCTCCATAATCCTACATACAGTTGTTAGCAGATTAGAGGTTTTAACTTTGATTTCTAAGGCACGCCCTTAAGATACAGAAGTTCTATAATTCCACATTTAGGTGGAATGACGTTGTTTGGCAATGCACACTTTGTCATTTAAATCATATGAATAACAGATTTAAGTACTTCAAGTACACTAGACTGAAAACATTGATGCCAGCACTTCTAAGCATGCCAGACTTCTTTCAGATATGAATGAGTAGTACTCAAAGCAATGGCATGATGGAATTGCTACACAATTTCTGGATTAAAATTACGGAAGGAGACGTACAGATGAAAAAAAACTTGAGGTATCAAACATTTTTATTTTCAATCCTTCTGTTTCTTGTTTTTTGACACTGAAGATTGCTTTCTGTTCCCTTTATTTTTTTAACTCCTCATTTCTTTTTCTGCGGGTAATTTTAATGAATGCATTTTTTTGCTACAAACTGAAACTGATGTGCAATGCTAATACACATTATGCAGCAGGTGCTTTTTTATAGTCAGGAGGCAGCTTTGCTTTACCAATTAAAACTTTTGAACAGAATAAATACTACCTAGGGAGATGCAGAAAGAATAGATCAAATTCAAAATAATATTTAGCAAGTCTAATGTTTATCTGCGCTTTTGAATGTGGCCCAGTGAGTTTGCCCTGTTGCTACATGGAAACACCTATCTGTAGTGCTCATTAACTGCTTTTGGTTTGTATATTGAGCTTTTAGTTTGTCTGTATCACTTATGCCTGCTATTAGCAATTGAAGGATTTTCAGAATAGCTTGGGATTTGCTTTACGGGTATCAGAAGTCCCCATCTGAGCGGGTTCAGAGGAAGTATATGTTTATGTTGGTTCTCCCCATACCCTGCTGCTGCTGAAATGCTCACGTCAGCGACATCTTTTGCGGGATTCATGTACACCACACAAAAGGGCCGGTTTGTTTGCTTTTTTTTATTTTCAGCTCTAAAACAAACAAACCCCCTTTGTGCTACTGGACAAATTCATGATTAATTCATTTCTTAATTATTTAGAGGTTAGATTGCACTTGGATGTCATTCAGCACATGTGTTCCACGAGACAGCCTCATACAGAAGTACAGCCTGCCAATAAATACTTGAAGCATGGGACAAAATCAGCTTGCTCCGAATGTTATATTTCTATTTGTATTTATTACGGAATTGGAAATACTTGGCACTAATTAATTTTTGGAGAAGCCTGAAGACTTGCAATCCTATAAATCTTTAGGAATATGATTGGTTTTAAGTATAGGTACGAACTCCCACAGGTTTAAGTTCAGGGAAATATGTATATGGAATGGACATAACTCTACTTACTTATGGGTGTCATAAGGTGAGATAAGATTGCTCAGCCAGTTCTGAACCCACATAGTGCCTGATTCGTTGTCACATGCTGTTCAACAGGAGCAGTCTGCGTAATCCATGTATGCTTTGCTAACATGGCTTGAGCACTTCTAATGAGACAATGCTTTCTTCAACAGGAAGACCTAAGACAAAATTTGGCAGACCTTAAAGCCAGTGCAAAACACAGTGTGTCTTTTGGGGCTAGAAAGGGAACATGCTAGGACAGAACAGTTGCTTTCCTCTCCTGTCTCAGGAGAGGTCTCGCACCCCACGGACAGAGGAGTGCTTAGGTGCACGCTGTTGTTCTCCAAGATCCATTTTTATTTTAAGCACAGTGTGTCAGCGACTGGTTTGTGTCTGTGTTGTCCACACGACTGTTGTTACCAGTAATTGCTTCCTCTGTCTTACTGTTTGGATACCGTTTGGAGCAGACACTGGATGCTTAGGTTGTCTGAGATTTTGGAGGAAGTGTAAATGTTCACCTGAGGATTCGTGGCATCTTCTGAAAGAGAAGGTCAGGCTCGTGACTGCTTTGAAACAAAGAGCTAATGCTAGGGCCGGGTTTTGGGGTCATCTGCGGGGTGGACTGTGCTTTGGTGAGGCAGAGTAAATTATACATCAGGAGGACTGAAGAGAAAGAGGGAAAATGGAAATGGCAGTAAAAGCCAGCCATAGAAAAGGCAAAATCTGACAGAATTATGCAAGAAGCTTTTTCTTGCACAGAGAAAGGAAATGTTGGGAACACTGCATGGACTGAAGCGTGTCTAATGCTCCCCTGGGCTGTCCCAGAAGTGATGGACGTAATAACCTATTTTAACTGGACTTCTTAATGTCTTTCAGAGTAATGGTGCCACTGAGCACCAGGTGGAATCTTTTATAAGAACGAAACTGGAATCTCTGATAAAAGAATCCCAGATCCGGGACAAAGAAGATCCCGACAGCTTCACTGTGAGAGCCCTGCTAAAGGCAACTCATGAGGGTTTAAATGTGAACCTGAAACAGGTATGTGGGTCCTTCCCCTTCGCTGCTCTGTGGAATATTGGACAATGCAACGTGTATTGCACGTTTTCAGATGAGAAAGCTGATAAATTATGAACAACTTTTGAGAGTTTGTTTTATCCAAAATGAAAACATGGAACTACTTCAGGAAAATACCTAACGAGAGAATTTGAATGGTCCGATCTGAAGAGTATGTTGTTTCAGTATGTTCTGATCTCGTTTATTCCTTGTAAGACTTGGAAACACCTAGTTCAGTAAGTACCAATATTGCAAGCATGTGTCAAGCAATTTGGTTCGTGTCTAGGTTAGTGGGGAAAGTTCCTTTTTCTATTGCCTTAGTCCTATTGAAACTGGCCATGGTAAACTGAAAGTGTTGTCTGCCTGCAGTGCTGATGGCTGTTTTGTACCGCACTAACCCACAGCATTGTGCTTTTGCTGCCCTAAGCAACGTGCTAATTTTTTGTGCCCAGACTGTTTTATATCAAGAATGGTATGTTTCTTTTCCCTTTTGACATCAAACTAGTTTTGTAAAAGAGTTAAAATATATTGGAATTTTGAGTACATCGATAAACAGTACCTTGAATCCGTGGTTACCATACTTCCACCTCAACCGGATGCAAACCCCTGTTACGTTAAATACAGAGTGAATTGTTCTTGGGGGGTGTGCCCACTCTGTAACCGGTGTACTCTGAAAGGTCAAGTGCACGCAGCTCTGCTTGCTGCATGTCTTCCCGCTCTGTAGGGTGTATGTAGTTCATGTCAATCTCTTTCTCTGGGGCTAGACTTAGTAGACTTTTGCCCGAGGCCAGGCTTGACTACAGAAAGCATACTCAGCTTGTGCTGATGCTGGAGACGTCTGGTCAAAGCTGCCTCGTGGTGGGGAGAGGCGGGAGGAACGCAAAGGATGGAGCCAGCTGACCCCGCAGAGAAGGATTGTTTTCCGACCCTGGCTTCGCAGTGTGAGAACAGAGTTAGCTTGCCCGTTCCCTTTGGCCTGCATGAGGTCGGAAAAGTGGGATTTCAGCGAGCAGGCTCCCTTATGTGAGGAAATATGGTCAGATATGAGCCATGTCAATACTGTTTTCAGTTAGAACAATTACATTGGTATGGTCTCTGGTATCTGGAAAACGATTGGCCCCGAGATAGCATTTGAGGGGACAGGGGGTTTTGTTTAAGGAACGCGGATTTCCATAAGGTGTTTGTGTTGGATGTGATGCTTGAGATTACCCACTACATGTCATGGGCATGACCAGAATACTGAAAATACTTCAGTAATGCAAGTGCGTTATTCAAACATCTGTCAGGTAATAATATAAAGCGATAAAATTTTCTGATGGACTTATTTTAAATCAATTATTTGAAATTGAGACATCTCTTCCCTTGCTGCACCAGTCCTGTGTGAAGACGGATTGTATGGGACTTGTTTTCAAGGGTCATACAGCAATACAGAGCTGAACAATTAGCAATAATACGTTAAGATTAATTTGTAGCAACTGTTGACCTAGATGGGAGAAAACGAAATGGTTAAAGGTTGTGGTGGTTTGGTAACTTTGTAACTTATTAGCTACCTTTGGTGGTGGTGTAAAGCTCTTTTCTAGTAGCTACTGTGTAGCTGATGTACCAGAATGGGATCTGGTGGGAAATTTTTCTGTTTCTTTGCTGGTCAAATTTCATTTTCCTTTACATGGTTACTGATGTGCCTTTCATTTTCCCAAAGACTTGCTGTTATTTTAAAAAAAGAGCATTCACAATGCAAGTTCATGTACTAAGCTCCAGTGGGTTTGGGGGGGGGCAAGGGAAGAGGGCAATGTGTACGGAACTGCCAGTCAGGCCTGATACAAGGTTGGGTTTGCTGTTGAAACTGTCAATTCCCACTCTCACCTGAGGGCGAAAAGTACTTTTATCTGCTAAGGTTTCCTTCTACTTTTTACGGAGACTTTCAGCATGAACTAGGAACAAATCTTTGAATGTAGATACAGAGATTATTGACTTTCTTGGACCTGAAGAAACCATCTACTGCCCTTAGTGTTATGGTAGCCAGAAGTGAATTCCCACTCGGCACTGAACAGGGAGTAGCTGGAGTTCACAGGACTTACTGAAACGCTGGGGGAATATTCTTCAGTGCCTTTAGGTCTTTGTTTTGCTCTTTAGAAGATGAAGGGATGTGCTTTTCTGACAGAAAAAGCTAGATGCTGCCAGGAATTATCAAACTGATTTCTAGGGGCATAGCTATAAATGTGAAACTTGGACTTTAGGCTGCTTATGAAAAGCCCACATCTATCTGTTAGCAGGGTTTTTTCTTTTTTCCCTTTTCCTTTGTGGCTATTTTCAAGTACACTTTCAAATGTCGTTGCATTTTTTTTGTTGCTTACCTGTTGTTTGCTGGACTGTTACTTCTGCATGGTTGGTGGTTGACTTGAGTCTTAAGGTTAATACTTTTCCTTATTGTTAGAGGAGTGCTAAGCTATCAAGTACAGAAAGAAATTAGAAAAGTCCTGTAATGAGATTTGGGATTTCAGTTTGTGTTCACAGATCAGTATGCTGTGTTTAGACTTTAACTTCTGTTCTCATGGGCAATCACTATACTCTTCACATAGTGTATCAGGGTGACACGCAAGAACTTATTTTAGCTTGAGACTATGACTTTTAGAGACTGTAACCGACTCCTCGAAGATACTTCTGAAGGTATCTAGTAACACTTTTTATTGCACTCTCTCTATACAGACCCTGGACACGAAAGAAGGTGGGAGAAAGTCTCATAGTCGATCATTAATGGGCAACTTTGGTAAACACAAAGTAAGTAAAACGAGAGACTCAGTTTAATGTTCTAGATCTGACAGCATTCTAGATACACTGGGTATGTTTTATGGCTTGAGACAAGCATGGGGGGGCAGTGGAGAAAGACTATGTGATTACACACTGTGTATTTATTGCTGCTCAGAAGAACACAGCTGCTAGCGGTATGGAGAACCCTTTAAAAATAAGCATGCGAACTCAACAAAAAAATCTTGCCTGAAAAGATCATCTTTACTAGTGATGTGGAATTGCTGATTTTCTGGTCGAATGTCCAGCAGCCTTGGTGTAACCTTGGTGCAGTCCTGTTTTCCAGACCTCTGTCCACACAGCTGAAAACACTGGTTTCATTTGGGGCCCAGTTTGACCCTGTTTCATACCCTGAGCAGCACCGCTTGCTTGAAGAAGGGACTGCTGTGACCGAGTGCCGGCTCTCGGCTCCTGATTTGTAAAAATGTGTTCTCTTCTGATCTCTTCATGGTTCTGCCTGTAGTATTTATAGGCTTGTGTAGCTGCTAGGTCAAATTGTCTGCTTCGTTGGGTCTTGGCTGTGGCAGCTCTGCTGAACCAAGCAAGAGCTGATATAACTCAAAGGAGTGTGAGGTTTCATTTTACAGCTGGACAGCTAGCAGCCACCAAAAGGGACAGGGTGTCCATGTTTCCTCGAGTTCCCATTTCCTGACAAATGCGCTCCTGTCACCAGCCTCCCCTCTTCCCACGCTCCCACAGTGCCCCGAGGCTGGGATTTACTGAACACATAGCCTCAGTACGAGCTGATTCAACCCAAAGCTTCCTTTCTCCCAGAGTCAATTAGCAGATACCGAGTGAGTAAATCAGCAGACAGGCACGCAGTGGAAGAGGCGCGTGGCAGGTCTGCAGCCAGGTAGCTGTGCCACCGCGTGCTTCCCCTGGCCCAGCCTGCTGGGTGCCTGCATTCTTCCGCAGCACTGCCCGTGGGGAGAGCTGCAGCCGAGCAGGGAGAGCACTCTGTAGTTGGTGGTCTGAGCAGCAGGTTACACAAAACAGCAGTTGTGAAATACTTCGTAGAACTTAATCAGCCCCCAGCTCATCTGCCCTGAAGCCAGCTAGGAGCCATCAGAAAGCCCCTAGGCATACAACACCAAGACTCATATTTACACATCAATTATAAGCTTACTCAGTTTAAAGTGGTGATATTTCTTTTAAGAGCTTTAGCTAAGTGCGCATTATTCACTCAGTATGTGTTGAGATCTGCAAGTACCTGTTGTGCATGACAGCGGACACTTCACATTGTCACCTGTGTTCACTGGTGGGAAAACAAATGCTATGGAACGAGATGTCACAGGCAGAAGCCAGCCACCAAGAACTGCAGATTACACTGAGGGCTGGGAAGTATGTGAATAATTTAATTACTTCAACTGGTTGTTCTAATGGATGTAGCAGGCTGGAAAGCCCATTTGTTTCATCTCTGCTGAAATCGATAAGACAGAGTATATATAGATTTTTTTGTTTAATTTTTTTTAAATACTGATTGTATTGTAGACAGAAAGGATGGTTACTATTGATATTTTTGCAGGTACAGAATTATCCACCCAGGGATATTGACTTGTGATGTTTTCAGCCAGCTCTTGTGCCAAATGTGTCAGCGTATAAACTCTTTAAAAACTGCCAGTGGAGGGACAAAGACACTAAGGCTGGCAATTCCTGCAAGTTAACTGCAGGAAACATCCACAGTGCAAGACCTTTAGATTCCAAAACTGAACCATGCAAGTGATTTCCAATATAGTCAACTTTATTTCAGCACTAAACACAGCAAGCTAAATTATGTACATTATTGGCGTATCACAGCAGGGAAAAGAAATCTGTGCTCAATTAGCATCTAGCCATATGAGCCAAAAGGATAAGGAGCTCTCAGTTACATTGTTAATTACCTCTTGATGAGAAGGGAATTAAAGAAACTCTCACTTGAAGCTATAGTTAGTGTTACAAAAGATACAATATTGAAATTGGAAACTTTATTAAGTAATAGGTGCTTATGAAAAAAGGATTCTTTTGAGACTTGAATGTTTTTATCATAGCTATTTACTGTATGCTGTAATAATTTAGAATAATTTGAATCCTTCAATGTGTGTGTTAAAAGGCAGCAGAAGGAAGAAATTTGAGAACAGTCTAGGCAAAATTTTCAGCTTCATGGATGAATTTGTTACATTTTCTGCATGGGGGAGAAGCATAGGTAGGTGTAAGCAATGCACTGTACATTTAGATCCTACTGTGTGTTGCGGTTAAATATGATACGATCCGTTAGAATTTCGGCAGGACCAGTGCCAGTGTACTGGAGACAGTGGAGCAATGTTGTCCTCTCACACCAGGAGGGAGCAGAGGAGGGAAGCTGCAGAATACACAGTGGCCTGCAACGGACTGGCCGGTTTGCAGAAATCCGTTATCTTCAGGCTTGGATTTGTCTGCTAGTCAGCAGATAAATGTGCTCTGTTGGATCCTTGGCAAGATGTGGAGTGAGGTCAGGGCACAGGTGCTTGCTTTGTGTTGGCTTTCCTTCTCCGCACGTAGGGAAACACTCGATGTACCGCCCAGGGTTTTCTGCTGTCAAACCCCCAGGCATCATTCTGTGTCCTTGTCAGATGCTGGTCCTGTGCTGTAAACCTGCTGCGGCTCACCCACTCTCTGGGCGTTAATTGCAGTAACGAGAATTTATAGAGCCGCCCCATAAACTGACATAGCTGTGCTTGATTCTGTCCCAACAGAAAGCTGTGAAGGTGGCACCCAAATACCATAGTGCCTCGGATGATGAAGAAAGCCAGCAGCACTCTTCGGGGAAGGAAACGGGGCAGCTCCACAGGTGAGCTGTGAATCTCCACAGTTTTAAAGCTAGAGGTGTGTTACTACTACCAGTGTTTGTATGTCACTGCCTCAGGGAAGTCTGTTCTTAAGAGCAGGTCAGTTACGACACTGCTGTTGGGGCATATTTTGCTGTGGTTGCTGTAGCCTGATATTTTGATTCTGTAGGTTTTCATAGGTTGGAAATAGCAATTACCATTAAACTGAAAAGAAGCATGATAGTAATGCTCTTCTAATGGAAAAACGCGAATCTACATTTTGCATGCTGTAAATAGTGCTCAAAGAAAACTGTTTAGGCTAAATAAGGGTACATCGCAGCCCAGCCAACTTTATTACATCTGAGAACGTAAAGAAAAAGCAATCAGAAAAGAATGAGAATGCATTTGTTGTCACTGAAATGTTCCTTTTTCAGATACAGCTCAAAGCTGTCTGCCTTGTTTTTGTGGAGCAGAGCCATGGTGCAGCTATTTCATTATGTTTTAAATGAAACATTTTGTTTGTGTAGTGTGACTATAGAGGTGCAAGGGGAACAGACATCTTGGAGCCCTCTCGAAGGAGGAGTGTCACACGTGGTTCCCTGTTCACAGATGTTTATTTCCTTATTGATGAAAAGAACAGAAAGGGGGATTGAAATATGCTTTACATATTGAATAATTCCTGATTTGTTTCATATATTAAATATAACTCAGCAGACTGACTCGTCGAAGGAAAACGGTGAAGCTGTGCCGAGCTCTGTCTGACCTGGTGGTGTACACGAACTCTGTGGCAGCCCAGGACTTATTGGATGACGGTAAGGCTGCTGGCACGAGACTTACACATGCCTTATGCACTTTTCTGTTTGGATTGGAAACATGCCTGTGTTCTTAAGGTTTCCCTTGTTTTTCAGAGATGTTTTAAAAGCAGAGTAGTTCACTGCCTGTTCATTTTACTTAAAAGATGGTGAAAGAGTGAAGCACCACCTTTTCCTTCCCTAGGAAATCTTTCCCATGGTTTCTTATGCCATTCATGTTTTAGTAGCAATTTTAGAAATGAAGGTTTTTTCAGAGAACCCTTTTCTGGTTTCACAGTTTTATGGAACTTGTTATCATCTTTTAACATTAACAATTTTAAGTAGCACTTAGAAACCTGATAGATTTGCATTGAGGTAAATAGATGTGTTAGCTGTTCAGAGAGTCTGCAGCTGTTTCACTGGACGTGTGAGAGGCAAAATGGAAATCGAGGAAGCTGCAGAGAGGTTTGTGGGAAGGTCACCCAATGTATGTGAACAAACTGTGTGTGAAATTCTGTAATTACTATTAAATTCATTCCTAATTTAATAAAATATAATGGGAGAAATTAAGGAGGGTGAAAGCACTGTGGAGAAGTCTGGAAACTTGAGCATAGAACAAAAGACCCTCCTGGAAGGGGAAGCTGGTGCCCTTCAGTTACACAATGTACATGATTTGCATGTGATACGACGACAATCTGTCATTGTGACTCTGGACTAATGATGCTTCATTTGATTAACACCAGTGCACCTGAGCTCAGGCCCCTGTCTCCTGAGATCGCTTTGTAACGCGTTTGTGGGTTTAACAATACACACAGGATCGACAGGGAATGTGCTGTCGTTCAGTGAAACAAGAGCCCACCAAGCAGTGCAGCAGAAGGCCGAACAGTTTATGCTTTACAACCAGAAGCAGCTTACAAGGGTCTACCCATCAGCCTATCGGATCGACTCCAGCAATTTCAATCCTCTGCCTTACTGGAATGTTGGTTGCCAGTTGGGTAGGTGTTGCATGAAGAACTTGCTTCCCGCATCTTCTGTATGTGCTAAGTAAATATCTTACACCTAAGTCTTCTCTTTCAACAGTGGCGCTAAACTACCAATCTGAGGGACGTGTGATGCAATTAAATGATGCAAAATTTAGGGTAAACGGCAACTGTGGTTATGTCCTCAAACCTCAGCAGATGTGCAAAGGTAATGTCTCACTAAACATTTATTACTGTGTCAAGCCTTTCGGCCTGCATGGTGAAGTTGCCAAGACACAAGAAAGAAAAATACGAACATATGTAGAATCTTTCAAATTTCCCTAAATTCATAAGGTTATTTTACTTCAGAATTCATGTATTTTTGTCCTCAAAAAATGGTGTCTAACTCCCACACTAAGTACCAGCATACAATCTCTTGCTGCTGTTACAGATATACTTTGAGAATTCCATCTTAATATGTGTTTAAAAACAGAAAAGGGCATCCTAGGATAGCCAACTGCAAGCAAGAAGGAGGTATGTAGTGGCCCAGGACTAAGTATCCAGGACTTAGTCCAGCTCTCAAGCAAGTCTGTGGAATTTTGTTCCCTTTAAAAGGGATAGGTTCAGTCCTCAAAACGCCTTTAGAACGGGAGCCAGTGGTTTCAGTGTTACACAATGACAATCCTTCCATATTTTGAGGACTTAGGATCTGATTGTGCCCCCAAATCTCAAAGTACTTTTCTTAATGTGGCCATAAGTAGTAGAGGCATTGATTGAAAGGTGCTTGAGAAATGGTAGAGGGAGTTTAGGTGCTTGGAGCAGGCACTGTTGCTGCAGGAAGCAGCCTACTCAACCCTAGTTGCTTGCCCTCATTAATATCTGGGCAGCTTGCAAGAACTGTGATCAGAGTGCTGATCTGGGTTATAACTATTGTTTTTTTCAGAGCTACTATTTTACAGAAGAAAGTTTTTTTCCAAAGGCGTCTTAATCTTGCAAAACCCTACTGTTAAAGGGGTCCTTTCTTTCTTGCAACTGTGTAAACAAGGGCTGCTCAGCTCAGTAAAGATTGTAAGGAAGTGGAATGGAATTCTAAAATTCATTAACAGCTGCTCCATACTAAGTTAGTTGCTTATGACTGAATTTTGGCTATGTATATGCATCTTGGAGGGTGATATTTATTCTGTGTATCTTTTTCCTTACACTTCCCATTACTTGCCATCTTTTAGGCACATTCAACCCCTACTCTGCTGATCCACTTCCTGCCAGTCCTAAAAAGCAGCTTATCCTGAAAGTCATCAGTGGCCAGCAGCTACCTAAGCCTCCTGACTCAATGTTAGGAGACAGGGGAGAGGTAAGATACTCTGATACCAGCAAATGCTTCCACGAGAGGTCCTGGAGTGACGTGGCGGCGTGTGACTCAAAGAAACTTCTCCTTATTTAAGCACACCCGATACATTTCAGATGTTGTCAAGCTTTTGGTCACTAAATACTATATTTTCCCACAGAGTCTGTATCCTACGCATGGTGTTTAAGAACTAATTTGTTTCGTATTGTGAACGTAACTTCACTTTTAGTGAGAATTAGTCATAGCTGGCCACAGCTCTTGAGACTACCAACCATACATTAACTTGCAGTTCATGAGGCCATTTCCCATGGCTGTGCTGCTTGAAAATCCATGCAAATCAAAGGTTTTTAAATTCTCATATGAATTTAAATTAACTCTCTGCATGATTTTCCTTAAAAAATGACCTTCGCTTATATCATTGGCTTGCTTTTAAAATACTTTGTTTTTAAAAAATAGATAATAGATCCCTTTGTCGAGGTGGAAATTATTGGGTTACCTGTTGACTGCTGTAAAGATCAAACCAGGGTGGTTGACGACAATGGTAAGATAATGTAGCTGATCTCCTCCTCTTAGAGTAAAATATTAAGTAATTATAAATGATTCAGTATCTGTTATTACTTTCTAAATTGCAAAACTTTTTCCCTGATGAAATCAGATGAATGTATTTTAACATATTAATTCTGCTTTCTAGACAGAATTTCTGTTGTAGGGAGACAGACAAACAAGAGGTGAACGATGAGAACACAGTGTCTTTTTCCTGGATTATTCTTAAATCTCCTTTATGCAGAAGCTCCAAATATTTTTTTATTTATTTATGTGAAATACACGTATAACTTCAATTTAAATGAACACAAATCACGTCCTAGGCAGGTTCACTGCCACCTCGGTGTTCGTGGGAAGGAGGTGAAGAGCAGAATGGGACAGCCTCTTGTGGCAGAAGTGGCTATCAGTTCTCATAGGCAGCTGCAAAACCCTGGGGAAAAAAGGAAGTAGTTCCTCTTTATTTTGGTCTGTCATTAGCCTGCCATAGTTTTGCAAAACAACAGCTTGCCTCGGTATCCCTGCCAGCTACCTGAGCAGAACCATTTTGTTTGTAAAAGCAGTCCAAGAGATAGATCTCTCACTTTCATTAAAGGAGATCGAGAGTGTCTAGATCTAGATAAGCAATAAGTGATGAGTATTCATTTGTGTATTTGGTGGTCTTATTTCTTGTGCCTCTTGCTATGTATCATGAAAGTTGAGGCTCGTGCTGGCAAAGGACTTGCTTCCCCAAATTTCTGTTCTGTGTGTTTTACAGGGTTTAATCCTGTTTGGGAGGAAACGCTCACTTTTACCATCCACATGCCCGAAATGGCTTTGGTGCGATTTCTTGTCTGGGACCATGACCCTATTGGGCGAGACTTTGTTGGACAAAGAACTCTGGCCTTCAGCAGTCTTGTGCCTGGTTAGTCCCACTTGTTTGCCTTGCCTTGGAGATTCAACTAGAGAGCAAACGCCTTTCAGCTGAAAGTTTAAGATGAGGTTATCAGCATAGGATGTGTGCTTATATCTCTGAGGCCGCGGGTATGAGCTTGGACAATTCTCCTGGTATCCGAGGGTGGTATATTCACCATTACTTGAAGGAGTTTGGACATTTGTGCTTTTGGAAATTACTACTGGTGTCTTATTTATAACTTGGAGGCAGTTTGTGCTGGGGGACTTGGAAAACCTGTGAGAACATGAGATAAGTTCTGCTAAAGGATTAAGGTGACTTACTGTATATATTTCACTTTGGTAGACAGCCATTGCCAGTTGTGCAATAAGTGCAAACTGTTGATCATTAGTGGTGCAATATTTTTGTTTTACTAGGTTATCGTCATGTGTATTTAGAAGGGCTGACAGAAGCATCCATATTTGTTCATATAACCATTAATGAGATCTATGGAAAGGTAGGTATATCTGGAAATTTACATATTTTATAACTTTTTTGTTTTCATTCTTTTGATAAAAATGGATTTAAATGTACCACAGAACCTCACAGGATTCTTGTGATTTCTAAATGATTTTTACAAGTTAGGTTCATGGCATTTGGCACGTTGGATTAGCAATGTCTAGCGCTCTCTGGCACTGATCAGTAATAAAGTTTAAACAAATTATTTTGATGATACAGCAATGAAAAAGCACAGTGTCTGATTCTCTGTTGTCCTCAACTTGATGTCTTCATTTATACTTGTATTTGTGTAGGTATCTACGTGCTGCTAAGCATCAGTGTGCTCAAGGAACCCAACTGGAGTCCCTTATTCGTAGTGTTTTCTCTGAGGAGCACTGAGCCAGGGCGCGTGTTCACAGCACACCCATGTCCAGTCAAACACTCGGCTCTCTCCAGCTGAGCTGCCCCCAAGCCAGCGCAGACAGGCTGCCGTCGGAGTGCTGAGGAGGCAGGAGGATGTAGCTCGTGGGGTGTGGGTGGGTTCCTTGCACGTGATCAGCAAGGAAAGCAGAACGTACTGTTGCTCTAGTCTTCGCATGCACGTACTTAGGAATGTTATTACTGTTAGCACCTAATAATTATCAGGTCTAGATACAGTAAGTACATTTCTTCAGAGTCTGAAACTAATTTTGTTTTAGAAGTGAATGTGGAGACTGTAACTGCACCAGAACATGGTATTTGACAAGCTATTTTTAGCAGCTAATTTAAGCTTTAAATCTTTTACGTTTTAGTGCATACATTTTGCTTTTCTGCAAGATTACTGGTTTTAAAACATTTTAAAAATGAAAGTAAAAGCACCGTGCTTTTTCTCTGCATTTCTGCTTCAGCTGCCTTCATGAGCAGTTTACAAGAGGTCATTGTAGACTGCACAAAGAAATTAAGGCCATATTCAAGAGGATGCTAAAATAAAAAAGCCCTTTGTATTCATAAAAAAAAACACCAAAAAAAATCCCACACACATAAAAACCACAACCAAAAAACCCCAACTTTACGAAGGGTATAGGCAGTTAGCCGCCAGTCTTTCTCCTTTTTCAGAGTGGATGCGGAGAATGTTATGTCAAAGATGTAAAACCACGGTTCTGCAAGCACCCCAGGAAAGCTCAGTGGAACAGAGTTAGAAAATAACATGGATAAGGCCTGGGGGCTGAGATTTAGTATAGTCTAGAACCACACTTATTGCCACTACCTTTATGCTCAGTGATCTGATGGGATCACCGAATCATCGAATGATGGCTCACCTGGACGTCTGTCTCGCTCTCGGCATCCTTGTCTCAATGTACCCGTCTGCCCTTGCCTCCTGCCAGGGAGGGTGGTGGAAGGTGGTGGAGGGACCGGCACTGGCTGTACCAGACCTGCACGTGTTCTGTGCACAAAGAGAAGTTTTTGGTATTCAGGGTAGACTTCCTTACCGCTAAATCAGTGCAAAAAGAAAAGCAGTGGTAAAGAGCTTGGAATGCATCTGCAATATAATACCTAGATCTGTGCACATCTGGGTCCATCTGTGAAGTCACCTACTGTTCTGGTGACTGGCTGTAGGGGGGGAAGCCTGTTTGGCTGTTGCTCTTGGCTCACGTGCTCTTCAAAGAAGAAATACACTCAAGATAAATAGTAGAGCAGCTTCGCAGGGAAGACAAAAGAAGGAGGAAGGGGGGAAGGCCCACTGAGATTTGATCTGTGTATGACATAGTCTATTCCTCTCGTGCTTGCCTGAACGGTGGGCTGTATTATTGTTCCTAATGTATAAACAAAGGCTGAATGCCCACTTGCACCCTTATACGTGAGGAAATCTGGTGAAGTTTCTGAGAGAGACTAGCATTAGACTAATACGTAGTTTTAAATTATTTGCTGTGGAATGGTTATATTTACAGCTGATGTACCTTATTTGCTTGTATCACAGTCTTGAAAGCATTAGCCAAATATATTTGCATTTTTTTGCCTTTCAGTGGAGCCCTTTAATCCTCAATCCCAGTTACACAATATTGCACTTTCTAGGAGCCACAAAGGTAGACTTCATTAGCATGCACTTTGCACTTGCTGGGCACAGATTTTCCGAATGGTTCCTAATCGCATGACCTGCAACTACCAAGCTTACATCATTCTTCATTCAGACTCTGAAACATCTGAATATTGCTTTGATGAAGCCCATGCATAGAACTCCAAGTTAATGTGTAGCCTGTCACTGCGGTGCACTTCTTGCAGTCTTGTCATCTCTGATTAGGAGACTTTGAGCAAACCTCTCTCGTGATTGTGGCAGGCTGCCATCCTAATGAGGAGAAATATAGACATGCATGAATTCATGGAGACCTGTGCTGATAGTTCCTTGGTCAGAGTAGACGTGAGTTGCTTGGTGTGAATTTTTGCTTTGCTGCATTTTTAACTTTGTCTTCATCATTCATAAATAGTCTGAAAGCAGCCCTTTTCATTGTACTCATCATAGAACAGTCTGAACTCACTCGAAACTGTGGTTGTTCTTGTCCTTTCAGAATAAGCAGCTGATAGGACTCAGAGGGTTGTTTAACAAGAACCCTAAGCACAGTTCTGCTGAAACCAGCGGCCACTCTGTACGGAAGCGATCTATTGGGGATCGAATTCTCCGGCGCACAGCCAGTGCACCAGCAAAAGGTAGAAAGAAAAGTAAGATGGGTTTTCTGGAAGCTACTGAAATTAAAGACAGCGCATCTGAACCAACAGACCTGAAGGACAAAGAAGGAGTGGTAAGGCGTACCAGCCGGAGTTTGCAAGCACGTCCCGCTTCTATGCCCGTGGACAAATATCTCCTTGTAGGACTGCCATGCCCAGAAGATGAAACTGCCCAAGATGCCAAAGGAAAAGAAAGCACATCTGGTAAGATGCTTCCAAAATCACTATTAAAAGGCTTAGTTCTGCGGTCCCTACACAAGGAGTTTTATTCAACTCAAAAATTTGAGTTACTGGGCAAAATTATGCATGCTTAAGATTGTAGTATTTTAACAGCTCCTTAAACTCTTCGATAGGTGACACAGTGGAAAGCTGTCTGCTCTGCAAACTAGGCAAATGTATTGCAATAATTTCGGGAAGTGCTCTTAAAAGGACACTTGCCGGATTTCTTTTTGTAATTTAAGAACCACACTTCATCAATTTCTGGTTTGCTACTGCCTGTTTACTTTTGAAAATGGAGCTGCTGGCTTGGTGGGTTTCCTCTCTCCATTTTCAAGGAGGAGGAACAGCGTGCAGTGTATGGTTTTGGGAATAGTGTGTGTAAAGACTAGCGCAGACTTTGAAACAGATGTAAAAGTAGGCCAAACTTTGTATCTATCAGTCTTTTGATATTCTCCGAAATTAAATCAAGTAACCTAGGTTATATGTAAAGCGTGTCTTAGGATAAAATCTTGGTCTTACATTATTGATACACAATACAATTTAATTCTTAAAATAGCTCTTATGTAAGTGTCTTCAGCAATAATAGTCCTGGTTTTGAAACCCAGTTATTCCCATGACTACAGGAAAGTTAGTGTTTGACCCCTAATAGTGATTTACTGGAATATTTCAATGAGCCTTGGAAGCTTTGAATACAACAGCTTGTAATTCATTAGACCTGCTGTCTAATTATCCCTAGTCCAGGGTGTCTGTACTGCTTTTTGGGGCCGTTGGTTGCTTGTTTGGGAAGAGTGTGTGCCCTCCTGCAGGCCGTCCCTGGGAGACGGCAGGGCGAGCTAGATGCTCGGCCGCTGCCAGTCCCGACAGCGCAGCGCTTCTGGCGTCAGGGCTCCGCTGGGCGGGCGCGGGGCGGCCAAAAGCACCGGCTGTCTGCCGTCCCAAGGTGCCCAGAGCACATCGAGACCCTCTCTTGGCCGGGGGTGACGGAAACACTGCTCTGCTCAGAACAGTGTCAGCGAGCGAGCAGCAGCTTCCAGCAGCCACCGGAGCCAGCCTGGAATAGAACTCCCAGGCACAGATCAGAGTGTGTTGCTGAGCCGCCGTTGTTCTCCTTGCCTGTATTGGCGGCTTTGAAGGAACAGATAACCTGGACATCACCTTGTGAAAGAAGTTACTGAGGAGAAAAAACAGCAAGCAAAATGAAACCAATTTTTTTTTTTTTTTCCTACCACTCTAAGAAGAAACTGTAGACAGAAAAAAAGGTATTCCTAGTAAAGGAAGTGAACTCTGAAATGCTGTCTTCTAAATTGAAATATCCTCTAGATAAGCCTGTGAAGATGATACAGCTCAGCCGTTCTTCACAACAGATGTAATAATTTCTTAGGTATTTCTTCCTAAAGATGCTACAGACAAAGACACAAAATTCTTTCAGAAGAAACTTCTACTTTTTGGAGGTCACAGGTATTCACTTATAGCAAAATAACCTTTGCAGAAAATGCAGGCCCTGGTGAGATGGCCTAAAAAGCTATCACAGGGAATGAATTCTGACCTTTCTAACTACAAGGGGACTAGATCCTCTCTACTGGGGCTTCTGTAAGGTTTGCTCTGTAACCCCTGGGGAGGAGGACTGGCCACCTTAGACATAAAGTAGTGAGGCATGAAGAAGATGAAACTCCAGATGGAGTCCTCCCCTTTCCTCGAGGGACCTTCCCCCTGCTCTGTGCCGCAGGGCCATCCAGGGCTTAGCGGTGGACACAGAGAAAAGCAGCTCGGGCCCTGTTTGTTGTGGAAGCACTGACCTCGCATCGTGCTGAGAGGAGGTACGACGCAGGCTTGTGCGCATACAGGAATAGGCTTGGGTATTCTCAGAAAGTAAGCTCAGCCTAAATATTTCAGAATGGGAAGCGGCTTCACTGTCAGGGAGGTCCTAGTCAGATTAAATGTTCATTATCACAGGATGCCGTGAAGAATGGAAAGGGCTGGCTGTCCAACAGATCTTTCTTGCTAAAATATTACGGCTAAGCATACCTCTACTGTTCTAATTGGAATTACACCAAGTGGACAGCTTGTTGTCCACTTTCTCCCCTGTTCTTTATAGAAAAAAAAAATATATCTACAAATCAAAGAAATTTACGTCTCTTCCATACATACCTAGGAGTACTGGAAAGCTTGAGGAACTTTTTGGGTTTCGGAGATCAGCCTTTTAGTGTCATGTTCATTAAAAATAGTTCTTACTCTACTGAGCGGCATTCAGTCACTGTTAATGAATGATGAGGACTTCTCTTGTTTCTCCCAAGGGTACCTGATTTTTAGCAAATGTTAGAAACAGTATATATTATGCCAAGCTTACATCTGTAGCCCCTGCTTAATTAAAAGCTCCAAAGGAGTGAGTCACGGGGCTCAGATTTGGCTTATAAACACAAGTAAGAAGACTTGGTGGAGAAAATATCAAGTGTATATTTTTTATGGAATTAAAAATCGTGCTTTCATTAATGCAGTATGCTGGTAGAAGATCAAAAATTAAATCCTTAAATTGTAACATTTTACAATAACTACAGGTAAAATACAGTCTGGAGTCCATCTACTTGATGTTTTTTACTTGGCTTTTTTTAAGCATGCATCTTGTTTCCAAGTGTTATGTTTTTTAACAGAGCTGTTTTGTTCTGTCTTTATTGCCATGCTTCTTTATAGTACAAATCTGAATAGGAACACAGCTGAAGGTAATACCACGTGCAAGCTATGATATGGTACCTCATTAACATTATTTGCAACAAATATTACATCATGTGTTTGATGTAATAAACGTTCAAAGGAAGTTTCAACGAAGTGCCTGCAGTTATATTTTTCCATTTATTCATATCACTCAGATAATTTGTACTAAACCTGCACAACCCCATAATTGAGTTCTGTCACAACTGTACCTAATTTTGCGTTCTCCATTTGTCTGTCTGAGGACAAAATAGTTGTTAATATGCAGAACACAATATTGTATGCAACTAATATGTTTCTTATTTAATTTAGCCAACAGTGAGGACAATACAAATGAGAAGGAAACAAACCTGAAACAAACTGTTTTTCCATGTTCTGAGAACAAAGCGAATACTTCAAACTTGATATCTCAGTTTAAGAAGGAGAATGACCAGAAGGAGACGACAGTTGACTCTTTAGTACCACCTCTACAGAAGCAACTTGAAAATTCAGTTTCTGCAAGTGGTGTAGCTGAAACAAATCACCTCATAGACTATCAGGAAAATAATCTTTCTGATGAAACTGTCCCTCGAATGCAGGACTCTGATTCCGAACGTTCTACAGAAATAAAAGATTACAAAAACTGTGCAGAAAACAAAAAGGAAGGTGACACAAAAGGGTCTAAGGAGCAGAAAATAACCCTTGTGGGGACTTCCCTTGGTCAAAACGTAGAGATGGAAAATCACAAATGTGACATCATCAAGAAAAGCACTGCAGCACCTCTTTCTTTGGCAGATGTATCTTCTACCGTTTGCTCTGATGTTCCTGATTTGCACTCCACTTTAACCATGCAAGACAGTGACATTTCTCGCCTGATAGATGAAGTTTCTCTTGAGAATGAGAGTGAGATGGATAGTGCTGTCTCAGCTCTGATCGGACAGTTTGATGTCACATATGACCAAACTAATCTTGCTGCAGTCTCCAGCCTCCACGGCACTAGCAGGCAGACCTTCAGTGTGATGGCTACACACCCACACATGCTTACTGCGGATCTTAACAGTCCCTTTAAGCACAACTTTCCTACCACAAAATCCATCAAATCGCCGTTATTCTCAACTCCAGATACTACCACGTTCTGCAGCCCTGAGACTGCAGAGTATTCCATGTACGCGGTTGTCCATGAGGCAACTCTTACACCAGCTTCCGAATGTAAGACCCCCAGGGAATTTCTTTGCAAGAAAAAGTTACACAGTATAGAAAATAACTTGTCTAACTGCCCTTGTCCTTCACCTCTCTCTTTGCTAAATGCACATCCCAGAAGGAAATGTGGAACAAGCTGGGGAGCGCCGCAGTCTGCCAGTTCTTGTGCTTCCAATAGCCTCATCTTTGAGGAGACGCTTGTTGACCCTCCCACTGGTGAAAATTCAGAAAGCAGTAGCCTTGTAGAAGTAGATGGGGATTCTCAAGATCTCCTGGTAACTGCGTGTGAGTACAAAAGGGAAGACATGAGCCAGTTGGCTTCCCCTTTGAAACTGAGGCAAAAGCAGGATGCTGGGCATGGTGGTGAGAGGACCTCTGGGAATCGTGCAACTGCTGAGCTCTGTGCTGCTGTCCTGGACTGCTCGGGTAACTTCAGGACTGCAGGGAGTCAGCTCCCTTTTCCAGCATGTGAAAATGTTGGCTTTTTATATCATCATCGTGCAGATAAGCAGAAGAATGTATTGTGTACCTCCAAGAGATCCCAGCTCAGCTTACACTCACCGGTGCTCCAAAGTGCTTTGGCTTTCCCACCTCCTTCAGCCATCAAGCAGACTAGCCCTTGCAAATCCAAGAGTCTTGGGGACTTGACATCAGAGGACATTTCCTGCAATTTTGAAAGTAAGTATCAGTACATAAGTAGAAGCTTTATCTCATCGGGCATGAGAGACAGGAAACTTGCTGCAATGAAGAACGAGAGACCTCATTCTGCGGATGCTCTGACGGAGCAGCTGAGGAGGCTGGTGTCCCTGGACCAGGAGGACAGCCATCAAACGCTGTACGCCATGCAGATTGATGAAGACTGCCCAAAAGCGCTGGTCAGAAAGCTGTCATCCAGAAGCCAGAGCAGAGTGCGGAACATCGCCAGCCGTGCCAAGGAGAGGCAGGAGGCTGCCAGCAAGCAAAAATCTTCAAACACAAGTAGCATAGCGGGGGTTGTCCTTCGGAACAAGCCTGCAGCATCTCCCCACGTTATCAACAGGCACTCCACAGGCTCGTACATAGCCAGGTACCTGAACGGCTTCCCTGGCGAGGACGGGGAGGGCCGAGGCATACCAGAGGGTGCGTGCGCTGCTTTGCACTACGGCTGTAGCGACCAGTTGTATGCACACGATTCTGATCTGCAGCTGGAACCCAACAGTGATGATCAGCCTGAAGTTTATTTCCTGCTGAGACTGTAGATTGTATAAATGTACATCTTTAATGTTTACAAATTACTTCATTGAAATGAAGGATTTTTAGCAAGAAGTACTGTTTTGGGGGTTTAAATTATTTAGAAATGCAATTTCATTCTAGTGATTCAGTCGTGATTCAACGTGCCCTTTTCTGTCGAAGCTTATGTAAATAGAAACCATGTTCCATCCTTATGTATGTATTACTTTGATTTAGAAATTATACCGTGAAAAAGTCTGGGGACTTATTTGCATGCAGTAAGCATTTTGTATTTGTAATGCATGTCATTTTAAAGTCGAGCACATCTGTGCTCAAAAGCCTAACACTGCAACGAATACAATGGTATTCTGTTTTCCTGATGTCCTATCCTGCTGTTTGGAAACACATTTTCAGTGATCACTTCTGGCCTTGCGTGCCAATTCTGCTACGGCGTAGTGCTTTCTGGGGTTAGACTGCTGAACCAGGACTCGTTCTGCCCCACCAGTGGCAGTCTCCAAAGGAGGCCCTTCATTAGCAGCACTGTGTTCATTCTGACGTGTACTAAATCATTAGTATTAATTTTACAGGTTTCCATGTGTGAACTATGATTCTACAGCAAACAGTTTGTAGAATTAGGGTTAGTCCAAATTTGTGAGTAATGTGTAGACCTGTCTTCTGCCCACTCTGTGGAGTATAGCAGTCGTCTTCATTTTTGGTCACCGTGTTGAACGCTCATTTCAGGACAGAGTGCAGTGTGGGAGCAATTCTGCATTTATGAATGGAAAACACCTCATTTCTTTATGTTTTGTTATGTATTTTTGTTATTGGTTGTGGGTGTAGCTTTGGTACAGTAGCAGTTCTGTTTCCTGTATATTTGTAATTTTATTGCTGAATTGTTGACAGTCAGTGGAATATTTAAAGCTGTCATGGTAGAGTAACTATTTTGACTGTCCATCTTCATCTTTTTCTATGAATGCTGAAAGTGAATTGAGTGAGTAACCTTGAGCACCTGAAGCTTCCCTGTAGGGAACAACATAGCTTTATTTTAGTTTTAAGATATTCTTTGCCTTTGCTGTAAGTTTTTTCTTATATGTAAAAGATGTACCTTTTACCTTTTTCTTTTGTAATGCAGAGTATTATTATTCTTGAAAACATCATTAAAATAGATTTTTAAGCACTTGGTTACATGTTTACTGAAACTAGCAAATTCAGTAATGCTTAAACTAACACTACTTAGTGCTAGAAATCTGCAGCTGAGCTCTTTTCTGGATAGGAATTTGTGTTTATTGAGTGAGTCTAACTGCCTTCATATTCCCATTTTGTTCCAGTAAGGGTCTAACAGATGCATCGGACTGCTGTTTTGATCACTTGGGAGAGAACAGGGTATTTTCAAAATAAATAGCATTTTTCCGTGGAGGAACAGAACCAGATGCAGGATTAATGCCTTAAGCTTTGGACCTCAATTTCTACCCCAGTACTTGCGATATAATTCGGAAGGTGCCATTGAAGCCATCTCTAGCTTCAGAGAAGTGCAGCAGCTCCGTGCCTCGGAGTGTCGGAACTTGGGCCAGTGCTTCTTGAGAGAGAGATGCTTTCAGCTTGCGCCTTGCCTGTAGCTTGTCTGCTGCGGTGGTTTAGAGACTTGCCAAGTGAAAGAGGGGATGCGTGCAGGCTGTGGTCCGCTCTGCTGAATGCTGCGTGCCACGGGTGCTTGCCTGGTGTATCCAGGTACATTTATTTGCATTAATGGAACTTGTACATTCTTTGGAAATAACTGCCATTAAAAATGCCTTGTAATTAAGCAAGCCATATGATCTCCATCGCAGGAGATGAAAGAACTAATCTTGATTTGAAAGTTGTTTCTAGTGTTAATTGGAATTCATTTAGACAAATTGTATGGGGTGTGCAGGAGATTAGCATAGATTATTACAGTGGTCTCTCATGACTAAATCTCTTATACTTTCTTCTTAATTTCAGAGGTTAATTCAGATGGGGACAGTTCTTTGTGTGAAAGTGAAATTTGAATAGTGAAAGAGAGCAGGATTTCTATAGTGTAGGCTCAAGCCAAAGGAAGAGCTTGCTCAGTAGTCTTTTCCTGTCTCACTGGGCTTAGTGTTGTTTTTTCTGTCCCACTGAGATTCAAATTATATTTTGTTTGCATAAGTTTCATTTTGGTGATGTAGCATTGGGATGTGCCAAAACCTTCTGACTTCCCAGTGCTGAAACACTCTGAGCCTCAAAGAAATGGAGTCAGAGTATGCAAGGTGTTGAAAACTCTTCTTGTGGTCTAGCACAGATGAGAAGGCAAAGAGTACTTGTGTCAACTGCCATTAATTTCTGTTCTTGAGTAATCTGTCGGGCAGTTTGTTGGCCTGGATATGGAAAACTGATAAGAAAGACAATTTTTATGTCTGTTTGCAAAGGTGATATTACAGGAGAGAAGTTTTCAGTCTGCAGAACTTTAATTTCAATAGGTTGTATCCAGAAATGGATCTGGCCCTTAAATGTACATCTTCAGTGCATGCAGAATGCATGAAATCGCAAGTAGTGAGTGTAGGAGCATGAAGGTACCTGTGTTACCAGCTATGCCTGCACAGGGAAGCTTGGTGATGTGCTGAAGTAATTTGAATATCAGAAGCAAGTGTTCTGTATAAAATGTTTGAATTGGAGAGGGGTCTAAGCCAATGTCAGAGACATTATCTCTTGCTTTTATGTTCATAATCGTAAAAGAAAAAAGATTAGTAGTAAACATAAAGTACTAAAAAGTCATTGGTATTTTCGCATATAATACATTTGGATTAAATTTAGTATTTTGTATTACAGCAAGTGCGCCAGGTGTCTTTACAGCATAACCATTTGACCATCTCTCTCTCAACTTACTAGAAATGGAGAGCGTTCAGACTTGGAAGGAACACCTTGAGATCCAGAGGAGCAGTCCATGCTACCCTTGCAGAATAGGCAGGTGAAGAATACTCCCCAGGACTGACATGCTTTCTGTTTTCCTGTCAGCTGGAGTAGGGTGCAGTCCAAGCACAGTCCTGTTGCTCTCTGCATGCCAAGTCAGAAAGTACATCTGCTCCCCAGAGTCGCTGGGGTGCCTCCTGTGCTTACTGTTAAGTATGTGGTTAAGGTCTTCACAGGATTAGGAATTGTTCTATAAGTAGATGTCAAAGATGCTTGAAACCTCAAATTGAATTTCTGTTTCTTTTCCAGATGAGAGTGTGTATAAACAACAACTTATCCTTTGCTTAAAACTATCCATATTGCTTCTGCATCTGGAACTTACAAATAGTAGAAATGTAAGGCAAGGACAAAAGATGGAACAGAAAATTAAAGACATCATTCATCTGGTAAACCATAAGCCAGTACTTTTTTGTGTGCGAAGTGGGAGGTTAAGATGAATTGGAGATGGGCAGACATCACTCTCCAGTGAAGTTTCTTGGTGTAAACCCACTATTTTAAAGGAGATTTACTGCATTCCATACCAGGTTATAGCCTCACTTCCAGTGGATTTTATATCTATTCAGGATGTCTGTAACTGAGTAAGCTTCATTTTCTTTCGTGGAATGGAAGGGATATATTTTTTAATTCACAAGTACATTCCTATGGTGATGAGAACTGTCATTAGTGTAGAATACCAGTCTGTTGCAGGCAGCATCTCATTTCTAAGTACTGGGCCAAACACATTTCTGTATAACTAAAAGGTCTGATCAGGGGAGCGATGCTAGGGATAAATTAGCCTGATTAGATATAAAGTTTTTGGCATGTTAAAACAGTGTGTTGTAGTTAAATACCACCCACTTTTTCTGCAAAATTCTGATCTTTGGCATAAAAGTGAAAATATGGCGTCCCTGGTCCCTGCATGCCCTGGGAATCGCTGCCGCTGCTGTGGGCGCACCAGAAAGCAGCCGTGGGAGAGTGGTCGGGCTGTAGCTGGTGCTGAGCTGGGCTCGCTGGCCGCTGCCCGACAGGCTGGGGGTCAGCCAGTGCCCTAACTGCCCACTTCCAGCAGGAAACAGCAGCCTCCTTGGGAAGCTCTTACCAGCCTGGAAGCAGGCTCCAGCAGCGATGTTCCCGTCACAACGCTGGCCTGGCACGTCTGACAGCTGCTGGTCCTCCCGCGTCTGGAGGGTGATGTGGTCTCACTGGTGAGTATTAGTGGTAATGAGCCCAGAACTGGTGCAATGTGCCGTAGTCGTGGTCTAACACTCTCAGAATTATAGAAAGCAGTTTGTCACAAGGAGTTTGTGCTGCAAAAATGATTGCAGTGTCAGAGAAAATCTAACCCAGAGGTGATAGGCTTTATACAGCGATGCTAAAACGTGATGCAAAAGAACAGGAGGAATGGGGCAGTTTTGGAAAACTAAAGAATGGTTACTCCAGTAGCCTTGCCTATTGGATAATAAAATAAAGGGACACTATCAAGAAATCTAAGCACTTTCTGAACTCATCTCGGTCTTTAAACCTCTGTGAGCATCTGGTGCGTAGATTACAAGAAGCATTGTATAGAGCCAAGAGTTTTAGATCTATGGAGAGAACAGACCAGCAATCTGCAGTTGGGATGTTCATGAGGCCATTCATTTTGTAGTCCTTCCCCAAAATTAATTAAACCATGTACGAACAAGGCTGCAGCTTTTTGAAAATCCATCTAGTGAAGGCTTTTTTGCTTTAGAATCTATTGCAAACTTCAACTTATTCCAGTGCTGATTACTCTCAGTGCTTGAAAACAAATGTTTCTGGTTATTTGTCTAGCTTCACTTTCCAGCATGAAATGATGTTTTGCCTGACTGCTCAGTTGAAAGGCCTCTTACCACCCAAGTTTCTCTCTCATAAACATGAAGTTACAGCCTTCTCTTTGACATCCCAGATGGGTCAGACCTCTGAAGGATCTCTTTCTAGAAGATCATCCTAACCTTCACAGGAGACCTCCTGGAACAAGTAAGTTTCTAGCAGTGTTCAAGAACTGTAGGCACCAGAACGAGTTGCAGCATGTCGAGGGCAGTTATATCAGAGGAAAGCATGGAGATAACGTGATTTGTACCAGATTATGTTTATGTTTATAATATGAGGGCATTTAATCTTTTTGGCTGCGATACTGCAGTTGAAGCATCTGTTCATTGGGCATCTATCATGTCTTGCAGCTATTTTTTTTTTTTTAGTTCTTTAGAGGGTGGAGTTCTACTTCTGTAAATATAATTTGCATTTTTCTCCTTCTGAGATTGAGGTGTGTATTTTCCCTTGCTACCATCTTACCTTGCTGTCCAGCTCAGAAATGTGCTGTTTATTATTTTGCTTTTAACTCTTTCTAAATAAATATTTCCTTAATTTTTTTAGTTACTTCCATTACTTTGCCCAATTTTTATATCAGTCTGTTAGGCAAGAGTTCTCTCTCTTGATGCATTTAGTCTTTTAAATGCTGGTACATGTTAGTTTTATTTCAGCCCTGTGCAACTTTCTGAACAGTTGAAAATTCAAAAAATCAGGTATGGGCACATCTCCCTCGGCCAGTTATTTTCACACTCTTGAGTGTAAGGGCTTGTTGATTTGAATGGGTTTTTGTTTGCCATTTTTTCTGTCATTTTCCCTAGTTTTGAACAGAATTAACTGATCGTTGGGAACTCTTTACAAGTAATGACCAGCTTTTGTGTATGTCTATTCCTAAACATTCAATCAAAGGGCCAGGGCCAAGATTTCTTTTGCACAGCGAAGGAGGCAGCTGGAAATCAATTGCTGGAATGGCTGAGTGCTGCTGGAGACCGTGGCCGTGTTAGGATTATGCGTTTTGCTGCAAGGGGTGCTATTTATCTCTTTTTGCAAAACAGTGAATGACCTTTGTGAAAATGAAAAGCCAGTGTACCGAGAATGATGCAAATGATAACTCTGTTGATTATTTCATACTCTTATTTCAGAAGCTCGGTTGTGAGGTAGCAGAACACAAAACCAAACAAAGGTATTATTCAGTTCAAACCCTTTCTCTTGAAAGGAAAGAAAAAAAGCTTTTGAACAGATTCCGAACTTCTGTAGTATTTTATTTCCTGTACCTTCAATAGCAATTGAAAGTGGATTATTTTCCTCTAGAACTTCCTATTCAGCCTGTCTTCCGTCCTAACTGCATGTAGGTATAAATTAGCTGGAAGAAACAATTTGTTTTCTTCACTAAGGATCTGTACTATTCCAGTATGTCTCACCAAGTATTTTTAAAAGCAAGAGGATGTTATGAATGCCGAAGGTGTTTTTATCCTTTCTTGTCTAATGCATACATTTATTGCCTAGCAGGAAAAAATGGAAGATGGGGATAAGCAATTATTTTCACCTAGTGAAGGCTAGTGGTTCACCTCCTAGGTTAGCAGGCCTGAATTACTTTTCTAGTTAATGAAGGAATGCGTAACGTAATGTGTTCAAGAATCTGCAGAGATTAGTTAATAGCAGTAAAAATGAGATTGGAATATCACTTTTAAGAAATTTTATTTTTTAATTCAAAAGCAAAAGCGGTCTCTAGTTACATTTACATGATTGTTTAACGGAATATCGACTGCCTCTGCTTTTAAGAGCAGTACAGCATCCTGCTGGTGTTAGGGATCCAATTTCACATTCTTCCCTAGTGGCAGAGGAGCCTGTGTTCTGATAGAAATGCACTGCAAAGAGGTGAAAAGATCTGCTAGGGAGTTTTTCTGTCTCTGCTGTTCGTCATGACAGGCTGGGGAGGTGTTTATTGCCCAGTCAGATTCACCACTGACATATCCAACGAGAGGTGAAGCAGTAGCCAGAGGCGTGATTCGTGTGGGCCGTGGGGTGGGGAGGGTGTTCACTTCAGGCATTCGAACGTGTGAGAAACAGAAGCGAAGATGTTGGACAGTATTTTCAAAAGCACTTGTTTGGTTTTGGCCAGTCACGCTGCGCTTCAGCAGTGCTGAGGTGCTGTGGCGTGGCTGACGTGGTCAATCGGGTGAGGTGGTCAATCACGTTCATTGTTCAGGAGTGTGATTTTAATTCTGGATTTTCAAGATCAGGTTTTGTACAGTCTGCCTGTACGGCTCTGAGAGGATGGCAAAGCTGCCCAGCACTCGAGGTGGGATTGCTGCTGTCTGGAGAAGCCTCAGCTTTTCCAAGATAGTTCAAAAAAAACTGAAAACAAACAACAAACCCATAACCCCACAAACCCTCAGTTTCTTTTCCCTGCAGTTCTTGTATCAGCTGCTGCGAAGTTTCCTGCTGTGAGGGGCCAGCGGTGGGTGACGCGTGGATGCTGGGCGGACACGAACGAGCCCAAGGCTGGTTTTGTTGCCCTCCGGTTGCAGAAGGGTGACCGGTTGTTAGCGTGCTTTTTTCTGCCCTCATCTGTCCCCATGATGACTGGGACCATCTTAAATAAGATTAAGTTGTAAAAGAATAAAACATTTCATTTCAAAACAAGTGAAATCTACTGAAAGAACAGCCAGAATTTCCCCCAGAAGCATGTTGCATCGGTTTTATTCTCAGACCGATGATTGTTAGGATTGGTTTTGATGAGATTTTAATGCTGTTCCTATTTGCAACAGGGAAACAAAGTTCAGGACCCTCAGTCCCCACCTATGAGACAGTGTGGCATGGTGATTATGCTGATTACAGAACTGCTTAGACATGCAGAAGGAGAAATAAATTGAATTACTATCAGAGATTATCTTTTATACTCCTGCGTTGATTGAGACAGAAATAAATTGAAAATGGGCAGTGCCTGCGCTGGCCTAGTTGAGCATGGATTTGTTTTTATTTCTTTTTTTACTGTAAAAAGCCATGGAAGTTGAAATGTGTTCTTTAGTATGTGAGTTTAATATCTGGTATAGCTGTGGACCGAATGGGAAAATCTGCAGTCCGGATACAGCGTAGAGCTGCGTTGCCTCACTTCTGGATGTCTGTTCAGGAGCCCTTTCATGTCAGCTGGACAAGTGTCTGTCTGTATGTGTGAGCAGGGGTCATGGAAGGGGGGCGAGGGAGCGCAGCTGTAGCTGCTGCAGTGGCTGCGTTAGTCCTTTGCTTAAGGAACAGTTGGGATTTTAATGTGTAAACCCTTTGCAGCAGAGACTTGTCTTTATGTACGCCTTGACTCAGTCGCTGCTGTGGTCCTAACAGTATTTCTAGGGTCCAGATCCAGCCTGAGGGCACAGTCAGCCTCTTCTGTGAGTGGAGTTATGCTGACCGAACGCCTGCCCTTGCTGCTTTTGTTTGCGTGTAGGTGTGTACAGCGAAGACAATGGGATAAGGAAAGGTGAAAATGGTCCAAGTTTGAGATTCTGAACTGACTAAATTTTTAAAAGTTGCTTTGCTGAGCACTTGCAAATAAATCCTGTTTTTCCTGGTGGGTGCTTTGAAAAGCAATGTGAGCTTCCCTGTCAGACTTCACAGAATCACAGAATGTTCGGGGTTGGCAGGGACCTCTGTGGGTCATCTAGTCCAACCCTTCCGCCGAAACAGGGTCACCTACAGCAGGCCTCAGAGGACCTTGTCCAGGCAGGTCTGGAATATCTCCAGAGAAGGAGACTCCACAACCTCCTTGGGCAGACTGGGCCAGGGCTCCGTCGCCCTCAGAGGGAAGAAGTTCTTCCTCG
>Ga0065711_1031137_pt1 | contig 30463 bp, 23 predicted proteins | sample Hoacrofraction12_FD_59098 | JGI IMG/M metagenome (GOLD analysis project Ga0065711, IMG submission 59098) | Hoatzin crop microbial communities from Cojedes, Venezuela - Epithelial fraction 12 v2 (version 2) | ecosystem: Host-associated > Birds > Digestive system > Esophagus > Crop | place... | reverse complement strand
TGAAGAATTTCTTCCTAATATCTGATCTAAATCTGCCCTCTTTTAGTTTAGAGCCATTCCCCCTTGTCCTATCACTACACACCCTTGTGAAAAGCCCCTCTCCATCCTTCCCTGTAGGCCCCCTTCAGGTACTGGAAGGCTGCTGTAAGGTCACCCCGGAGCCTTCTCTCCTCCAGGCTGAACAGTCCCGACTCCCTCAGCCTGTCCTCGTAGGAGAGGTACTCCAGCCCTCTGATAATCTTTGTGGCCCTCCTCTGGACCAGTTCCAACACATCCATGTCCTTTAGCAGGTAGCTTGAAGTTTACTTGCTCTGTCAAATACCAGGCATGCTAATGTGGTGACCTTACCTGATCAGGAGGGACCCAGATGGCTGGAGCTGCTCTGGCCAGCTCAGGTCGCTGTGGGTGCTGCTGCAGGTTTTAGAGGAGACCACTTCCATCTGGGCTGTTTTAAGGCCCCCATCAGTTATAAATGCCTGTGTGGATGGGGTCCGGCAGGGCATTCTGACACTTGTGTGTATCACCAAGCAGCCTTCAGGTAAGCACATTCACTGCCTGTGGTCAAAACACACCATTAATGGTAATTTTTTCAGCGAGCAGAAGGAAGTGCCAAGCCACGTAGTTCATGTCGTTTCTCTCCTTGTTTTTCTAGATGAAGGACTGTGGGATATGTTTGTGAAGGACATCCCGCGCAGTGCCACCTCCTATACAGTCGGCCTGGACAAACTCAAACAGGGTGTGACCTATGAGTTTCGGGTGGTGGCTGTCAATGAGTTTGGCTATGGAGAACCAAGTGTTCCCTCGGTGGCAGTATCAGGTAACCATGGAATTTTTTTCTGTCTTTTCTGATGGAATTTCTTGGCTTGGGAGGGGGAAAAAAACCAACATGGATTCTGTAGTTGCAACAAATAATTAAGGGCAGCTTGTTTTCAGTTGTTTTAGGCTAAAACAAGAGTAATATAGTGGTGAATCAAGGCTTGTTATTACAGTATGCTTTACTCTCAAGAGGAAAAATGCAAGTGTGCCATTTTTAAGTTTGACAAACAACCTTCTCAGGAATTTCATGACTGTTTCTGTGTAAGATCTTTTGCCCTAAGACTAATCTACACAGTCTACAGTTCATTTGCATTTTCTTCTTTCCTCTCCTGGTCCATGGTTTTGTTTATTCTGCTTCCTTTTTTTTTTTTTCCCCAAGGTTGTGTGATAAACATTTTCGGTGTTATTTTGCATTCAGCTCTGAAAAACATAAAAGTGTAATTTCACAGAATTATTCCTGGTGTCCTCTGTGCTGGCAGTTCGAATGCGGTGTGATGCCTCCAGCCCCCCTTCATCAGAACAGCTCGTTGGTGGTGCTCTCAGGCTCTTCCCACCGTCCCTGCTCTCTTGTGCTTATTCCCAGTAAACAGGGCGATGGCCTAAACGTGCTTCCAAAACCCCTTTGAGCAACCCGACACTCTGATTTTCTGAAGGAACTTCAGTACCTCAAAAAGCAAATTCCTCTCAGCTTGCCACATCTGGGCAGCTGGAGTTCAGTGGCCTGTTGTGAAGTGGGAGAGCTTGCCCTCCTGGCAGCTTTGCTCACATCTCCTTTTACCCTCGCAGAGACAGCTGTACTCCAGCTTGCTTTTGAGCAATAGGCTTCATCCTTGCTGTGTCAGCAAAGACAGACAAGAGGAATAAAAACAACCTGATAAAGCAGCTTTGTGATTCAAAATTCTGGAGAGTCCCAAGAACCTGGCAATGCTCCAGTATCTGGAGTGGCTTTTATCTCTTTGCTCCTCCAGTGAAAAGCATAAACACCATTCAACAGTTATCCAGCAGGCAAGAGTAGTAAATGCTGCTATCGCCATCACGGCTGCGTTTGTCCTTACACAATTAACCACTTAGCCTGAGAGAGCTCTCTATGGATTTCAGTGTGAGTGCTACCCTTGCTTTTCTCCTTCAGGACAAGGGCACAGACAACCCACTTCAAACACCAAGAGTCAGTGTTTTTCCTATCTGCGATTTCACAGAGGTTATAGCACAATGTAAAGGGTCAGTAATCATGTCAGTCTTTCCTTTCCTGGAAGACAATATTCCTCTGAAGCTGGGCATGCAGCTCCTTCTGATGCTTTTTATAAATAAACTGCTTGTTTTTAGGTTCTCCACTTGAACAGAACTGTTTAATTCACCTCCTTTTGATGCTTCAGTGTTCATCTCAAATTGCTGCATAGAAGCAAGAGGTTTCCGTTGAGATTCGCAGTCGTAAAAGTATAAAGCATTTTAGGCTGGCCACTTCACCTAGCACAGGGAGGAATAAATTGCAGTGAATCTGCTCAGCCCAGCATGGCTTGTGCTGTTTGCCTTTAGGACTTTATCGGCCTGGACTGGCCTCCTAGCAAAGAAAGATCGTGGCTGCTTTTCACTGCTGCAGAATACCCAGTGATCTGGAACAAATTTGAGCTCATATCATCAGCCTTACAACAGACTTGTGTTTGGGTCCAGGGCTCAGGGTAGTGAGGGAAAGAGAGCGCCTGGGTTCGGGTTTGGTTGGAGTTAGTTTCCTGGCATCGCCCATTCCTACCAGGTGTTTTTCTACCTTAGGGACTAGGGAAATTATATACAGCTGCTGGCTCGTGCTCCAGCAGCAGCATTTTTTCCACAAAGCTGAGGGATGCTGACAAAGAGAATATCACCGCAAGAAAATAACAATAGTTATTACTTTAAACCAAAACTGGCAAGATAACTCTAGAAATGAGAAGTTAGTATCATTTTGCGTCTCCAATTGAGGTCAAATGGGGTGAAATGACTTGAGATCGCACAAAATCCAGGCAACTGAACTGATAGCCATGTGCTGCACATCAGGCTTGGCTAAACTGATGGGGAAACAATATAGAGTAGCAGTGAATGTTGGAAGCTGGAGTTAATGGAGGTGCTGAAAGACACTGAACCAAGTGTACTTTGTTCCCTGGCACTAGCTGTATTTTTCAAAGAGCCACTGAGCAACATTTTGGCGAGGCAAGCCTCTTAAAAACTGGCATAATCATGACAGATATATTGGTGGTTCCTTTGACCTCGGGAGTACTAAGCATACTGCAGTGGTCAAGAAATGTAGGTGTGCGGAGCTGTGGGAAGAAACCGTTCTCTCTTCACTTGCTGATAACTTCTTCTTAGCTAAGGGATTCTGGAGTGCTGCTCTGGGTGTGTGAAAGATGCTTGCGGAGATGTTGGAGCCATGATAGGCTCCTGTTCTTGCCATCTTAGAAGTGTCATCAAGCCCTTTCAAAGTCTGATTGCCCAGTAGACGATGTTACCTCCTTTGAACACCTCGCTCTCCTGAACACTATTATAGATGCATCGTTCAGTGCAGGGAAGAAGAGAAAGTTTTGCAGGATCATAAAGAGGAATTGTTTTTTTGTTTTGTTTTTTTGCTCTTTCAGCGCAAACAGAAGCCCCTTTCTACGAGGAGTGGTGGTTTCTGCTGGTGATGGCACTCTCAAGCCTGATCCTCATCCTCCTGGTGGTGTTTGCATTGGTCCTGCATGGCCAGAGCAAGAAGTACAGGAACTGCAGTACAGGTAAGACATCAGCTCTGTGCTGTACACACACTCTCAAGAGCTGTGAGAACTGGAAATATCTTCCCTTTGAACCCCTGATTTCATCAGCGTGGGCTCTCTTTGTAGGGATTTGGTTTGGCAGAGGACTCAGATCTTTTTGCTGTCTGGTTTGGTAGAAATAGCTTTTGCCCATAGTCATACTGGGCAAAGAGTGCCTGATCTTACCAGATTTTGGACACTAAGCAGCCATGGGCTTGGATAGGATGGCATCTGGAAGTCCCAGGAACTGTAGCAAAAACCAAGGAGTCTGGGTCAAATGTTTGGCAGAAGATCACAAAAAATGAATAAACTGAGACTTCATTTAGCTTTGTCATCATGCTGAAAAGGAGGAAGATTCTGCTTTTCCGTGGCTGTACCCAGTGCAGATATTCTAGGTCTGTATATATGAGGACTAAACCACAACTCCAGTATATTAAATAGAGTGCCCTGCATCTCGCATTCATTCCCAAAGCCAAGCTGCAGTTGCTGGGCCGGGGGCCAAACAGTCTTGGTTATCTGGACCTGTTAGACTTTAAGGCACCGTGGGCATCAAGCTTTGAATTTTCCTTTAGTTATGATTTTTACCAGTCTCCTTCCTGAAAGGAAACAGGAGATATATAACTAGGAATATTAAAATAGTTCGCTTTCAAAACGTCTAGTTCTTGAGCTCTGAATGTTGTTTTTACCTTTCCTCTGCTGATATAATAAAGTCCTGGAAGGGTTGTTCACACGTGTATTTCTCTGATAGCCTCCTCCAGCAAGAAATTGCTCTGATGCCAGGAGCTGCCAAAAAGGGCACATTAATGAGTAGGATCAGCTGGATGGGTCATTGCGCTGCCCGTTCTTAGGGATTAATGTAACGAAGGAGTCTTCCAGGAAGTATTTAGTAATTCAGTCCCAAAGTGAAGATCTTTTCTTCTAACTTCTAACAAGTGTTAGAAAATCAGATTTCAGTCCCGTGAGAGACGAGATGTATGAATACCGTGGCATTTTACCAAGGTAATAGTATGACGTATTTGTATGCATAGCTCATAGGACATCTCTCCTCTTCTTAGTTTTGCTCTGTGTTTGGGGGACAGACATGAAAAGACAGGTCTGACCTGTGCTGTCAGGTAGCCGTGTTCACGCTGAGTCTAAACGTAGCACTGAAATTGAAGCCAAGGATAAAATACCTGTCTGCTGCAAAGTGGCAACCAGTCCTTCTCCCCAGGACATGAGCTGAGCTTGCACCTTTGGGATTACAAAGAATGAGGATGGGAGAGAATAAGCTTTGGCTATATTTGATCACAAGAAATAATATACTTTGCTGAATTTTCCCTCTTCTGCCAGTCCCCTGTCCTTTTCCCTGCCTTACATTGTCCAGTGATTTCTCACATCTGTATCTCATCCTCATTACCGCTCTGACATCTTTTTCCTATTTGCTATTCACTTACCCTGTCTCTTGCTTTCTTTCCTGCTTTTTTTTTATCCTTTTCCTCTTTTTCTGCCTTTCCTGGTTTTATTTTCTCTTTCTTTGCTTCAGTCAGCATGAATGGGATTCAGAACACTTGATTTAGGACATCGTCAATGGCCATCTGAATTAATCACCTGGTTTCTATTTATAGTCAAAAGACAAGAATAAGCACTTTTGGAGCACAGTTCATCTGCGCTATTTTAGATACTTATGAAATGCATCCTTTCATGACTCGTCTTTTCCCCTCCTTTGGCTCCTTCTGCCAGTTCACTCTCCTGACCTCCTCTCCTCCACTCTGATTGTTCTCATTTGCCAGTAAGAATAGTAAAGAGATTTGCAAATAATTAATGATGTCATAAGACACAAAGAAGGAAAAGTTAGCTCTTGCAGTTGTATTTGGGGGGAAAAGTGCCTTTGTTTTAGCTGAATCTTTCATTGCCTGGCTCCAGGTAAAACCATCTCCAATGTGGAAGAGTCGGTCACCCTGGATAACGGAGGCTTCACTGCGCTGGAGCTCAACAGCAGACACCTGAACATCAAGAGCACCTTCTCAAAGAAGAATGGAACCAGGTAAGAAGCTGGGAACACCATGCTCTTGGAAATGGCTTTTTATCTAGCTTCAAGCGACTGTTGAATAGGCAAAGGGGAGAGACTGTTGTCTGGAGGATCTAGGGAGGACTTCAATGCCCAAGTCACTGCCTCAGGCTGTAATTCTGGCTTCTAAGCATGATTTAATTCCGTTATTTCAGAGAAACGACAACATCCCATACACTCACCCTTTGCCTTTCCTAGATCTCCTCCTCGCCCAAGCCCGGGGGGGCTGCACTACTCTGATGAGGATATCTGTAACAAGTACAATGGAGCTGTGCTGACCGAGGGCTTGGGCCTGAATGAGAAGCCCTTAGAAGTGTCGGAGTCAGAGGTAAGGGTTTCCCTTTGCCTTGCAGACATTCATTTCCCCACTCAATTCTGGCAAGTCTTCAAAGTCCCAATCCCGTACCTGCATTATACTGTATTGTCACTGTCTTGTGGGGACTTTAAAATGTCCGACTCACGGGGCTGTTTGCATCACTTCTTAAAATTAAAATGTCAAAGGAAAGAATGACAAGCAGGACCCAGCCAGGCCAGATTCCAGACCTGGCCTTGGCAGATATTCACAGTTTTCCAGTGTTACATAGAACGACGAGTGCAGTCAGTCAGCCAGTGTGTGCGGGAAGGGTCTGCACATCCCCTGCTGCCTGTGGGCTGCAAGCTTGGAGCGCTTTTGGGAAAATGTATATACGCTGCAGCATAACCAGCTGGCTGCAGCTGCCGTCTGGGTGAGGCTGAAGGCAGGACACACTTTGAATTGTTGCGCTGACTGAAGTATGGGATATGGTTTGAAGTTTTCACAGTGGCTTTTTTAGACAGCTACAGCGAATACCAAGATTCAGAAGAGTGGTCTTGAGTGGCAGTAACTGCTGCCTCTGTTACAGAGGGAATAAGTGGGGAATGAGTAGCCTACCAGGGAGCACGTGGCCGTGGCTGTGAGAGCCCAACGTTCAGGTTTCCGAACACCCCAGCCCGCAGCCTTAGTCTAGCTCAGGAGGAGCCTTCTGCTCGGGTTGCCTTCAGATCTGTTCTCTAATGAAGGTGGGCGTATGCCGGCATTCTCCATCTGACAGTGCTCCATCTGGAGTCTTATACCCCCTTTAAGAAGAAAGAAAGTATTTGTTGTCTGTAGAAGTCCAACAGTGGCCAGGGTGAACAGACAGACTTCAAAGGATGTCCAGAAAGGTAATTCTGTCTCTCAAAATCGTGTGTGGTCAGCTGAGATCCTGACGAATCTGAACTGACAGAGCAAGAAGTGAGCAGTGGGCCAAACCACTCCAAACCTGACCCTTCTAGCAAGAATAAATCAAGGGCAGCAAGCAGTGAAAGAAGATGACAGGTTTCATCTGTAGCTTTTCTGCACCTGCAGCTACAGCTGCTTTTCCTGGCTACCTAGCTCTCACCTCCTGCTAATTACCACAGACAGCCTGCTGCTTTCTGCTGCCCCATGGCCGACCCGTTGTGCAGGCAGCTTGCCTTGGTGCAGCTCAAGCCGCTGTCTATGCAACGCGGAAGCGTTACCCTCCAGATTAAACCCATAGTGCTTTGGTCATGTCACTGTAACAACCCAGCATTAAACTTGTCATTAAACTAGTTTCCTGAGCATGATCATGAATTTAGCGCTGGCACCTTTTGACATTAATTTCAATGCCCCATGTGGCATTTCTTGGTAACGTGCAGAAGTCTACTTGCAGGGTGTCATTACTGCCTTCTGTATGCACTGTTTGTGCAACACAGAAGAAAGTGATTTTTGTTTCTTTTTCTCAGGCTATTATGAATATTATTTATTTACTGTGTATTGCAGTCAAGCCTGAAGGTCTCAGTTGAGATTCTAGTGTTTTTGTGAGTCTGTGTGTGCTTGTGAGTATGTGAACAAAATGTGCCTCCTGTTTTTCCTTGGGGCTTAGATATGCAGCCCTTCTGTATAATGCCTTTGATGCTTGGGTTTTTTTCATGGTGGGGAGTGCTTTTAGGCATGAAATGTTAATACGCTCCCAGTAGAGGCAGCTATAGGAGATGCTGCCTTTTGATCAGCCTGAAAATGCTTGTTGACGTTGGCTGGCGCAGACAGGAGGTGAGGATGGTTGGGGCAGAGGTGGCTGTAGATGTTGGACCACTCTATTTTCAAGTATTTGTGTACCCATTAGCGCTTCCTGTTTGTCTTTTCTGTTCTTTTTGCTTCTATTCTCAAAGGAGATCTTAACAGACAAGCTCTGTTTTCTGAGGATTTCAGAATGTCCATCTCTTAGCAGGCAGAAATGCTCCCCATTATATGAAGAGTTAAAGACATCTTTCCATAGAAGAGCTCTACACAGGTTTGGTCCTTTGCAGCAAAGGGGGTCCTGCTGCTGTTTTTCTCACTGCGTGGATCTCAAATTCCACTTAATACGGTGCACGTAAGGGCAGGCATGGCCAAAAACTGTGCTTTTGCTTTCAACCCACATGTCATCTTATTGCTGCTTAGTCTTACCCCGGTTGCCTGAGGTGTCAAGATTTTATGTGGATAAGAAGGAAGCTCACTGGCTCTGGGTCTCATGGGTTTTAGGGAACACGAAGAATTCTGTGAGAAACTCTCAGGCTGACTGACTGCACTTACAGCACAGCTGCCTGGGAGCCTGCCTCCGAGCTCCCTCCTGATGAGGAGAGCAAGAGAGAAACAAAGAGAAAATCAAGCAGACCAAGCAGTACTCTTAATATTCATAAATCAAGTGGTTAACTTACTCCGTATCATGAAAGCCAAGCACCAGGACTGTTAATAAGGTTGAAGTAGTTTAATTGGCAGGTATGGAGCGAGAGAGTGCTAGAAGTGTAATTTCTAAATGATTAATAATAATAGGCTTTTAGATAATGAGTCAAGTGGACGAGGCTCTGGACAGATAATCTGAAGAAATTTGGTGTTCACCCTGTACAGAAATGTAATGATATCTCTGCGATGTCGTCCAGCCACGGAAGAGCAGTTTTACAGGAGGGAGGGTGGTGTGTGTTTGTCTGTTCTCACGTGTCCTTGTGCTCTCCCAAAAACTGTTTTCAGGAGACGGTGTTCTCCCAGGCGGCACACATCCGCGGTCAGTGCTGGGTGCTGGCCGTGCTCTGATCTTCCCAGCTGCTCTCTGCAGTCTGTCTGACTTTGGTTTTCTCAGCTCTGTAGGAAGATATTATAAATTTCCACTTAATGCTTAATAGGAAATATGATTTAACTTGTTTCTGATAAAGTTCTCCAATGATTTTGACAAGTTGGGCACCATGTGGAAACCAGCTGCAGGCAACACATTGAATAAGCAAGGAGAAATCTGTTTCCCTGCTAGGTTACCATGTCTCTTCTGCAGCATATTCATTTCATGTCAACCAGAAGAAAGCACTACCATCTACATTTTTAGAAACCATCTCATAAGATTGTTTCTTATGCAGTCACTTAAAAACAAAAAAGATAATTGGACCTATTTTCAAATTTCCCGTTGACTAAGCTAGCCATCTCTGGTCACTGACTTGCCTCTGAACAGCACTTGTGCTTTTTGTGCTGTCAGTAAAACACTTAAATAGCCTCTCATTTTCTGTATTTATTGCTTCGTAGGCATCCATGCACCTATGGTTGACAGTCTGTAATGTCACCGCACACCCAATCGCGCCCCAGCCTATGGAGGTTTCCAAGGTAACAAAGCCACTGTCGCACTGAAGGGAGAAAACCGAAAACAAAGCAAAAAGCCCTGTAGCATTTCTATTTACTCAATAGTTTAAAAAACACTAAAAAGTAATCCTCTAGTACAAGCTGTCTGTATTTTCATGCAAAACAGGTTTATCTTGCTGCTCCTTGATTTTCATCAAGGCAGAGATGGATGTGAGATGGCAATTTAGAGAATTCCTTGCTACTGTGAGTGGTTGTTAGTAGCTTGTTCGGAGCAGACCTTGGAAGATACTTTAGAAACATGGACGGAATAGTCAGTTCCTGCCTGTTCTGAAGGAAACACAAAGAAAACACGTCGTATCGACACTAACAAATAGGTTGCCAGCTCCAGCATCAGTGCTAATGGTGGTGAAAGGCTGAAGTTAGGGCAGCTATATATGTTTCATGAAAGTCGCTTCTGAAAGGCGCTGGCCTTGTTCACACCACATTAGTGTTCTCTTTCAGTTGGTGTAATGAACTAATTAGCGGACAGATGATCAACAGGTGGTATTGTTTTAAATTCCCGCTTTCTGTTCATGGCGAGTCCGAGTGACACTGTGTTTCAAATGGCAGCAGCCCATCTAAAAGTGTTCCCAATATTTCTCCTCTTTATTATGTTGACTTCTGGCAGTCTCAGAGGAACTTGGCTTTGGTACAGAAATTATATTAGTTTTGTGGGTGAATATTTTTATGCTAGCGATGGACAGAAATCAAGTGGCTGGGTCAGTATTACTATACCTGTGAAGTCGTGTGTCAGTCACAGAATCACAGAATGGTGGGGGTTGGAAGGGCCCTCTGTGGGTCACCCAGTCCAACCCCCTGCCGAAGCAGGGTCACCCAGAGCAGGCTGCACAGGACTGCGTCCAGGCAGGTCTGGAATATCTCCAGAGAAGGAGACTCCACAACCTCCCTGGTCAACCTGTTCCAGTGCTCCATCTTTTGAATGCAGCTTCTTCTCAGCATTTCTTCTTAGAGCATCCAGCCTTTTAGTTGTCATTACGTTTCTATATGTCTGTGGGGACGTCAGAAAGACCAGTAAGGACCCACTAGAAGTTTGTGGGGTTTTTTGTCCTTTGATGTGATCCATCTTTTCAGCAGGGGCTTGTTTCTTTGAGGGGTGGCTGAGTGTGTCCAAGTCAGTAAGAGTGATGGTGGATTGGGGAAGGAGCCAGAAGACATGGCAAGGGCAGTGGTAGTGTTGTGCCTTTGATGGAGGGAGCACATCCACGATAGCTAGAGGAGTCCACACCTTCAGGTGCTGCTTCTGGTGAGTGAATCATGACCACTTGCCTCTGCTTAGGATGTAGAGACTTTTCTTCTGGACACCTGCACCATCCCTCAGCTTCCCAGGCACGTTTACCTTAACGTTGGACTACAGAGCTGCAGCATAATGTTTGGAGATGTAGGCTGGTCCAAAGTGCAACACCTTGATTCTTGATAAGGACAGAGAAAACCGGGGTTTGGGGGATCTTTTGGTCTGCAGGTAAAGTTAGTTGGTTGCGTCTGCAGCTGAGGACCAGCCTGCCCGAGCTGTTGCTGCCATGCTCTGCCATGTTGCCACATCTGCGGTCACCAGAGGCACTCTCATTGGAGCCCCGTGCAAAAATAGGCAGGGCAGTGCGAGCAGGACATTCCCTGCAGCGATGCCAAGGCTCTGGAGCCATTCTCTGCACCCACTGGCTGTGAAGTTGTCCAAATCTGGGGATATTCTGCAAAAACCACCTGTTTGAGAAGGTCTTTGGAGGGAGTCGGATCTTGGCTTCCCGAGGCTGGCAGCTGGTGCAGAGGAGCGTTTTTCTAGGAGATAAACTTGCCGAGTTCCTTCTGGAATTATTATTAAATGCTGGTGGGGTTTTGTTGTAATATTACTTACGTGTCAAGGCACCTGAAGCTTTGCATTCTTAAAATAATCAAACAGCACATAACTCTGAAAGAGTCAAATCATGGGTAAGAGTGGAAGGGAAATTTTGCAAAGCTGTAAAAAGCTGCTTTGCTCAGACTTTTGGAAAACTCTGAGAAAAATTTCTCAGCTCTGTCCATCACCCTCCATGCTGGAAAATGGGCATGAAATGGTATCGAAGCAGCAATCCCAGCAAAGAAGTGGGATGATGGATGCAGTGCCCTTTTCAAACGCTGGTTCACAAGGCGTTTGAGGCTTGTTCTTCAGAGACCATTAAAAAGGAGCTTTAGAGGAGGAGAGGCTGGTTGTGTGGCAGGCAGGATCAAGAAGGATGTGTGTTTGCTGTGTGGTGTCACAGATCAGAGCGGTACAAACCTTTTGAAACTAATTGCAGCAACTAACAGTTACGAGCTGCACTTACCCATCTCTCCCTTGTATGTCTTAGGCAGCTACTACTTTGATATTTAATTGCCTTTAGCATCGGCTATGCAGACTATTGGGGGGGGAGGAATGAAAGCTTTTGCGTGCTTAAACTAGAGGTTTTAGAGAAGGCATGAGATATGGAAATGACTGGCTATATGTTTGTGTGCTGTATGGGATGGGGCTCTTATTGGTGGGAACATTAGTGGGAACAGAAGGAAAATGTGTGCTTGGATACTGCGGCCAAGGCTTTGCCGTGGTCTCTGCGCTCGGTTGAGATGTACGAGCCCTCTGCGATTCCTCCAGCTGTATCGCAGCAGCGGTGCTTCAGAGGAGGGGCAGATGCACAAAGCTGATCCCGTTATGTCTCAACAGAGCTCTTGCTCGATATTGATAGGAGCTTTGAAGCTACCCAGCCACCGTGCATAAATGTTTCAGGGGGTAAGATCCACTCTGAACACCGGGCTGTGCCTGAGCACAGGAAAGCAGCTCCTTCTGCCTGGTGGTTCGTCTTTTCCAGATTTTACATTCTCTTTTTTCTGTCGCCGCTGGTGGTGCACCTTGTTGTACCCCACCAATGATCAGCTGGAAAATACAGGCAGAGTTGCCTGAAAAAAACCTGATTTTTCTTACTTCAGTGCTATAAGTAATTTTCAATACTTAATGGGGCTTGCAAGCCAAACTGGTTGTACTGTGCAGGTGGCCTGGTCTGACCACCACAAGCAGCAGCACGTCTGGCTAACTTCCGTGCGCTGGCAGCGGAGGCGTTCTTTCCGTCCTCGCGTCGGAAGAAGAGATGTTCTCAATCGCAGTTGTAATTGTGGTCTGGTTGGTTACGTGACTGAAGGCTGTCAGTTTCCCTGTGATGTCTCTACCCTTCCCTGCATCCCGTGACAAACGGCAACTCCTAGCTCCCGCCGCAGCGTTCTGCAGTGAATTAGACGGGATTTCTCTGCATCTCTTATTGCCAGTGTTCGTCGGGGGACTCTCCCTCTAGCAGCAAAGCCTGGCTGAACCCCAGCCCAGTGCTTTCCTACAGGCCAGCATGTATTACACTTGGACTACAAACCATCCTACCCTAAAATTGCTGCTTTTGTCAGCTGGAGATATTAAACTTGTCTCAAATTTCTTTTAGAGTGGAGCAGACTAAATCATAGATGCTAATGGCTGATTTTTTTTAAATTTTGTTCTTTTTCCCCTGCTGCTCCAGGCCACTGACTCAGATTATGAAGACGAGTTGCCAAAGCACTCCTTTGTGAACCATTACATGAGCGACCCCACGTACTACAACTCCTGGAAGCGGCAGCAGAAAGGAGTGAAGCACCCAGCATCCTACAGATACGAGGAGTGCGCCGCCGGCGAGACAGAACCCTATTTCCAGACTGTCATCACGACACAGAGCTCAGGAGGGGTGTACACCCCAACGGGACAGCCCGCGCCCGGCTCCCGGACTCCAGTGACAGGGTTCTCCTCCTTCGTCTGAGACGGGGCTGGAGGGGACAGCCGAACCGCCGGCGGCACTCGGAGGGACCTGTCGCAGTGACTGTGTGCGCGTGACCAGTGCGGTGAACTGTGGGTAGCTTCTCCATCAGGGTAGAAACGGATGGGAACACGGATGAGGCTGGGGTTGGGTTTTTTTTTCTTTCTGAAGACAATCAACTCTTAAAAAAAATGGAGCTGAACTAGCTGAACCTTTGTTTAAAAAAAAAAAAGAAAAAAAAGGAATTCTGAAAAGTGATGATTTTAACCACTTGTGAATAGTAGGGGTTTTTTAACCGCTTTTTGTAACACTGCTTCAGGAAGCAGCTCCCATGCCCTTCTCTTCCCTCTTGGTTTCTCTCCCCTCCTTCTGTCCCCCTGTTCCCAGACAAGGAGGTGAATTCCCTAGATGCAACGAGTGACTTTGTGATGTGATTTGAAGAGAAAACATAAAACCTCCCAGGCTCCTTTTTATTCCTTTTTCTCTACTCTTTTTTTTTTTTTCTTCCTTTCTTTCTTTTTAATTTTTCCCTGTCATCAAGGTCAAGTAGGAAAACATAGAAAAGGGACAAATTTTTACATGGAAAGCAGACACCTCCTCCCTCCTCTTCTCCTTGCTGCTCCCCACATTAGGAGCACTGGCTGATCAGCTTAGGCTCACATGTGTCACTGTGTCTGCTCTAGGCTCACTACTGGTGTATTTATACTGAATTACTGACCTGCTTTTCTTTCTTGCTCAAATGGGACCTGCTGCATTCGCTAAATATTCCAACTCCAGGGCCTTTGGAAGAGGAGATGGCTCGAAAGAGCGTTGCAGGCAGCAGTGGGTGAAGCAAGTGGGAAGAATTCAGGTGCAAGGTCAGTTTATTTTTGGTGTGGCTCTAATCCTCCCTCGTGGACTGCAAGTGCCATTTGAATTGGTCTTTTTTTAAAAGTCGAAGGGCACAGACCAGCAAGCCAGAGGAATCTTTCAATTAAGATTGCAGTGACAAGCTAGAGAGTCTACTAATTGATAAGGGTTTTGATCATCAAAGTTATCCTGCCTTGTCAATAGAAGCTGAGCATCCTTTCTCACCCAGACTCTGCAGCGCTGCTTACTGGTCTGTAAAGAAGTACACAGTAGCTGGGTTTGTTTGATTTTCTTTTTTTTTAGTACAGAGACACGTCACACAGACTGGGTGAGTTTTGGTGTCCACAGGTGCCTTTTATTGATTCTTCGGCTTCAAAGTGTCTCCAAATAAAGCTAACCAGGATTTTCAAGCATTAGGGTCATGAATTACCTTGCACACGTTTACAGGCTGCTTTGTGCCCTTGAAGCTGCAGCCTTTGGAAAGAAGAGAGGGGATTTTTAGTTTCTTTTCCATCTTTTTGTATAGCTCCCTTTTTGTTTTCTTATTTCTATCCCTTTTTTGGGTCTGCCATGCTTAGCAGCAAGTCGTTTACTCGCTAGGAAGTTGTCAGGGGTTGAAAGAATCCAAGTCCGGCCCTTGAACCTAGCAACAGTGCTGGATCACCAGACTTTTTACTGCGAGAGTTTGAAGGGTGAATTTGGAAGTAGGCAAGTCCTTGCCACTCCAGCAGCTGGCATTTCCTCCCAGGTGGGCATAGGTCAGCCCGGAAGGTTGGTATCCTGCTGCTTGCTAACGTCCCATCAGGGCGCACGTGGGCACTGTTGCTATCGCACATTGTCCCCGTCCTTTGTGGAGGGATGCGGGACAGCTCTGGCACTGGGTGGTGGTGGTGGCTTCAAGGCACGTTATTGAACCCAACCTGGCGTTGATGGTGGTCGCTGCCTGTTCCTGCCCATGGGGGCTGTCTAGAAGTAGCCTGGTGGCACCTCACCTGAACAGTTGAGGTCCAAGGGCAAGCTGAGCCCTGCTGCCACATTCCAGTGCCCCTTGGACAGGGCAAACGACCTCAGAACTGCTTTTGCTCTTTGGCACTGTCTCTGAGCACTGCTGCTCTTGGTGCATACAGATTCTGGATGGCTTTGGCACTGGATTGCTGTTCCTCTGCAAAGGCTCCAGAAAGAAAAAGTTCAAAACCAAAAACTCCAGTGGGTGTGTTTAAGGGCTTTTGAGTTTGGGGTAATGATCTACAGCTCGTTAGATGGCAAGGGATCTGCAAAGACGTGGGCTTGAGCCAAAACCCTGTGAGCCATCCCCCTCTCTGCACCTGGATAGGATGTGTGTGGGTTGGAGAAGGGGCTCCAAAGAGGATGACGTGGAGCTTACTGTGAAGAGGAATGCAAAGCAAACAGAAACCCCACTGCCTTCTGTGCACTTTGACTGTTCTCTTAAGCCATACAGACTTTGCTTTAGTTACTGAACTGACAAAAATTTGTTTGTAGTCAGAGTTTTTTGTTTCTTAGCCATATTATCTATGTGACTTTCTGATTTGTTTTCTTCCTTTGTTATTTCCTGCATCAGATTACGTATTTTACACACCTGGTTTTATATACATGTGACATAGCAATGCAGTTGCTGTCGGAATTTTAATGGCGCTTATCCAACAGATGTGAGAGGTAGTGCTACAGGAGGAGTCTTACAAGGACCACAAAGGACTTGGGGATGCAGATTAGTAGAAAGTAGATCGAACACCGAAGAGCTTGCTCCAGAGGAAAGCGTAGTGTGAGTAGCTCCGCATCTCCTGAAGATTGCCAAGTCTGAATTGGTGTAAGGTGCAGTTACTCTCTGGGCGTGATCTGATACCACATTGAGCAAAAAAACAAGGAAACCGTGGGGAATAAAGGAAATGGACTCTGTGGCCACTGCTCCGCTGAAGGTCAACATGGGGAGCAGCACAATCTATACAAAGCGAGGAGAAGAGACTATTCCTTTTTTCTCAGAGCCATCTGCAACTAAAAAGCCTGAGCCTGCTAAGGGCCTGCTGGGTTGGCTGTATGGCCCTTTTCTTCTGGCTGCTGCCGAAATCAAAGGTTAGGTGTGATTCCTTTAGGACCTGTTGATCAGAACAAAGGTATTTCTGTTCCATTCCAGTCTACACTATTGTCACTCTCGGTTTTATTTTGTTTAGGAGTTGGCTTTTCGTACGTGTGGGTTTATTTTACTTAGGCATTCACAGAGCGTGGAAGTGGACTGCCCTGCTCGCCCCTAAGATGAGCATAGGATGTGTGTTCTGCTGCCCAGGATCCTGTGTAGCTACATGCATGATGCCTGCGCCTGCTTGTTAGCATGCTGTACTTGTAAAATGTGATTAATGGGTAGGTTTTATTTACCTGTCAGGTAAATTGTTCTATCTGGAAGGAAGCACTCCATCAGTTAGCAAGAAAGCTCTCTTTCATAGCTGTGATCTTTGGGTATCACAACCTTGAAATATGACTTTTAAACAGTAGTTGTCATGTTACAAGAACTTCAACAATCACATCCACTGCTGTTTCCATCTTCCTGTTTAGAACAGTCTTGAAAAATGAAGGCTTATATTTAAAACACCTTCTTATGATATTTTATTTGTATTTATTTATTTACTTTCCCATGTCTCAGGTCTCTTGGTGGCTATTACTAAAAAGTAAAAACAGTGTCATGAAATGACCAAGGGAGACATTTCAGGGAACAGTTTAATAGGAGCTCATTTTTCATGCAATATCCGTGGAAATATCCAATCTCCTGAAGGAAAAAAGTCCCCAAGTCTTCACCCCCCTCCCAGGGCTGAGATGACACCAAGCCACCGCTGTCAGCGATGCTCCCAGCGGCACCGAACCTCAGGTTGTCCCTGTCATAAATCATATGCAAAAGCGTACGTAATTGAAGGAGTTGCACTGTTCCAGCCCACTCGAAGCAGAGCATTTGATCCCCCCAAAACCCATATCACCCATGGTGTGTCCCCCACCATAGCCCGCACCCTTGGGTGGAACATTTTCCATTCCCGACTTTTAACGCTCCGATGCTGGTGCCCGAGCAGTGCTGCTCGCAGCGAGCGGCAGCGGTGAGGAGGGACAGGAGAGGGCACTGTTATACTTTCCTCAGTGACAATCGCCTGTTCCCCACGCGGGGAGTCACCCGTGTGAAAGCTCTTCGTGGGGAGGGCAGGGAGAAGCGGGAGCGAAGGGTTTCATCAGCAAGTACTAAAGGAATCACGCTGCGGCCAGCGAACCCAGTTTTGGAAGCAGTTGGCATTAGTGGAGAGAAGAAAAAAAAAAACATACAGAAAAAGAAACTAATCCGTTACCCAAAATGATTTTTTTTTCCTCTTCATTTTGAGTGTTAAAACCAGTGATGCTTTGCAGATGGGCCAATATCTCATTTTTCTTGCGTATACCCAGGTCTCTGCCAGAAGCTGCTGTAGCAATTGCTTAGAATAAATATCCAAGTCTGTCTTGACATGGGGATAAGTTTATTATCCTTGTCATTGCTTCCGTCAAGAAATCCATTGGGTCATCCAAAGATTATCCAGTCTGCTCTCCAAAAAGGGAGGAGAGATAGCTGTTAATACACACAAAGCGCTGATGTGTTCTCCCACTTGCTGTTTTCAGGTAAGCAGGGCAACTTGTTTCAGAAAAATCCTTTTAGAAAAGGAATTTAGCAGGAAACTTCAAAAAAAAACACCACACACAAGAAAGATAACCTTTGGCAAGGCCATTAGAAATCTTGAAGTCCTAGAAAACTGCGACATGTAAGAGTGAATATGATCCCAAAACCTCCTATCTTTAGTGGTCTCCTTTATCAATAGCAGCCAAAAGGGCACATGCAACCAGGGGTTAGATTTGGAGAGGAAAAGCCATCATAGAACAGTTGCTAGATGGTCAGGTTGTACTGTAAACAGCTTCATTCAACCTGGAGTTCCTGCTAGTTCAATCTTCTTTCGTAAGTTGTTTTTATAGGTTTTTGCCAGCATGTGTGGAGTCCATACATCATGGCGTTGCTAGAGGTCATGTGGGGGGAGGTATAGAATCATAGCTTGCAAAAACCCTGAAGATCATTGAGTCGGACCCTAAACCAGAGTCCAACCATAAACCATCAAACCATATGTTGCTGTGGTGTTTACACAAAGCCACGCACATGATAATGTAGTTGCACGGTATCCACTGAAACCTCCTTATGGAAAGCCACCCTTGAATTAGGAGCACATTCACACCAAGACTGATCATGTTGGGCTGGGCATGGGCCTTACATGGCTCCACCTGACAAGTCAGGTCTTCAGTTCTTTGTATTTCTATATCCTGTTTCTTCTCCCCCACATCTCCACCCCCAGCCCTCCCAGACAAATAAAATTGGCTTGCACTTTGGGAAGGTGTAAGGTTTGCCGCCCACAGTAGTAGAGAGCCACAACCGATAAGCACACACGTGACACATGGGACAGGTGAGACATGTTTGAACGAGGAGTGAAATACCACTGGGACGCGAGATTTAGGCTCTGACTCAGAATTTTAGCTTCTCAAAGCTGCCACCTGCCCATTTTAAACGGCCTTGGAGCCTCAAGACTTTGCAGGAAATATTATTTTTTTGATGCTGTTTGATCACTGTGCACTTTCTTGGGGCTTGAATCACTGGATATAGAGACTGGAATGGGGTTACAGAGCTTTATATCAAAGTGTTTTGCCATTGATGTCCGATTCTCTAGATCTGGAAATGAAACCTTTCTGCTAACGTGATGTGGTGGCGTTCTGCTGGTGGGGGCTCCTGGGGAGTGCCACCAGCACTCCCCCTTTGATGTCGTTAAGCTCCTGGGCAGTGCTGGGACCTGTCACGGTGCCGTGGGAGCTCTTGGGTAGCAGAAAGGTGCGAGAACATCATATTATGGCGAGTTTGTTGCCGGTCACTTTGCCACTCTTGGGATAGAGTCCGTCCTCTGGTTTGGTAGCTGCCATCAGTTTAGGGGTAGGACCACCTTACACAGCTGTGTTTGAGTTACCCTTCGGTGTACTATGGTGATTGGATCGTCGCTTTTAATTCAGTGTCTCCTTGGGGATTTGCCCTGGATTTCTGTTCCACACCTCTTGTTAGCCTCACCTTCACCACTCCACTATTTTATATGAGAAAGTTACTTCTTCTTTTGCAAACTTGCTTCTAATTAAAAGAACCCTTTTTGAAACGTTTGTGTCCTCGGTACATTTATTTTGGGGAGGGGAAAAAAAGTATTTTCCAGCCTCTTCTGTTATTTTTGGCTTGAAGAAGTTTCTGGGTGCCTTGCCAGCAAGCTCACGAGTTAACAGCTCAGGACAGAGAAATGTAGCACTGGCTGAAATTCCTCACTGTTAGTTCTGGACTGTAAAATCTTATAATCTCCTGCTGCTTTTGAGCTAAAATGACATTCTCAAATAGTTTCCACCCAAATTTGATCAGCCTTAAATATTTTGTTATTTTGTGATGATGAACTTCCTCCAGATCCTTAATCCAGGAGAGTGAAAACCCATTCAGAAATCAAAACCCTCAGGGCCACCATTTTGTACGCCTTCATCCCCTCGCAAGTAGCGTTCGTCCTCCGCTGCAGCGGTGGAGCACCCGTTAATCGGTTCCCACAAACGTGCTGGTGCTGGGGAGGCTGCACCAGATCCCAGCTGGCAGAAACCGGGGCAGCCCTGTTATTCCAGGGTGATGGTTGGTGCTTTTCACCAGCTGAGCTTCTGGCCGAGAGAAGTAAACTAAGCACGGTCAGGTGGGAGAAATGAGGGCAAGAAATCAATGTTTTCCAGCAGGGGGGCTGTGGGGAGTCAAATTGCTAAGTTGTATTTTCCTGCCCCTGAAAGGGATATCGTAAATAATGCAGAGTTGTATAAATAGAGGCAGCCCTCTGCAGCTGGTAGCTTGCAATAACCCAGAGGTATCAATGTACCCATTTTGAAGATGAAAATCCTCACGCCATAGCATTTCCTGAACGAGACATTATTCTGCAAAATTGCCATAAGATGCAGAAGTGCTTTTTTGAGGTCGTTCGGCTCCAAAGTTTATCATCCTCCTGCTTCCAGCCCTCGCTCTTCTCAGGGCGTGCTTCCTCTGCACGTGTCTTTGTGGTTAGGATCGGAGCACGGACGTAAACACGGGAGTGGATGGGAAATCTGCCACGGCATTTGTAGCCTAAACAATACCAGAGAAAACAGATTGGCTTCCCGCCCTGCCCTGAACAGCACAAGCCATGGCTTGACTGAATTGAGTAATCTGGGCTTTCATTACTGACCCCTTTCCTGCTATTTGTCTCATTTGTTTCCTCATCTTCCCCTTGCGTTTTTGCTCCAGGGTTATTTATTTTTCTCCTTTCTCCTTTTATTTTCATTTTTTTTTAAGCCTGCCGCTTGTTTGGTGGTTTTTTTCCGCTCCTCCTCTTGCCTCGCCAATTATTTTAATTTCAAACCTGCGTTTCCCACAAAATCAAAAGGAAGTTGATCTGAACGCACATTTTTGTTGGTTTTTTGTTCCCTTTCACTGTGCCCGAAGAACAGGAGTCCTTTTGCTTTGCTGTCTTGTGTCCTTGGAAATGCGGGGCACGTCCCTCTAAGCCAAGGCATCGTGGCCGCTGGCTTCCCAGGCCAGCAGAGACCTTCATTAGGTAGGCAATTGGCATGTTCATCCCAGTTCCTTAACGAGATAGGATTATCTTAAGTCAGAGGAGTCTGACACGTGAAGTCATTCTGCAAAGTTTTGCAAGGCAAATTTCTCAGCAGTGCCGAAACCGGTGAACTCATTTGCACAATCAGAGAATCTGCACCTATATATGGAAAAATGAGCAATGCAAATTAGCAGTGCGTGACGGTTACAAGAATGTGTCAGGGGAGGAGGCAACCAACGCCCACGATGTCACGCAAAGGTACTTCCCTGCACTGTGCAACTTCTAGGGCGTTTAGCTCACCGTTCCTGCTGATCTGGTTCTGATACACGCCGAGGCAACGCAGCAGTGCACACATGTAGTGGTGATGCCATGGGCTTGTTCTGCTTCACCCTGATCCTTAATAATCTGAGTTCATACAAATGCTTGCACATTGTGCGCTAAACAGAAGGTGGAGATAAGACTGAAAGGCAAGTCTGAAAATAAACCCATGTAATACAGCCTGAGGCCTCATGCCAAGCATAATAAAACGCCTTATGAATGCAGGTGACCTCACCACAGCTTGTCAGATTGGGAAGGATTGATGTCCCTCCTTTGGCAGGAGGAAATCGAGGCACGGGCCAGCTGTGGGACCAAGCCGCCGTGTGTGGGACTGGTATCGGTGTGCCCGAGTAGCCACGGTTGTAAATGTCCTCAGCGCAGGGCAAAGGAAACACATCTTTCTTACAAAACAGCCGGATGAGTTATTTTTGGGTCTCTATAAATTGTCTGTTTTCCAGCACTATCATTCATACCCTACCAGGGGAACATGACTGACCTAATTAGAGATTAATTCCAAGAGTACAAGACTCAACTTGTAAATACAAACTTTTTTTTTTTTACTTTGGGCTTATTTTTTATTTATGCACAAGTGCATCTGATTGGTGTAAACAGCCCAGAGGTGGGGGGCAAAGGAGAAGCAATTAGGAGTCATCAGAGAAGCTGAACTACGGGAACTTTGGGATGAAGCAGGGCAAATTTCCAGATTGATTTAAGAGACTGTAGCCTCTGGGATTAAACCTCACGTAACCTGATGGAAATGAGGAAATGTTTTACCCCCCACCATGGAAAGGACTGGCAGAGGAAGGATGCAGCATTTCAATCCTTCATCCAGCAAAAACCATCCAGGGTGATTGATGAAGACACTTGCATTGATCCGTAGCTGTCTCTGCACCACAGAAGAAATTAAAGAGGTGAGAAAATGATGCCTGTTTTTCACAAAGCCCATTTTATGAAGCAAGCAAGGGTTAATGCAGCCAGCCAAATGCCTGGCTTTAGTTGCTATAGAAAATCCTCCCAGTGAGGTTGAGTGAGAAGCCTCCAGCCGTACCTGCTGGGTTTCTCGGAGGGATTGTGCCTGGGCATGGTCAGGATGGCTCGCATCCAGCACTGCTGATAGGGAGCCCGCGATGCTGAGTGAATCATGAGCCAAAGAGCTTCATCCCTGCCCTGAGTCCTTGAGCGTGATATGCCCCGGAAAAAACAACCACAGCCCAGGCACCGGAGATGTAAGCGATGGGCCAAACTCTGCCCTCGGGCAGCGATGCCGCTCTCAGCGTCGCTGGGTCTGGCCCAGCAGAGATTTTGGCTCTACAATGCATTACGCCCACCAGGCTGTTTTTAACATGTGTCCTCATGAGATAGGGGGTAAGGGTTTGTGACAGGAAGGGCTGTGTGGCGCATATTTGAAGCTGATGTCTTCAGGGCCGTGTCACGATTTCTGATTTTTTTCTGGCTTGACTTCTTGTTTGGAAGTGGCTTGGCACAAATTGAGGTCATTGCAAATGTGGCAACGCCACTTCACCTCTTCACCTTCTGGAAAGCCCTGGCTGCTGCATCAAGTGAGGCCAAGCTACCAGCTGGGAGATCTGAAAAGACAGAGGAGTTCTTCTCTGGTAGAAAGTGAGACAGGCAAAGGAGAGGCTGTCCTTGGAGGAGCTGGTGTCTGGGAGCACGGGGAGAGCACACAGCGCTGCCCTCTCTGTGCTTTCTGTAATTGGTTTTATGCTGTAACGCTGGCTGCGGCTTATAATTTTCTGTCCTTGCTCAGAAATTATAGGGGAGTGAAAGGGAGATGGGTTTCAGCTGTCGATGCTTCGGGAGCATTCAGCAGCGTTACTGGATGAAAGGAGCAACGTGGTGTTTTTGCTCTGCAGAGGTCCCAGAAATACCCAGGCATGAAGCACTGCGGGGTTCTGGGCTTGGCGAGAAGGGAGGCAGAAACTGGTGCCAGTCCTTGGTTGTTCCCCGGCTGCTGGAGCTCTTCGAGGAAGTCGTACATCTGGTGCTTCCCCATTTAGTCTTTTCAAGAGGCTCGTTTGAGAGCAAGGTTTGTAAGGAAGAGCCAGAAATAAACAGCTCGTGATCCCATTTGTGGGACAAGAGGAGCATGAGAGGAGAATTGTTAAAGATGGGACAATCAGTGGATAAAAGCCTGTTTTTGAACAAGGCTGACGTTTTGCTATGTCCTTTAGAAGACTGTTGTGTGTTATAATGTGGTTTTTTCCATAGCATGTAGAGGAAAGGAAAACTTCTAGGTCTACAACATAGCCGCTAAAGAAAAATCCTGAGATGCAGCAGAGCACGTGTCTCCTGCGGGTCATCTTCTACCTGGTGGTCTGTGTCTACGCAGGACTTCTTCCTCCTTGGCCTCTTTCAGTCCTGCCAACCAGGTAAAATCACCTCTCCTCCCAGGAGGACTCTGTGGTTTAATAGCTTTTGTACCTCTGCCTCTCGAGGAGTTTTTACAAACAGAATGGGTTTTGGTTTCTCAGCCCTGCTCCTCTGAAGTTCTGTGTGAGGTTTAGTATCATCTTCTATACCCCATCAATTCAGGCGTTGCTTCCCTGGTTGCTCTAAGATGTGTTGTCCCATTTTTACAGCTATGACACTACCAGTGACTATGACCAGATATCACAGTTCAAATCCCCTTCTGTTTGTATTAACCATGGTGACCATCGGCTTTTGAAGCTCCACATACCTATTTTGCTTGGCCACCTGTCACCTCTGGGCATGGAGGAGAGGACTGCAGGGTGCTGACCGCAGCGGACGGGTGCTGTACTCCAGGGTGACAGTAACACAAACACAGGGAAATTATCTGATGCATGAAAGCCAAGCACCTTGCTACTCCTGCGATAAGGAGCGGTAGATAGTGTACGAGTTAATGTTGAACCAGGATTGTTGCCAGGGTGGTGTGGCAGGAACAAACATGCCAGCAGCCAGCGCAGGGCGATGGACCACGTGGTGGCCGGCAGACAAGCGTGGGAGGCATGGGGGGCCGTGCCTTCGGCTGTGTCCAGGATCACTGCAGTAGACTCTGCCATGTTGGAAGCAGGGGTCACAGTGACTCGCTCCTCCTCTCCGGTATAAGACTATATAGTCTTTTTATAGCACGGTGCACAGGATCCCACAAGCTTCCTCAGGGTCCTCAGGTTTTCTTATTAGTAGATAAGGAGTTTGCAGTAGTTCACCAGGCATGTGCATAGCCTACATCTTGTCTTCTGCTTAGAGTGTTGCCTCTAGATCAGCAGATTGCTCCCACTCAAACCTGTTTTGGACAAAAGCAATTTCCTTGTGTGTGAAGTTGCTGCACACTTTATTTACTTTTTTTGGGGGGTAGCTAACATCCGTGTTCTCCTCTGAAGTCTGCCTTTGCCTCAGTTTCTGTCTGAGAGGAGAAAATAGTGATCCGCAAACCTGCTTCCCACTGAGAAACCGCAACAGCTGTTAGCAGAGGTTATTGGAAAATCAAAGGGTTTGTGCGAGGGAAGAAATGCAGCTAATCCCGGCTGGGGAGTTCCTTCCCTGGCGCCTGGTTTCTCCTCCCACCTCTCATCGCAGTCCTTGATGTCCTTCTGGTATGGGACTCCGTGAGGGGGAGAACTGGCCTTTGGATGCAATGATAAAGGATAACTGTCAGGGTGTGGTTGCTTCAAGGTGTCTTGTAAGTGGGAGACCCCATAAAATGGAGAATAAGGTTTCTGCTGCAGCCCTCTGCTGCAGCACGCTGCTGGGGTTCAGCTCTTCAGTGCAGCCTGGGGAAGCAGGAATCAGGCTGATTCCTGTCAGCCGCTGATTACAAGAATTATGAAGCACATCGCAGCCGTGCAAAGCAGGGGGTGGCTGAGATGTCGTCCGGCCGCTCAACTCTTCTGCATAGGTGTTGAGATCACCATGGGACCCACCAGCGTCTCAGCACCCACTGCTTGTGTTTTATGAGGCAAAATAAATCTTTGGGCAGCGGGAAAAACCACCACTGGCTTGCAGGCATGGCCACACATGATCTGCCTGTGCTGACAGCTAGATAATTGCCGAAGCACTTGGGTTTCTTCAAGGCTGAATGTGCCCAAGGCAGAAAAGCGATGCCTGGTGCAGGGGAGCATGATGCACATGGGCTCCTTGGCTAGGGTGCAGGGGACATGGGGAACGGCACGGGGCTCTACTGCCCAGAAGAGGAGATGCATGGTCCTTCCCTGTGTGATGGGGGCGAAGGAGACCATGTCCTGACCCATCCCCACAGCCACCCACCAGCACGAGGAGTTTGCATACATTGCAGGTAAGTTGGCCAGAGGCTCCACACCGCAGTCTGCCCGTGTGCGCAGTGCATTTTCTCTGTTTCTCTGGTAGAAAGCAGCCAGTTCTCTGGGTGTGTCTGAGGGAGACATTGAGCTGCCTAAAGCCAAACAACAAAAGTCATGTTGTGCAACCTTATGCCTGAGAGCAAAGAAAGTCGGGGCAGAAGTGAAGTGGAAACCTATCCCAAAATGCCACAGCCCGGGAGCGTTGGAGCTGGCTGACCTCCTTGCAAGCATGGTGCTCACTGTGCCGGTGGATTGCTTGATCCTCAGCCACCTCCTGCATGGGTGCCCATGACCTGGTGTCTTCCTGGGTCTTGAGCCACGGGCAGGCAAGTCAGCAAAGCCACTGAGCCATGCAGTGGAACATCAGGCAGAACTCCCATCGGCTCAGGTATGCACACAGGTTGTGTTCCCCATCGAGTCTGAGGTCCAGAGGCCTCTGCCTGAAGACAATGGACCCACTTCAGCCCTGGGCAAGTGTTTCCCAGCAGGTCTGTCTCCTCCGGCCTCTTCCCTCCTGGTCCCTAAATAGGAGGTGTGGGAGCACAAGGTAAGTGGGGATGGGAGGGGAAGGCACAAGGGAAGGTATGTGGTGATCTGCACAGCCAGAAACCCTCAAGGGGGCAGGTGGGGGCCAGTAGCTGTTCCTTGGCTCTCCTGGTCATACCCCTAGGTAAAAGCGAAGAAGCCAGCAAAAGCACGACTGGGCAGGGTAAGGGACAGGAGCAAGTCTGGCTCAGCATCGCCACTGTAGCAGGAGCAGCCGGGGGCTCCCCTCAGCTCCACGTGAACCTGACGGCTTTCAGGCGAGAGCCAGAAGGAAGGGGTTAAGGAAGCTGATGTCCTTTGCTATCTTTTCTTCTTGTAAAAACAGTCCTTTCAGCAGTTTGAAATCTCAAGAGGTGTGGGGCGGGGCATTTTATTGACATCCCAATCCAGGAAGAAACCCGCCCAAGGGTTAAAGTTTGAGTAACCGAGCAGTCATCATCGACGTCACATGGGCGTGACTGTGAGTAAAAGCCAGGAAATAAAACTTATAAACAAAGGCTGTGGCTTCGCGGGAGACGGATGCTCTCAGGGCAGGCTGCGAGACACGATGGATCTCTTGCCAAACTTTTCTTTTGTCACTTGGCTGCTCCTCACCGTTTTCCTTAGCCTCCTGGTCCTGTAAGTAGAGGCTGGTCCCCCAGGGTGACCAGGGAGGAGGAGAACCCTATGCCTGCCACCGGGGAGGGGCTGGGGCCATCACCCTCGCTATGAAGTGCCCAAGTACATGAACTGGTGTTATAAAACTCGTCCTTGGTCTTCCTGTGCTACATTCAAGGCAGAGGAAAGAGCTGATAAAGAGGGTCTGCAGGGCTCCCCCATGCCCTCCCCTTGCTGGCTGGAAGGCAATGAGGAAGCTGGGCTGAAGTGGGGAGAGAAATGAAGAGGAACTTCTTTTTGCTTTTCTCAGCAGATCCAAAAGGAGAAGTCACTTCCGTGGTTTTAACTGCAGCAAGCTCTGGCTGGCTGCAAAGGGGACAGGGCATCCCTGGGCCCTGCAAGCTGGGAGCAGGGCAGTGGGTGATGTCTTGCGTGATGTCTATGTCTGCCTGTGTGCTTGTGCCAGCAGAAGCTCCCACTTAAGTAGTTATGCTGGGAAAATAGCCCTTTTGCTTATGTTACTCAGGGGAGCCGTAGTGAGCTACACAGGCAAAAACTTCATTTTGCTGTTATAATTTATGTCCCTGCTCGGCTGCTGTGCTGCCATGGCTCTACCACCTGAGCATCGCAGTAGGTCTTTGCAAAGACAAACGCAAGGGCAAGGCCTCAGCTGGAGAATTTGATCCCTCTGAGATCTTTCTTCAGTCACCTGAGTCACAGATCTCTGATCTGGAGAACTAAATGAGGCCCCTGAATAAAGACCTGAGGTGCCCAGGTATGCCATGTTTGCCCTGGATGGGTGACAGCTCCTCTCACCCCTTGCCTTCTGTCAAAATGTACCCCAAATTATCTTGTGCGCCAAGTGATTCTGCATTTATTGCAGGAAGAGAGGATCCTCAGCAGGTCTGCTGCTGCTGGTCCATAATTCCAGCATTCTCTGGGTGGCAGGAACTGGCTATTTAAGCTGTTCACTGTGCTCAGGATGAAGAACCGTCTCTTTTCATTGCATAAATGCATCTCATATGCTCTTTGCTTGGCAGCTATGGGATCTGGCCCTTCCAGGCCTTCAAGAAGCTGAGCATTCCTGGGCCACAGCCTCTGCCGTTTTTAGGAACTTTCCTGGAGTACCGGCAAGTGAGTACTGGCAGCTGTTGCTCCATAGCTGCCTTAGATTCTTACTCGTAGCTGGTGCTGCTGTTCTTCCCATCCTTTGAGCAACTCTTTTTTCTGCCCTTGATTCAGTTGTGTGGAAAAGACACTTTCAGGTAGGAAGATCTTTGGACACACAGAGAACACAAAAATTACTTTTAGGGTCAAGTTGACCCGAATGAGGTGTGCTGTGTTCTTCAACTACTTTGTAACTTAAGTTATTAGTTTCTCCCTGGATTTCTACCTGCTCTCCAGCAGCTGAAGTTCTGTTGGAAACAAAGAAAAAAAAATATCGCAGAGGTGCCTAAAACTGCTGATTTCTGAGAACTGCATGTTTCTCTGTGCTTTGTGTCATCGCCATGAAGAGGCTGAATTAGTCCCAGCAATGCCCCATCCAGCCACCAGCTGTTGGGCCTGCCTGAGACTAAGCCAGGCAAACAGATTTCTAAATAAACCTCAAATATTCTCAAGTTACCAAACCTTACCAAGGAACTAGGTAGTAGCCGGTCCCAGGTAACTGACTGCAAATGCAGAACAGAATGTATTAGCTGCAACGGAAGAGGTGTTTTCACTTGTGTTTGCTGGGCTGGCAGCATGCATGTGGTCTCTTACTAATGGTTTAGCTGATGCATGGTGAGTGTTATGTGTCCCATAAGTTTCATCCTCACACGTAACATCAGTTAAAAACCTTAATGGAAACAAAGCAAAACAAAAAAGCCATCGTCACTCCAGTTCGGTAACTGCAGTGGAAGATCTCTTGAGGACCAGGCAGTAGCAGCTCTAACTTGTTGAGCTGAAGATGAAAGGACACCCTGGGATCTAGTTCTGCCTGCAAACTCTGCTCATGCTAAAACTGTGTACCCTGTCATACCTTGTCTTCATTACATTTTTAGCTCAGGTTGGCTAGTGGAAGTTGAAAGTGGGGGTTTTTTCCATCTTTCTCTGCTCTCTTTTTTCCCCTCCCGTGCAGATGTCCGCTAAGAGTCTACGTGAGCTGCCATGCACCCGCCAACCTCTGTCACTTATGATGGGGCTGTGGGAAGCACCACACTGCCAGCTGTGACCTGCTTTGATCACTCTTCACTGGTAAACTGTTCATTTCTCCTTTCTTCTCTTGCAGGGACTCCAGAATTTTGATCAGATGTGCTTCAAAAAATATGGTAAAATCTGGGGGTGAGTTTCTTTCTGCAGAACAGAACTGCCTGTTTAGGGGGCTCTGCAGCCCCAAAATAGAATGAGAAAAGGTATGTTGCCACCATGACTCAGCACTGCAATTGCATCAGCGGCAGCTTGGGAAAATCCAGGTTCACCACCAGGAAAGTCTCCAGCCGTCTCTCCAAGGCTTCTCTCCTGCTGGGATTTCAGTACAGTGCAGGGCTGGGGTGATGGTGACCAGTTTGGGGGTCATTTGTTTCCATAAGCTTTGAAAATAACCCTTTTTTCTTTTCCCCTTTGGGAGCATTAAAAACTAAACAAGGGTGTTAGTGACCTCGGGGCTGGGGAAGCTTGCACCGCGGAGAGCCCAGGGAGCTCCCCTCATCCTCCGACACCCACCAGATCAGCACGGCCATCCCTTTATCTCTCAGCTCCAGATGCATTAGGGAGGGAAGGCACCAATCATTTCCCAACCATGCAGCCTGCCCAAAAAACTCCACTGCTTGGTGTCAAACCGAGCCTCGTGCCTTTGAAGCCGCTCTTCTGTCTGTCTTGAGCAGAAAGCAAGCTGCAGGCTGCCGCGGGGCTTTTCATCTTGCTCCCTGCTTCTCCCAGAGCCGAGGCATGAGCTACCTTTCAACCCGCTTCCCCACTCCCTGCACAGCGCTGGTTTTGTGCCGGGGCCTCTTATCGTGCTTCTGTTGAGAACCTCTCAAACCGAAGCAAAATCGTTGTGCAAAAAAAATCCTAAGAGGCTTCATGAAACCCAGCACACTTTTTTTGAAAGATTAAATGTTCTCAAGCCTCTTGAAGACGGCGGTTTCCCTTGACTGTGGCCCAAGGCTCCCTGCCCTTTAGCCCACACTATGGCTTTTAAGTTTTGCTGTCTCTGTTGACTGAAAAATGGAGGAGATAAATGAGTTTTGCCCCTCTGATTGCCTCGTAGGCCAGGCAGGGAAATCTCTTTACCCCACAGGTAGGCTGTTCGGTGTGGATTTATTGACTCCAGCTACCAGCTGCAGAAACGGAGCTCAGAGTGCCCAAGCGCAGGGGATCGATGTCATGGCAAAAGCTGCGTTTTATCTAAACCCACACTGCTTTGGCAGCACTTTAATGCCACAGACGATTGCTAGATATGCTCATACTGTCTGTGTTTGGCACTTTCCTTCCCTTTCTCCTGCTTTACTACATAATAAAACAGTTTCAGCCTCATCCCTTTGGCTGTTTGGTAGGAGGGGTCTCAGCTGGCCCAAGCCCTCTGGGCTCCAGCAGTCAGCGTGCATGGCTCTGGCCACAGGCAAGGCGGGCTGCTTTTGCTCCAACTGACCGTGAGCGACGGACTGAGAGTTGGTTTCTCTTGGCTTAGGATTTTTGACGGCAGGCAGCCGGTGCTGGCTGTTTTGGACCCCATCCTCATCAAAAACATCCTGGTGAAAGAGTGCTATACTATTTTTACCAATCGCCAGGTAGGTATCAAGTCCTGTGCATTTCTCTCTGGTGCAGTGTGCTTTGAGCAAGAAAGAAAGAGTTCCTGCTTGGTTTCTGTTCTACTTCTGTGCTACTGAGTCTCTCTCAGCCCTTCAGCAAGTAGTTGCTCTCTGTAGTGCCCCAGTTCATTGATGGTACCAACAACAAAACTCTGCCAGGGAGGTGTAGAGGCCACTCTGGTTGGAACATTGGGCCATCAGCCCGGATACACCCTAGGACTGAAGTCCTTTATGACTCTTACAATTTTCTTTCCGTTTCTGTTGTTAGCTGGCTGAGGTAGTGCTGATAGGACTTCAGGGGCCAAATCAACTCTCCGTGGTTGGGGGGGGG
>Ga0065711_1002988_pt1 | contig 30464 bp, 22 predicted proteins | sample Hoacrofraction12_FD_59098 | JGI IMG/M metagenome (GOLD analysis project Ga0065711, IMG submission 59098) | Hoatzin crop microbial communities from Cojedes, Venezuela - Epithelial fraction 12 v2 (version 2) | ecosystem: Host-associated > Birds > Digestive system > Esophagus > Crop | place... | reverse complement strand
GAGGATGACGGAGCACTGGAACAGGCTGCCCAGGGAGGTTGTGGAGTCTCGTTCTCTGGAGATATTCAAGACCCGCCTGGACAAGGTCCTGTGCAGCCTGCTGTAGGTGACCCTGCTTGGGCAGGGGGTTTGGACTGGATGACCCACAGAGGTCCCTTCCAACCCCTACTATTCTGTGATTCTGTGATTCTCACTTTCCTTCCTGAACTGCTTTGGAAGATAAGGGATTTCCACAGGCTTAGACAAAGTTGAAAGAGCTGATGGTCTTTGAAATCTCCCATTCTCATTTGGAGGGCGAATCACTGTTCCTTAGTGCTGTACCAGCCTGAGTAACCTATTCACGTTGCCTGCTAGATGGGATTTTGTCTCCCTGGGTGGATAGGCATTGCCTTTGAGAATCACAGAATAGTAGGGGTTGGAAGGGACCTCTGGGGATCACCTAGTCCAACCCCTCTGCCAAAGCAGTGTCACCTACAGCAGGCTGCACAGAACTGTGTCCAGACAGGTTTTTAATATCTCCAGAGAAGGAGACTCCACAGCCTCCCTGGGCAGCCTGTTCCAGTGCTCCGTCACCCTCAGAGGGAAGAAGTTCTTCCTCTGTTCAGATGGAACTTCCCATGCTTCAGTTTGTGCCTGTTACCCCTTGTCCTGTCACTGGGCACTACTGAAAAAGAGCCTGGCCCCATCCTCTTGACACCCATCCTTAAGATATTTATAAGGTCCCCTCTCAGCGTTCTCCAGGCTAAACAAGCCAGCTCCCTCAGCCTTTTCTCGTAGGAGAGATGCTCCAGTCCCCTATCATCTTTGTAGCCCTCCTCTGGACTCTCTCCAGTAGCTCCTCATCTTTCTTGAACTGGGGAGCCCAGAACTGGATACAGCACTCCAGATGGGGTCTCATTAGGGCAGAGTAGAGGGGGAGGAGAACCTCCCTTGACCTTCCAGCCGCGTTCCTCTTAATGCCCCCCAAGATACCAAAGCTTTAGGAAACACCAGTTTGTAGACACTGTGTACAGAGGCCCGGGAGGGCTGGGCAGCAAATTGCAAGTGTGCTCCCTTGCTTGTTTCTGGCAAGACAGCGTACTGTTTACTCTCAGATAAGTCTGTGTGTTTCTGAATGGTTTTCACTAAAGCTAGAAGTGTAACTATCTGAGAAATACTGTTTATTCCTCCATACAAAAAGAGCATTTCAAATAAGACTAGACTGTGCTCCTGTTCAGGTTGCCAAACAATTTTTTTCAACCCTCTGTTCTCATGCACACAACTTCTATAAGAATTAGCATTTTGGGATACCATTTTCTCAGCGCACTGAGGGTTTTTTTAATAAAAGCATTGAATATGAGCACATTAAGTAACTTCTGAGGTATGAGAAAGGGAATTCATAAGCCTTTTTCCCTTTATGTGGATAAAATAAGTGATATAGGTATTGTGTCTATGCATGCACACATTCCTACTTACATGAAACCGTAAAAATGTTATGCCTGGAACATGGCATACAGGTGTGCCTTCATGGAGAACTAGGCCTCTCGCTGCAGGTTTTTTTTCCTCATTTTCCAAATCAAATTATTTGAAACACTACAAATTTTCAAGAGGAAGAAAAATTATTTTCCTCTCTGCAACACTTAAATTCTCAAGCCCAATTACAGCTCCTTTTGACAGCCTCTTAAAACTTATTTCTGCCCTTAAAGAACTAGCCTGCTAGACTGCAGCATGGACCAATAGATAAATCACAGCTGAGAGCTGTTTATGAGGCTGTTAGTTTAGGAAGCCACTAGCAACCACTTCCCAAAGGCAATGAAATCCATCAGTTCTTCATCTCCCTCCTGTTTTAGGGGGCAGCAACTAACCCTTGCCACGGCCACCTCTTACCCGTGGCCTGCACCTATCACCTCTCAGGATCCTGTGGGAAAAAAGAATGGAATTCATATGTGGCCATGCTCTAGGCATAGTGGATAGGTGCTGGGATTAGTTGCTTTCTCACAATCCAACAGTCTGCTGCACTCAGCTGGGTTCCTCTCCCCTTCACCTGTGCTTGTGGCTAAAAAAGCAATTAATCTGAAACCATGCATGCAGAAGGCTAAGACTATTTATGTATGTCAAATATTAGCCTGATGATTGGGAGGCATGTCTGGCTGAAGCACGTTGCAAATCTGCGAGGGACAGAAGATGCATCTTCTTCAGGATTCTGCTGCCAAAATATGAGTTTGGCCCCAAAATGCAAACGAAGTTTGGTGACAGGAGAGGTGAATTGACCTTGCTTTTTGGTGCTTCAAGATGAGAGATAGAGGACAAGGCTACTCTTAAAGTCAGCAGTTGGTAGTGTTTTAATCATACCAATCCACAACTGTTATATTTTCAAAGTGTATGTTGTATTCCCAAATAAAGGTTTTCTTGTTTGACAAATCAAGTTAAAGTTTGAGTGAGAGGATGTGTGTTAAGATAACTGGGGAATATATTTGGAGATACTTGACATTTTCGCAACAGGGGAAGTTTCATACTTGGGTAGCACATGCTATATATAGCAGCTATTTGAATTTGGCCTGTACTGCTTCCAACAGTTTAACTTCAAGAGATTTTTCTGCATAATTCATTTTTTAAAGAATCTCTCTAAGAGCTTAAAAAACAAATAGGAGTTAGATTTTTGCTTGAATGTATAAATTTGTGTACTCTAATGAAGAGTCTTAACCTCTGTGGAAGACTTCTTTCTAAGAGATACAGACAGCCACAGTCCACCTCTAATGATAGCATTTCTATGGCCTGAGAAAAAGCTATTAGGAAGATACTGCCTTACAGTGCTATAAAAATGAGTTAAAAGCCATTTTGCTGCTAGGTATTTTATATCTACAGCTACTCGGAAAGAAACCTGTCATCTCTGTTATGAATTTGGGAGTGAGAAACATGTACAACACATCTTTAAAGGTAGAAAATGAAAAAGAAAATGTTGTTTTATGTATAATATGTAATACCACTGACAGTTTTCAGTATATGAAAATACTATTAAATATTTAAAGGGATATTATGTGTGTCCCTTAATACCAAATGATGCAAGATCAGCAATGCATGAAAAATAATGGCATTATCAGTGAACTGTATCTACTGAAGATCTTGTGTAACTGTAATAGAGCTGCTGCACTTTTGTCTTTTGAGATACTTTCATTCTAACTTCCTGATCTTGGGTGTTCAGTTGTCTGCAAAAAACACCCTTTGGTGTCACGTTTCTTTGCCTTTCCTGAAGTTATACTTTCAGATATGGGCATGCTACATGCATAGAGACTGCTTTGCTCTCTAGTGGATTTGTTATACTGTGTTATTTAATCTGTGAAGACTCTCTAGGGCTAACTAGGCCTGACACTGTGGCAAACAGGGGTGCTTTGTCTGTGCCATGGCATACAAATGAGTTTCCCCAGATACGCTAAGAAATTGCTACATTGCATTCGTGATCTTTTCCCGTGGTATTAGTATTCATTCTTGATTAGCTCTGCTTGCTTTACCTGTATCACACATTTGAGTCAAAAATTTCTTTCATATTTCAGGTAAGCAGCTTTGGGGACAGATAAACATTAGTGAGGTGTCTGCAACATATGCTCACAGTCCCCCTCTATTTGTTATTTAAAAGCCAACCATTCTGGCACAGTTATAGCCCACATGGAACAAAAAGCGGCTACCAAGCAAAGTGCATACAGAGTTCTGCCAGAGCCTCTGAAGGAAATTGTATAGTATTTCTACACTTCCATCTGCCCATCCCCACATCAGTTAGCTAGAGAAAAATTTATACTCTGTGGCAACCAGTATAACCCACCACAGAACATAGAAACTGCTTTAGATACTGACAGGTAAAGAAGAGACTGCATTTTGAAGCCCAAGGGTCTCTAAACCATCCTGGCTGGCTGTGCCAAAACAGCTCTGATGCACTCCTAAAATATATCCAGTTGACAGTGCTGTATCAAAACCTAAAGAGCGAGGTCTTAAAGATGTGCCTGATTTAGCAACTTAACCAAACACATTCTGAAGGACGGGAGTAGTTGCCCAATGAAGAGAATTCACAGGCTTACTAGTAGTGTGTCAAATAGCCCAGTGATTAGGGAACATGGTGATCTTCAAACCCTCCTGCAATAGAACACCCTAATATTTGTCTAAATTCAGGAATCTGCTTGTTATAAATGTAACTGCCATGGTTTGTGATCCATTAGTGAACTATTTTATATAAAACACGGTAATAGCTTTGTGATTTACACTCACTGTTAAATGTTCTTTCTAACAGCAGTATTTTGGCAGTGATTTGCTTGTTGTAAGTATTCAGTAGAGAATAACTTTCTTCAATCACTAATTGCCACATCTCAAATAATTCCAGCCTTTTAGTATCGATTTCAAGAGAACTTTTTGAGAAGTTACATATGAATATTCAAGAAGTATTATATTATAAATATAACTGGTGGAGTACAATATATCAGATTAAGAGAAAGACCCTTACTCATTACAGTGTACTTCTGGAATACAGCAATATTAATTCCTTTTATTTTTCAGAAATAAGGGTCTCAACACTGGTGCTTGGATTTAAATCAAGCTTATTCTCAAACGATCAAAGTGTTTGTAGTATAATTGTGGCACATACTATTTTTAGGTTGCACTTATAATACGTTTGCTTTACTCCAGGTTTAGCCTTGATGATTTTCATAAATCAGTTAGTCTTTCAGCTGAAAGCTTTCTTAATGATGATAAAATCAGAAGCTAATGCGTATTTGCTATGGATAGCTTGCCAGTGAACAGGCATTTACAGCAGACAAGTCTTTTACATAGAACTGTGAACTGCAAAAGAAAAGATGGACAACCAGAGCTGGCTTCCATTAACAAGACAAGTTTCTTGACTGTTTAATCAAGGCTGTACCCTGTTGTGGCTTCACAAGACAAATTCCTGACAAATGCATTATTTTAAGAAGCATAGGAAAAGTGCAAAAATGGTGTTTGTAGAGCCAGAACTTGTGCAAAAGGACCAACTTCAGAACGGTAGCTTCCGTAGTTTGCAAGATTAAGAGAACACAGGAGCAAAACACCAAAGGGACACTGAGAGCACTGTATAGTAAAGTGTATATATCATGTATAGTAAAGGCCTATTGACAAATGTAAAGCACATATAGCCTTCAAAATTTCATACAGAAAGGAAAGCAAGAGGTGAGAGTATGAGCATTTACCACAAGTTTTCTCCCAGTTGTATTTTAGACTTTCTCCATTAAAATTAATTTGCCACTTAGAAGTAAACCAAGATCCTCAAGTGACATGAACTGTTACAAAGCAACAAAGCAACACTAATTCATAACCCCCAGAGATCCAGGGCAAAATAATTGAGCTCATTTTATTCAATAAAAGCTAATAATCTTATAGTTAGACTAGTCCCAATGATTACACAAAAACAACTTCTGAGACAAAACATGACAGTTAAAAAGGGCAGAACCTGAGACTTAATGTTTATGGCAATAATTTGGAAAAATTATTAAACATATTTGTGATCAACAGAAAAATCATATAAATAGAAATACAAATCTATTATTGGGACAAGGAAAGTAAAAGGACCACAATGCTATTATGACAAGTTCTAGCCCATCTTTTACTCATTTATTACATTTTCAAGAACACCACACACTATAGGGTGTATAATAATCTAAGGGATAATTTATACAATATCCTAAAGCTATAAAAACTTACGAATACATGAACAGAGAGAAAGGAAGATGTCTATATTGATAAACAGTCTTATCTGGAACAACATTTAGTAACTGATAATGCTTTTTCAAAGAGATGTTATAGAGATGACAAGTGAAAAAAGCAGGATATGCCTTTCAAGGATCCATGCTTGCATGGAATATCAAGACATTAGTCACTGGCTAATGCTATAAAATACTGTTTCTATTTAATGCCATTTATCAGAACAATACGAGCAACTGGCGAAGAAACACAAGCGTGGTTACAGACATTCCTGTTCTTCTGTCAGCTATGAAGGATCCTAAATTTATTCCCTACTTTACATGTTTATGCTGACATGAATAAACAATACATTCTAATATACCAGTGACTTAACCTTTCTCTTTAAGCAAATAATTTTATGACATAATTACGAATAAACATTTAAAATTTGCTTAGAGTATAAGAAGAGTTTAAATGCATAAGCAGACTGAAGTGTTTAATGTTTCTTTACTTAGATACCTCTGAATTTGTCATAACACAAAAACTAAAAATTCAATTTCCTAATATGTTTCAATGATATTTAAAGAGATACAGAAAATTTTCCTCCAAAGTTTGTTCACATGGCATGGTTTAAATAAGCACAAAACCTGCTGTAATTACTGTAAGACAGCTAAAAAAATGATCAGCCTGGGTGTAGCTAAGTGGGATTAAGAAAGCTCTGGACCAGATCAGCACATGCTCTGTGCTTGTAATTGGATCGAGACTTTCACAAGACTTCTAATACACAGTTAGGGATTTGCAGTGTCCCATCAGAAAGCACGGCCAGGTACTTAACTGTCTAGGCTGTATGCAGAAATCCATCTCTTCCATTTGGATGCTGAGCTATTCTTTGAATATGGAGCTCAATAAACTATTTAACATCTCTGATTTAACATGCTGCCCACCTCAAGGATGGGAGCAAGTAGCTATAATTCAGCTTAAATTTGCTTTAAAGCTCTCTAGGTTCTAGAATACTTTCCCTGACTTTCACATTCCAGTGGCTTTGTTTTTATTAGTAATGCAACAGAAAACCACCGTACAGTACTCGCACACATGCCAACGTGCATGCCTGCCCCGAGGCAGGGGGGTCCCCCACTTGCTGCACTGGTACTGGCAGTGGCCCGCCTTGATGCAGGCTACTCCTGGTATCCGCCACAGAGGATGCTTGGCCAGGCCCACGTGGGGAGGTCTCGATGCCACAGCAAAACTTCCGACAGTGCCAAACCCAGTTCTGGCAGCTGCTGCTTCTGCTTCAAGGTCTCTATTCTCCATAGTTGCAAGTTTTTATGTGTTTTTTAATGCTACTTTTCAAGCTGATGCCTTCTTTATTTCAGAAGTATCTTGATAATTCTGACTCATGGTTATCTTCCACTTTCATATGAGCAGTTTTGGACAAATGTGCTCACAGCCCTTCGGGGAAGCCCAGTCACACACCCTGTTTACGCTGCTGCTCCTACCTTGGCAGGTGGCATTATCCAGGCCATTTGCCATGGGTAGGCTGAGACAGCACATTGCATTCTTTCAGTTTTTGTGGACATGGACATTTAGAAACAAACCTGAATTAGTTGAGATGACTTATACTACAGGCAAGAATAGGGGAAATCATTATGATTGATGTAGTTTAATTTTTTTATTAGAAAGCTACAAATTTCACTCTGTCCTTTCTGTGTAGCTCAGTGTTTTGAACTGCTAAGTATCACCATACTTAGTATTAAGTTTATTACACCAGAAAGTTATGATGCCTCCTGCATCCGCATAGTGTTTCAATATCCAAAGATCTATTATCAGCTCTGACAGCGGAATTGGAGTTTTTCTTTCTTTTCTATAGAACATCTACTGACCATTTGAGGTTTGACAGTCCTGTTTTTCTACAGGTATGCAAAGCTGAGAATACAGGAAGCTGTATTCCCTTGCAGCTATGCTTCAGTTTTCCCCTCCTCCCACCTTCATTTTATCTACTAAAATGAATGTACACCTTGTTCTCAGAACGCTTGCTCCTCACACAAAAGTGCATGAAAAACGTTGGGAATGCTAAGTGGCATCTGAGAACATCTTTTTTGAATAAGATTGAGCCTGAAAGCTCTTCAGAAGTTCAGACTTACTCTTATAGGAAAAGAATATGAAATAAGTCAGCCCCAGCTACTGTGACCACTCATTTATGCTAATGGACTTTGATGGGAACTTCTCTCATCAACAATTTTTAATGCCTTTTCAGAGTGTTTCAGATTCTTAATAGGCCTAATAGTGTGGGGAACCAAAAGACATCCAGATGAATTACGCTTTCACAGTAACATTATACTGTCATTCTCTCACTGTTATAACTTCAAAACCATACTTGGGGTTAGAGTGATCTCAAATGCACATCAGATCCTAAGCCATTTTGAGATCCTTTTAGCTTTCATTATAACTTGGTTTGTTCTGCAGACACAACTTACTCTAAAAATTCTAAAATCCAATCTTGTAAAGAAACAGGAATTGGACTTTAATGTGAATATGAATAGCCACAGCGATGTTGACTAGAATAAAAAGCATTTATGAAGGAAAGGCATTCATCTTTTAGAACAGCCAGTGTCCTCCCAGGGTGAAGAAGAAACTATCTCAATAAAATGTTGGGACAGATCCCAGTATAGTTGGCTTATGCTGCTCCATGCTTTAAGAGGAGAAAAACTAACCCTTTGTAGGATTCTCAAATGCACAAAGCAGCGCATAGGTGAAGACAAAGTCAACAGATTAAAACTGCACTCCTGCAAGGCAATTCTGGAATCTGGCCAGGACTTTCAGCTTACTCTGGGTCTCTGAGCAAGAGCCAAGCAACAGCTATACAGGGGTCACTACTTCAACTTACCTAGGAACATACCAGGCCAGAAAAAACAAATTGGCAAGCTAAAAAAAGCACAATTTATCCACTTGGGCTAATATTTCTGCCTTTCATTATTTTTATTTTTTTTAAATGGCAGAAGTTGGGGACTAGATTTGTTCTGGTCTGGGTTATTTTTAGGGTTTTTTTGGTGGTGGTTTTTTTTTGGTTTTTTTTGTTTGGTTTTTTTTGCATCTTCCTCTGGAGTATCAGCCTGTTGCTTGGTATGGGGGATAAGATAAGATTATCCCAATTTTCCAAAGACACATTGACTTAAAAGCAAAATACAGACTCTAAGAGAGACTTCCTGAAAAGCTCTTTTCTCACACGCTTTCACAGATTAATAAGGAGGAGGAAAGTTCAGAGGAGCAGGCACAAATGATATCATAACACTTACCAATGTTTACAAATAAGTAGAAACCGTGACAGAAACAGAAAATGGCAATATGTATGTCATCTTTTAAAAAGCAATAATAAGGTCAGAAGAATCCATGAGATTTTTTTAAATTAAAAATAAAACCAAACTAAATCCCTGAGGGAAAACAAGCTTTCTGCTTCCTGAAGGCACAAAGATACCTGTGAAAAAAACAATCAGGCAGTTATGGAAAGCTCAGGAAAAGAAAAAGATAAAACAGTGTACAAAGGAAAGGCAAATTATTACCTCTATTCCTGCAAGCTTGGACATGCAAAGAATAGATGGATCAGAGATAGGTCCATCTGTCCAAATTTTGAAATCTACAAATGCTGAGACAGGAGCCCATGACTGTTTGTGGTGCACAGCAGCAGAACCTTACCAGGTTGGTATTTGGCAGCTAATTCATTTAAACATAGAGAGAATCACTATGGCTGATCCACAAATGTAGTTGGATCAATACATGCCAATAGGGAGAAGGTCTGAATTAAGAACATTCAGGAAAGAGCCCCTTTTAACATGCAGAGAATCTATGAAAAAAGAACAACAAAACAGTATGCTTATCTATCATATACATACTAGCATATTGAAATCCTTCATAAGAAGATTGCAAAACCTAGCATTAAACGCTGTTCCACCCTGATTAACAGAAGCCACAAAGTAACTCAGGTTGTGTGTGTAATGAAGAGAACATAATCAAGGGCTAGATGCCACTGAATTTGTTGTATCTGCTGTTTCTTACTGATTGGCTCCAGCACTTCACAGCAGCTTCGGAAACACTGGGACATATATATGGGTTAGATCAGACAAATATGTGCCATCAGGTCTAATCGTGTTCATGCAGTTCTGCCTTACACTTAAAATACACCCAGCAACATTGAAATAGCAAATGAGAATACCACCTGCAAGTGCAATCAGTCAGTGGAATCACACAGAAACAGGAAAAAGAAGTCAGAGATTTTTATACCCATGCCAATTCAGAGCCTACAGCATGGCAATTTTGAGAAATGTGGGTTCTTTTAATTAAAAAGTTTTAGAGAGTTTTCAAAAAGGACACTCACTCCCTGAAAAAGGCAGGTCTCCTGATGGCAAGCACAAAAAAAATAAAGCCATCTAGGATCTTTGTCTAAAGCTATTCTTTCTCACTTCAGTACTATAAGGATACAAGTTTGTTCATTAAAACCATAACTATTTTTTTCCCAAGAAAGAGAAGAGAAACTAGCTTTATAAGTGGTGCATTCCTTCAGTCATAGGTAATTAGCAAACAGAAAACTGTCAGAAGATTTTGGCAAGCCCAGGCAATAATGACTCACAACAACTATTTTTTTAGCCAAGAAGCTTTTTCCATACCTCTTCGGTCCTTCCTTTCTGTTACGTTCAGCATGGCTTTCAACTTTTCATTTGGTCACCTGCAATTGCTTGTCTCATATGTGTTTGGGCAGTATGTAAGTCAGCCAAATGGGGTAAATTTGTCAAGAACAAATAAAGCCCCACTCCCCTGGCAGCTGTGGGTCCTTGCTAAGCAACAGCAGGACATTCTCAGTGTAAGACCTGATGACAGCATGCTTCCATTCGATACTTACTTGCTCACCTCTGTCATCACACTGTGATAACCAGGGAATCCAGCCCTCAGATAATCCAGAACACTCTTGGATTCTACTGACCTAGTCCTTGTTTTAGCAACTTTTTACTGGAGATAAAGGAAGGCCTATTAAATTGATCACAAGACAAATACTAAGCAATTTGAGGTTTAGTTCTGGATTTCATATTAACTTTGAAAAAACACTTCTTGTAAATGTATTTCACATCTGTGATAACAATTGTGCTCTGTAGATGTGCAAGGGTTAATTAGTTATAACTCCTCTTGAAAAATGTAAAGTGCTACATAAGTGCTAAATACCATAGACTTTTCCAATAATAAAATGGCATAATTCCTAGACCTGATTACAACCTGTCCAAAAACCATGCATAATGCATACATACTCAAAAATGTACATCATCCATTATATATGACCTCAAGCAGCCTAGAGAAAGGGTATTAGCCTAAGTAATCCAGTAAGTATTTTGCTCTCTCTAAAATGGTCCAGAATTAATAGACTGTAAAATAAGTATCTTTATTCTCCCTATCTTTGCTTGCAGTTAGTATGGTAAAAAATATTGTTCCTTTAATACAGTATGAATTATGAAAGGTTCGCATGCAACAAAATTAAAGTGGCATTCATTCAGTTTGGACAAAATGCAAAAATAGTTAAGGAGTAGTAACGCTGTTCTGATTATATAAGTAAGTTGTACTTAGATACTATACAGCAAGGCAGCTTGAGAGCCTTACAGGAGATAACGGATTACAACATTCCTATAAAAGGGTATCATCCTCATGTTTACAAAGAGCGAAAGAAAAGGATGAAGTGAATTAAATGAACTGTCCAAGGTGAAATAAGGGCCAGACTGAGCTAGAAAATTTGGTCAGTCTCCTAAGTCGTTGGTTAGCAGTCAAACCTCCAGCTCTGTCTTATCAAAGGATTTCCTTTCCAGTATAGCTATTGTTTTATCTTGTTATTTGTCAAGAATGAAAATCTCCAGAATGGTCACGTGGAGATAACGTAACTCTGAAGGAAGTAGCTATTAGTATTAAAAAAGCAGACAATGTAGTGAAAGAGGGGTAAAGGAGACAAAACACACCAGACTGAATTTGCAACAGAAACATAAATATTTGTGGGAGAAAGTCCCTAAAAGTAAGTTCCTGGATTGTCAAAACCAATCAAAAAAAGCAGTCTTAGGAAGAGAAGAAGCATAGTCTTGGAAGCCCTGATTTTATTTCACTTGCTTAGTAACACAAGAAAATCTGGTGCCTCGATTGCATTTATACTTGCAGACAATAAGGACTCTGGCTTCTGGGAGGGACTTAGTTTCTAAAGTAAGACCCTAGACATCCGTGGAGCCACACAGTGGGTATATTACTTCAGTCAATGTATATTTGTCTTCTTGGGCAGTCAGCACTGCTAGTAAATTTTGGGGGAGATTTTCCTGAAAGCTTCAGCTCTGGGCTGGCTTCAAGGAGTGATAGTTCTTTAGGACTTTCACCCATGCTAGTTGTAATGAAAAGCACGAGGTGACAGAAGGCTCTTGTCATTTTTGCCACTGCAACTCAACATCTCATGAATTTCAGGGAGCAAGACATTCCGAGTCCCTGAAAAGGAAGAACAGGACATAGGAATCATCCTCCCAACCTTACACTCCCATGCTCTCATGCACAGTGTCTGAGCTCACAAACAGAAGAGAACAGCAAAAAGCTGCTTGCCCGTTTGCTGTCCTGTTAGCAGAAATGGGTTGGAAATGAAACTGCATGCCTCCTACATTTCTCTGCTCATTAGTCGCCACCTCTGAGTTTGCTACTGTAATTAACAGCAGTTACATGCTTAGACTGAGGGCATTAAACCTCAAGAGCAGGAAGATTTAGGCATATCTGTTTCAGGCCCTTCCTAAATTACAGCTGGACAGGTGCAACTTGCAAGCTGTCCTCAGTCTGTCTGCAGCTCTTAAACCTTTGCTTGAGCTGTCAATGCATTTGGCAAAGTACGTGTCACTCCAACCTGATTCCTATGCTCAGAAAAGAACATTCATCCTGTTCGTGTTGTGCCAACTTCCCAGAACACCTTCTGCAGACAGGAGCACAACCCTTCCCACCTTCTTCTGGCAATGCACTACACCCTGACCTGGACACTGCCGCTTGTCAAGAACGCAGTTAATCCTTCATGACTATGTGGTCCTGGGCCTCTCTGAGGATTCCCCAAAATGTCAGGTAATGCCAACTACACAGCTCTTCTGAGATATGCCACTTGATGGCTAAGAGAATGGACTTGATTCCCACTATTTCCAGGAAATGCTGTCCAATAATAATTTAATTTGCTTACAGGCTGCATCTCAGTTCAAACCAGAGCTAAGAGAAGGCACTGGAGAACTCTGCTACCCTGTTAGCAGCTCTGAGTCACTCTGATTGCTCTGAACCCTGCATCAGAACTGTTTATAAAACCCAGCTTTATCAACATGCATCTGGTGAGAACTTGGCAGACAACTTTGCCCAGTGGGGGAAAAAAAAAAAATCTATTTAATCCTTGGAACATTTGCAGTCTCCAGACAGCCAACCAAATGAATACTTAGCTGCTTTTCCTGAATATGCATTTGTTGGCGGTTTCCAAAGGGTTAAGAGCTAGATCTAATTGCTAATAAAGTCAAATGAAGTATTCTCAAAGGCATTAATGGTAATTGTTTCAGGCTCCAAATGAGTTAAACCAGTTTTTAATTAAACAATATTTAATAAATAACATCTAAAACAACTGAGCTGCTATCTTAAGGCTTACTAAGGAAAGGTTGATTCTTAAAATTGTGTTTTTTGCAGACTCTGTCTGCAACATAGAGGAGGTTGGACTGAGCTTTTATAGTAGAATAAAGCATATATCTTTGTGAGATCAACCTTGCCGTGGTAACTTTGATTTCAATTGAATTATGCCATGTTCGCAGCAGATCAGAATATTTGAATATTTTATAGAACTCTGAGCTGATATCCATGTAATAAAGTGCAAGGCTCTTCCTTACATAAAGACTTTCATATTAGTACATTTTCAAATCCAGCATGTTGAGACTTTTAAGCTCCTGGAGCTGGGACTGTCTTCATTCTGTTTTTGCAGCGCCTAGCAGAGTGCAGTTCCAATACACAAACAGGGCTGATGGGTATTCCAGTAATACAAACTATGAGTGATTTACTTACATTTCACCTGTCTTCATGTCACAAACCAGATGCTTCTTCTGTCATGTGCAAAGGGTTGTATGTAATACACTTCTGACTAAGCAAGTGTGAAAGGCGTCAAAGACCTACCTGACAAATTATATGGCAGATTTATTTATAAACTAGTGTTCTTTCAGATGTACTGCCTGAGAACATGCTTGTCAAACAATAGCGTAGTCTACAAACACACAATAGTCTTAATACGGCGGGAAATGTAGATAAAATGCATCCAGACTCCAGCACCCTTGCTGGCTCCAAGTTCCTTACTCCACCACAGTCCCACTGAAACTAGCTGTGCAGCATGCCCAGCAACTATCGCCAGCCAGTCATCAAGTGTTCTAATTCCAGTATGATAGCAGAAGGCATCTTGATCCACTCCCCCTGGTCATACCTACTCCTATCAGTTATGAGTCACTGCCATTCTTCGCTCCACTCCGACTTCTGTAATTATGACAATCCCTGAAGGAAATGGGATTATTACCTTGGAAGTCAATGTGCTGACAGGCTGTGTGAGCTGCCACCGTTGACTGGGACCTGCTTAGAGCTCTCAGCAGTGATGAATATCCTAGTGACAACATTTCAGTTAAAATTTGTCAACTAAGGAATATGACTTTTTAAAAATGTCATGTGCATGGTCTGAAAGGGATACTAACAGCCACAAAAAGAAATTAGCAAGAGAAGAATTCTATTCACACCACATAAGCAGTATGAAACTTCCTTTTCCCCCCATAATATATTTTTCCTTCTGATAAAAGGTTTCCTTAGTACTGTAATACATAGAAAATTCAATTCAAAAGATTTCTTCAACCATGTTAAGTTTCCATTAATGCAACAAAAACAATGATTTGTATACATTAAATACTAGCAAAGCAAAATTCTGCAGACCTAGTGCATACACTACTGGATTGATGATTGCTCTGCACAATGTGCAAGGAGTAAGCCTGCAGTGAGTTAGAAGCGCAGAGGAATCACAGGGATTTTCTTCCTTTTTATTTTCTGCGTATTTACACAGGCTCTTTGTGTCAGGGCCTACAGCATATCTCTCCCCTCTGATTTTCTCCAGGCAAGTGAGCTGGTAAGCTCTGTGAAGAAAGCTAGGAGCTGCCTCAGCAGGTCTGCTAAGATGTCTTGTGAGGGTTCCCTGCTTCCTCCCTTGTCAGCTGAATCTCTCACCCCTGTCCCCTGCCTGAGCTATGTCTCAGCTGTGTCTCACAGCTGTGCCCATGCCTGGCCATGGATCCCCTTGATCCAAACACTGATCCACAGACTGACTGCCCAGCTGACCTTGGCCCATGCCCACAGAGGTGCCTGATGTGCTGGGCTGGCGACTGACCCTCTGGTCTGCCCTGCTCCCTCGCTGGGGGCAGTGGGACAGGACCTGGCTGGCAAGGAATGCGCAGGAATACCCTGCCACTTCTGGTTCCCCAGCCATCTGTCAGTCCATGCTGCACCCTGATATTTAGTGTTTAACAACAGTATGTCAACTTCTTTTAAATACTAGGAAATACACATTTCTGAAGTGTCTCAAAAATAAGATGAAAGCAAGAAAACTAAAAAGCATCCAATACAGACAAGCATGATTTCCTAAGGGACAGAGGCACAGGTCTTTAATTGATATTTTAAGCTTCAAGACTGAATTAGTAACCCAATTACAACTCTTAGCATCAGCATCTTAATACTTCTGTCTGAAGAATTCAAAATTATTTCCTATCACTAACAAAAGTATGGAGGCTAGGATTTATTGTTTCTAGTTGAAGCCTATTTTGACTTGCAGTCAAAACATAACTTCCATTCCGTCAGCCATCCTAACTGCAGGCAGAATCAGTTCTATTCTAGAGGAAATCATCTTTACATCGGCTTTAGTTGTGAGTGACCAAGACACTCTAAAATAGCGTGCTCTTTCTGGTGCAACAGAGTCACAGCAGAGGTTTCAGAATGGACAAGACGTAAATGGGGCCATTTCTGCTTGCCTTCCTAACAGAAATACAGTTACCCAAGGCACGTTCTGCACAAGAAAAGAAGTCAAGCCGTTCTTTACCTAATGTCACTAGTAATTTTTCTCCTGCTCACAGATTTAGGCAATTAGCTTGCGACCTTCTCAAATGATTTCTACATCTAGAAAGCATAGCAGACATTCAGATCTCTCCTATCACAGACTAGGTGGGAAAGCACAATAAAAAATCAAGGGTCAACAGTGGAAAGTGTCGCAGAAGCTGCAGACTTTGTATATAGTGTCTGGCTAAGGAACTGCCTATCACTGCTGGAACACACTTTCATTCACTTAGAAAACTGAAGTGTTTCTTCCTCATCTGAAATAGTCTATATCTTCATAGACCTTCAGAGAACACCAGCTAAATTCTTATTCGTGCATTTGTTCTGTTCACACTCGGTGCAGGGCTAGATGACAACCACCTTGCAACAGTCAGTGTAGCAGTTTGCTCAAAAGTGACCTGCTTTTTCAATTCTTTGCTTCCTAATAACACTTGCACAACCCATGGCAGAGGCACCCATACCATAGACAGTGGACAAGCTATATGGAAACTTGCTGCCTCTGTGCAGGCATTGTCTGAGTCAATGTTAGTGCCTTCACATGTGTCATTCATGAGTCTTTGTTTCTTACAGAAACTCACCCGTAGCTCTGGTTAGCACCTACACAGCAGCAGGGTCTGATCACTGGCAGCCCCACATGTCCAAATGAAACATCTGCAGCCACTCACTAGTGTCTGAATGGTGATGGCTGCTAGACTGAGGAGAGTTGCTTCTCTGTTTCGAGGGGTAACAAAGGCCAGTTGCTGCAGCAATTGCCGAATGGTTTATTGGAAATTTCTATCAGAGGCAATCCTGTCAAACTCAACTTGGCAAGCCCTGATCCTCTTTAAATCACAGAGGATATATCACTAAATCATATACAGGCATCTGAATAGGTATTCCAAATTTCAAATAAAGGATGATAAAGTTTGATTTTAAGGTAACATCCACTGAAGCTCATGCAGAGGTCTTTGTGAATTTCAACAAGTACTGAATCTACTCCTTTGTAACCTCCACACTCAGTCTGTTAGAGACAGATCTGAACAAACACTTACAGGCGAGAGCTGTGCTGTGAAAGTCACCATGGATGCCAGATGAGGAATGCAAATTCCTCAGTTACTGGGCCTTCACTACACCATCCACATATAAGCCTGGGGATGTCCTTGGTGCAATACCTAAGCACTGGGTAAGGGCCAATCAGTGCTGCTAGAAACAGGCCAAGACCACCCCAAGAAATTAATATCAACACTTTGAAATATATCAGGCAACAATCACGGGTTGATTGTAAGTACTGAAAAGTTTCTGACTTCATGTGTAGAAGACATCACAGCAATTCAATAGTAACATGACAGAGAAATTAAAAAATGAGGCCTCAACACAAGCAAAGACAGCAATGTTTTTCAAAGCACCATTTGCACTAAAGGCCCTTTAAAAACAGAGAAAAAGATGTTTGTCAGATCTAATGGTAATCCAGGAGCACCTTCAGATTGGATATCTTTGAGAAAAATGCATTAAAATATTTGAGACAGTCCTCAGAGCATGCACCGTGAACTACAGGGATAACTTCATTTCAGAATTTTTATTAGTTGCTAAATGTGCTACATCTTGGGAATTCTTTTGAGTCCGAATTGGTGATGTTCGAATAAAATTTAGTTAACCATTAATTCAATTACTTCAGGTTCATACTCTCTATTTGTAATACTCTGTATTTTTATCTAACTTTTCTTGAATGTAGTCAGTGAATAATCTTATATTAGGATGGCTACATATATATTTTTCACAGAATATATTTCAGATTGTTCTAGAACAAGCTTTTGCCCCCTCCCAAAAAGACATACAGAAGATAAGCAATTTTATAGAAAGTGTCTGAAAAGAAAAAAGATTGCTCTTCAAAGAACTTGAGATCTTAAATCAGACGAAAAGCAGTTGCATGCAAATGTGTAATGCAATTCCAAGATTCAGCCCAGCCCCCTTCTATACAGCTGCAGCTGATTTTCATCCCCTTCTAGGTAGTCAGGAAATAAGTTTGAAGCCTGCTGCTAATACTTCATTTGAGATTTTAGGATTCGAAGTTAGCAAGTGCATATGTCTTTGAGGCTTGATATATCAGGCAGGGGGCTTGAAACACTGAAGTGATTAACTTTGTCCATCAAAGCAGCTCTAAGCCTTCTCACTGAGCTTTTAAACTTGTGGAATGGAGAATCAAAATAGGATGAAACACTTAACGCATGGAAATAATTGTTAATACACTGGCAGCACAAAACTTTCAGTAAACACATCTCTCCATAATTCACAATAGAGGTCTCTAGCTTTATTAACTGGGTTTAGTAAAGTCATGTTCTTAGAGTGAAGACTTACAGAAGCCAAGCTAAAAAATGCTGGTGCTGAGGAACAGGTATGCTAGAAAAGCTAGGCAAAGTCTCAGTGGTGTTGGTTTAGCTGACAGGACTGCACATTGGCAATTGCACTATTCAGCAGCCCTGAGCTTCTATGAGGAAATTCTAAGGGGAGAGGGCAGCAAAGAGGATAAGAATGATTAATTTAAAATACCCATTTTATCTTTTTACTCAGAAAACCAATGTTCAAATAATAACATCTATGCTTAAAAGATAAAGGTGAAGCGGCGGAGAAGAGCCAAAATCCATTAGTACAATGAGTACTTCCAATTTTAGTAGTAGCAAGCAGAGCCCGTTCATACAGAGGTTAGCTAAACAGTTATTTTAAGGACTCACTGTCCTTAGTAGAAAATTAATAAAGCAAGTGTCAAAAGCCTTTCATGATTTTAAAAATTAGAACAGTCTGTCTCCACTGGGTATCTGTCCTGCATAGAGAGCTTTCACCTACTGAAATGTAGAGTGTAAAGTTTATTCAGCTTCTAGAACTTAGCACAGCTGTCATGAAATCATAATATCTACATATCTCAATCACACATGGCATTTGGTGAGCATGCTGGCTACCTAGAGCAACACAGTTCCTCCGCTCAGGTCATTTACGTCATTCACAGCAGTGGAAAATTTAAAATACAGTCACTCAGAAACAGAGAATCACAGCACACTTCAAAAACCTCCCTTTCTTGATGGAAGACCAGTTATTAAAACTGCAGAAGAAAACAGTGGAGGAAGGAGATGGAACACAGTGTGAACTTCTTCCAGATTTGAACTTAAAAGCAAAAACCAAAACCTGAAGTTTTGCATTATGTCAGACACTGAAAGTTTTGCTAATCTTTTTTTGGGGGGAAATCACACAGGTGTATTTGAAGGTAGAACTAGTTTTAAAACAACCATGGCTCCGAGGATCACTTGATGCTTGCTTCTACACATCTCATTTGACTTCTGCAAGAAGCTGAACATGCTTGTTAATCAATCCCCTGACCTGCAATGGCAATTTTCACTTGCTGTTCAGCCCAGCATACATAAGTTCATTTTTGGACTGCAGCTACCATCAGCTCCCACTTGTCTGTGGGTGGTTTGCCCAAGTTATAAACTAACAGTGCCACCTATTGCACATACATTCTGATGCAGACATGAGATTTGTCTCTGGGTAGGGCTAGCTCAGGTTCAGTGTGATCCTTTAGTACAGGTGCAGTGCTGTGCAAACCAAGTACTTTGCTTCTAAAGCTGGCATGGGCTTTGAAGTAGAATGCCAGTCACAGCCCCAGCTTAGATCTAGCAAGGTTTGTTTACTCCAGTTCCACTGGTCTTGCATGGGTTCTGGAAGAAGCCACTTAGTCCCATTATACTGCTCTCCCCAGCACGTCTGCTAGTAACAGGATCACCTCCTAATAGCATTCTCCTCTTACATAAGGCAACAGAGAAACACACTGCACACTCTTGCAAGTTTCTGACACATACCTTGCTTTTCCAGCCATCTATTAGGAATGTGAATTTAAAGGTAAGAGATATACAGAAATGTTGAGCCCTTCCAGCATTTTCTGCCACAGGGAAAGCTCAGCTGGTTTTGTCCACTATTGCAACGACAGAAAAGAAGGAAAAAGCCCTTTCCTGGGCTGTGGCAGATGAAGCAAGTCCTGCTGTCTCCAGAACTGGTCCCTCATGGCTGTTGCCCCTGGGTCTGTCACACTTAGTGGCTGCTCTGTCCCACTAGGCACTGTCAACATCCCAGAGACCATAATCCCCCCAAGCGTAACACTGCACAATAGCCAAACAGCAGACACTAACGGGGTTCTGTTTTTGGAAAGCCAAATCAGAGAAATCCAAGTTCTCTCCCTTACGTGCACAGTCAACTATTTTCTTTTACACTTTCTGTCCTCATACTCTTCTACCAGCTACTGTCACATATTTCCTAGTAGTTCAGTTATTCTACCCAAACAGTAAGCCTGCTCACTATCAGTGTTCATTAGCAGTAGCACCAGTATAACCATGTGTTTAATTGGTGCGGTACAATTTTAAGCACTATAGCTTGACCGTTCCTAGCCTGAACATCCTCATCCCACAATATTACAAGTTGCTTGCATGCACCACTTGTTTTATTTCTTCAATAGACCACAGATATTCTAGTCTATTATCCAGCTGCTCTCAGCTGTACTCTCACGTTCCACATTACACCATCAACAAAGCTGCAATAACAACATTTATTTTTAAGGCCTACATTGAGCAGAGCTTTAATCCTTCCAGCCCAGTGCAAGAGAAGGCCAGAGCCTGTGTCCCAAGCAGTTCTGTTCCTTTCAGGTCTGGACTCTGATGCATACATACATGATGAGGACAGAGGAAAGGAGAAGAAAGAGTGATCTCTTGTGACATTACTAACCTCAAGATTGCATCTACTATCCAATATTAAGCAGTTAATTTTAACACAAACTTAATGGAATTGTATTCTGGATCTTAATTAAGCTTCTCTGCCAGAATGAAAGGTATATTGCATCTTTCTCTTGCTTGCCCCTACACCCCTCAGCCATTGACAGTAGTCAAGATTGACTGGAGAGTGAACTGGAACTGTTAATTTTAGTTAAAATTTGAGCTAATGTCATATTTTGACAAATCAATACTTTCCAAAGTTTTTTACTACTGGCTCCAAACTGTTTTTCAGACTTGTGTATATATTCAGCTTTACTGCATGTTTATAAGGAGAAACAGACAGGAATGTTATATGACTGTACACTCAGCTTTGCCCTGGTGAACATCACTTTATAGGTAATTTGATTATATGGATCAGATAAAAAGTGCAAGCAGATGAATATGTGTTATCATTAATTCTCTATTTCTTGTTCCAGCATTCTAAGTAAAAAGCCCCTTTCTCTTTTGATCTGCTTGAATCAGCACATATCTGTCACTCAGCTTTTGGCAGTAAATAGTGCTTCATTTTGACCTCTGGTCAGACATAAGGATAAGACTGTTTCGGCTTGATGTTCCTTAGAGAACCTTTTATTTATTTTTGTGCATCATCTCCACATAACCCATAGTTTTGGTATTCAATAGCAAAATAATATCCTCGGCATAACTGTAATTTAGCTGTAAAGTTGTTGATGAAAGTGTATTTCACAAGAAAATGACTTTTCAGATATCATAACTATTTGGATATTCAAGTCTAAATGCCAATATTATGCACAGCTGCACTTCAAACCCATTTTGGTCCAATTACTCGAACAATTTAATTCTAAGACAACAAAACCAGCAAAACCCCCACATCTAATAAGTAAGCCTCAAGAATTCTGGTTGAAAGTTAACCTTGAAAACAGTTTTACAATGAATTTGAATTAGATTTCTATTTAGCAGCTAAAACAATTTCCCATAAATGACATTACGCCAAATGTGATCTCTGTTGTCTGTCTAGTGGCAGAAAACTCATGACTGTAAAAGAAGTGTGAGAATCAAATGTTGTCGTGCACTGCAAAGTGTATCCTGGGGGAAACTAGTAACTTGCTGTGGAGCTGGAAATTAGATACTTTTTTTTTCTTCCTCCCCCTCCCCTTCTTTTTTTCCCTGTAAAACAGCAGTAATTATGCATCAAGGGGATGCTCTGCACTTGTTACTTCTGAATTAAAAAAAACAGGCTGGATGAGCACGTGATGAAATTGCTCAACATTAAATAACAGCGCATACATTCTTTGGGATCTTAAAATAATCTCCCAAGGGAACATTGTGATTCTTCTTTGAGACTGAAGACTACACGAATGCCAAATAAAGTTTCCATGTACTGACTTATCCACTAGCCATCTATCATTCTGCCGGCCTGCTTCCAGTTCTAATTCTCTTTGTCTTTTTCTTGGCCTAACTGAATCACTCATTGTCCCTTGGAGTTGCTACATACACAGCAATGACAACAGGTTTTCCTCTTGGAGAATCTCCCATCAAAACACATTCTTCAGTGACCCCTATTCAACCTTTAATGCACACGTAACTGCCTTGCTCCCAGTATTTTCAACCTGAGCTATCCAAGGCATTTAGATCCCGTTCTGCATTTCTCCGTGTGTACCTGTGACACAGTAACTTAAATGAAGTGTATGAAGGTCTGGAAAAACACTTTCTAATTGTTCATCATACATACGGAATGAAATTTCTCCTATTTCTAGGTAAGACAGTCCTTCAACTAGAATGACAACTGCAGTGGTGTAAGCAGTTAAAGAAAATCCACACTGTATCATAAAAATGTACAGCATTCAATAGTCTCATTATTCAGAAGTAATAGATCTGCTATGACTCATGAGCTGGCAGAAAATTTATCAGAAGGTAAGTTTTTCAAGAGAAAGCCAGATCTTTAAATAAAATCTTTCATGGAGACTTTTTTTGGCAGAAACGTCACTTTCTGAATAAAAACTGAATGCCTGAAACATGGTAAATATTAGCCTGAAATTAAAATACAAGAGAAAGTTCCACTACACACCTTCAATTATATAAAAGACCAGGGAGAGATGACTTTGAGACACTTTGATGGCAATTCATAGCTGAAATACATCATTTAGGGTTGAAATGCTTTCACCAAAACTCAGCTTCCCTTGTGAAGCTAGGCCTAATTTACTGACCTTCAAAGCTCTAATTGAAATCCTTGTAGTTTTGGCCTCTACATTTTCTAAGAAGTGATTTTTAAGTTTAAAAAGTTCTTCATCATTATCTCTGTGTGAATCGAAAAAACAGTAAGAAACTCAGTCCTCCAGCCCCCCCGCTGACTTTATATTGCCAGAATATCTTTTTTTTTTTTTGGTCTAATTGATTACAAATTCAAAGCTTCAGAGCACAGCAGACTTAAATGCTAGTTTTTAATCCTTTCAGGGACTGTGAAAATCTGGGACAACCATAATCTAAAACACTAGCAGGGCAATGGCCAATTTAACTGTACTGCAACTGTTGTCCAAGGTTTCTGCCAGTGATATCCAAAATATTAAAATCTTTGAAAATTCTTCTTATCCTAATGCAGCAACTGTGAAGAATTTAAGATGGTGTTTGTGGATGCAAAACCAAAGAAGGCAGGATTAAAAGCAGCCAGAATATATTTCAGTTCTAAAAAATACAGTTCTGAACATTTTGAATATTATCATGCCTACAGCATTTATCCAATGTTCAGAACAGTTGATGAAATCAATTCCACTGGTTTCAATTGACTCTGAACTAGATCCCAAGCACCATCAACAGCAAAGAATATTAAAAAAATATAGGCAGAAGGCAGAAAGCAAAATGCTGTGTTAATCTCATTCTACTGTAGTCACCTGTGTTCTGAGCTTGTGGCAAAGTGCATGAAGCAGCTTCCCAGTCAACATAATTTGAAAATGATAGACCCAGCTGTCAGCCCAGAGCACATTCCCCTTCCAGGAGTGCAAAATGGGGGAATTAAGTAGTTGAGCTGGTTCAGTCTAAGGTCAGTTCCTTTGCTGATAAGAGCTTTTGTGAAGTAAGTTAGAAACGAGGGGCTACCCCTCCTTTTCTTGGGAAGTGATTTTAAGCAGAGGCTTTACTGCTGGCCCTTGCCTCTGCTCCATTCCAGCTGTGCATCTGTGCCCAGACTCGTATCTCCATGACTCTGACCAACACCCACTCTGCCTGCGCTTCTTGGCTCAGCTTCAGACCTGCCTCGTCACTGCTGATGGCCACCAGTCTATGTCGGATCCTGATCCCTCTGGTCACCCCTCCTGCCTGCATTATCATCATGCTCTGCTCCTGGCTCCTCTTTCCCTGCAGAGCAGCTGGTTCCTACTGCTCCCTCACGCCAGCTTGGGATGGGAGACTTATAACATGCTTAAACTTTAGCACTGATAAAAGTATAAGTCATTTGTGATTTTTAGACTTCTCCTCTGTTTTCTCTGTTGGAAATCTTAGGCCATTCTTTATGCCTACAGACTGTTAATGTATTCCCAATACACAAGAAACTGAAGATGCCTGCTGCAAAAATGAAAAAAATATAGTTTAAAAAGTAAAGCCTTGAAAGTCAAGAGTTGTAAACTTGCCCATACTAGTGCAATGTAGACTGCATTAGCTCTCAAGAGTACATTTGTAAAACACATTTTAAATAATTTCTTCTTTTTCTTCCTCTCAAATGTATTTCTCCCACCTAAACCTTGGAAAGTATCCAATATCCAAAGAATACAAAAATCCTTTATTACTCTTGTGCCCAGAGTTTTAATTTTTCCTACACAATTTGAGTCCATTTCACCATTTCCTAAAATAAATGTCAGTCTTGCCAAAGTAGGGTTGGGATCAAATCCTTTATCTAAAACCAAGCATTTATTCACTCACGTTTGGTAATGATTAACACTTTCATATTACCTTTTGTATGGGCTAAATAATTGCTTTGTGCACATAATTAATATATTCAAAATGAAAATAGTATCCTATGGTCTGCTGCTCTTCTCCAAAGATAATGTGATCTATTAAAAAGAACTATTGTTTCTACAGAGAGGCCTATGACAGGACAGATTTTCATTTCTGGCTTTCATTTCTCTTTGGATGTTCAAAGGCAACACCCCTCCTCTTTCCACTTCATTTTGAAGTACCTCTCAACAGTTTGTAGTGCAGGGACTTGTGTGCATCACCAAATCAAGTGGAACTGATAGTAGTGAATATGCAAAAAAGTAGACCAAAAGGAATAGGTGAGCATTTTTAAATACTCTTTTCATTTCAATATCTGCATACGGCATTTCACTAGAGTGGACATTTCTCTATTTTTCTACCATGAAAAATTTTGCCATGACTAGCAGTCCCAGATTGTTCGTGTAAGAACATACTGCTAAGGAAACTAGGGACTATTTGTCTTTATTTAATAACAACGAAAACTGGATAGCATGGAGCTATAGGGGATGAATTGTGCCATCCATTTCTAGCAGAAATGCAGCAGGAACTCATTACTTTTTACAAAGAGTTATTTGATTTTTTCAGAAGATGAAGGGCCTAGAACATTTCCATTCAGTAAGTGCACTTTTACATTTATCTAAAAAGTAATTTGCAATTTACAGAGAAAGCTGTTTTTCAGAAATTCTGAATTTCTATAGGATGCTTTGAGCATTTGTATGTCAATGAAACAAAACAGGAATACATAGTTTTCTTCATATTTACAGTTACTCTGTACTGAGGCTTTTAAAAATAATTTCTCACTAAGGTACTTCAAGCACAATGAAAGTTAAATCAGGATCTGTCCACAGACAATCACACTACTTACAAAAATGCCAAGTGACTGTGCCATTGCTAGTTAACTATACTCCTTCCTAAATGAAAAATACAAGATCAGACTCTAATGGCAGTAAAACCTTTGGGAGTATATAATTGTTCTCTTATGCATCTTTCTTTTACAGAGAGCTTTTTATCTGTGCTCCTCAGTCCATTTGCAGTCAGGGAAGCAAATACACAAGGAAGCAAGGTGAATTGTTCAGAGCCGTGGAGAAGGGACCAGAACCAATTCTTCTGACCCAACTGGTAGCTTGATCCCCCTGCTGCACACTTCAGATGTTGCCAGCCCAAAGCAAACATCTGTTCAAGTAGTATCTTAGCAGAAATGGGCTAATTTTATCAGTTCTTTTAAAATATGTACATGTGTTCCATTGTATGATCTGACATTCAAAGCTGACTAAATTACACAGTGATCTTAAGATATTTTTAGTAAGTTATTTTACAGCTGGGACATCCTTCACAAGTAGCCTGCAGAAGCTTTTCAGCTCAGACCTTACTGTAGTCCCCAGTACTTTTTTGGCTTCTTCTTACCCTTTTTGTCCTTGTGTAACATATTAAGTCAGCTGTGTTTGATTTAAAAAAAAAAAAAATAAAGAATCCAAATTCACACAGGAAAATGCTTCATTTCTAATGCTCAGCCTGAGTACCTTCATAAACCTGGCAAAGAGCCTCATTCTCTTGGGTTTCAATAAGATGCAGGATACAAAGTGCTCAGTATTCACTGAGCTTTTTAAAAACACAGATTATATCCATAAGAGCTTCCTGGTTGCTCAGCAACTCTCAGGCCAGAGGGTAGGAGAGGAATTTGAAAGTCTGCTTATTACTATTATCTCCATGCCCCTGGAGCAAGCAACAGGCAAGCATGCTTCCTACCATGCTTCCTGGCATGTAGTGGAAGAAGCTGGTGGCAGAGAGTGAAGTGGGCATTTTCACTCCTTCCAAGAATGTACAGTAATTCAAGTCTCATTCTGTCACGATGCCTTGCACAATTTAATGTTCCTTTTTTAGAATCTTTTTTCTTTTCCTTCCAGTTATTGTAATTGAAATAATGCATTAAGAAGCAATGTTTTGACAAGAAAATCAAGACGAGACTATGGAATTATTCCTTTTAAAGTAATTATCCAAGTCGAAATTCATTTCAGTAAGGAAATCTGAGGTTTAACCTGGTAACTAATGGAGATGATTCCAGAAAGAGGACTAATTTTTCATAAAGTATAATGACTCATCTTGTTTTCCATAAAAAAGTTGAGAAGGCTTATGAGCATTCTACTAGGTTTCAGCAAACATAGACTGTTTAACACCAAGGCCTCCAAGAAGCAATTTTATTTCCTATCTTTATATGCAGCTGAATTTTCTCCAGGGTAGAGAATGTAGACTGACTGTCAAAAGCTGAGAGCTGCAAAATCCAGACACAGCATATTTTGTCATATTCAATTTATTCCCCTTGTTTTTAAAATAAGAGAAAATGTTGCTAAAGGTGCAGGCAGATAATATGGCTTGTGTTATTTTATTAGTTTTACTTTTAATTGGGATTGAAATTTATAATGTGTACAAGGGCACAAGGTGAAATGAGTTCATTACTTCTGTAGAGGCAGCAAAAGAATTTTCTAAATATAAATTGGAGCAACAACCATCAAGAGTCCAGTAATGAGCTCACATATGTCCCAAGAAGAAAACAGCAGGTTACTAACACCCTATTTATTTTAATAAGATTTTCTTACATACATTTTTATGATTGAAGTCAATAAAGTTTAACTGCAATGCAAGACCTACATGGAAATGTCCCCTATGGTTTCTGCTCTCCAGGACACACAAGTGCGCAAACAACTTGAAAAAGCCAATAAAAAAATTCTAGTTTATATGAAAATTCAGGTCTAATGTGTCTAATGATACTGGCCCCATTGCTTTTTTGCCGTTAAAACAGGAATGTTAGAAACCAGTCCACTGCAACTGGTAGAGCTCTATTACGGTAAAGTGTCTCTGAACATGGAGTTCATCAAGCACTCTGCATGACAGAGGTCATTCAAGTTTATACCTGTCCTGTAGCAATTCTCCCTGTACAGGAAAAGTCCCAGTAAAGTAAATTGCAGAAGTGATTTGTGCCATAAAGAACAGGGGTAGAGAGGGAGAGGAAGGGAGGAGACCTCAGTAAAATATTCAATAAATATTTCATTGTGTTGCATACTTCTAAAGTGGCACAAAACAAAGTGCACCACCACATTTCTCTCACAAAAGCAAAGTCAAGACATAAAATTTCCAAACATTAACAAGCTCAAGTCAGATCTCTGAATGCTTAGAATATTGTATTTTCTGGAATCGATGGATCTTGCAAGAGATTTATGGCTGTATTAGGGGTTATTCTATCCCTGAAGGAGAGTACGCTAACATCTGGTCAATATGCTTTCATGTGGGCATACTGATTTTACACTTTTAATTGCTTCATGCTAAGCTTTCTGAATAAGTCTTAAAACATTATGGGTCGGATCATATGAAATATTATAAATGAACTCTTAGGGTATGTCCCTTCAACATTCCTTCCAGCCTTTCTTCCCTATACTATTCCCTAACAAAAACAGAATGCAAATTGTACACAGCAGGCCAGGTAAAGGAGATAAGCAGCATGAATAGAGAAAAAAAAGTTAAACAGATGCTAACTCCTGCTTCTGCCTTCAGTCATGTAAGTTGTGTGCACATGGAGAGATAGAAGGATGGATGTAAAAAGACTTTCCAGGCAGATTGGCCTTAAGAGCCTGCTTGAACTCCAGCAGCATCTCCAAACTGGGATATGGGTTGCAGTGATGCTTAGAGTTAACAAAGTTCAGCCTTCTGTCTCCAACCTATGATCCTTGTTTTTGCAGTGCAGCATATGAGGAAAGTCTCCACGGGCACCCTTCCAGCTGCCATCCCAGTTCCAGGCTTGAAAAAGTTTGCCCCCTCTCACCTCTACTCTGTCAACATGGAAGAGAGAGCAGAAAGGACTCACCTTGAGCCAACACACTCAATTTATTCTAGTGACCTACAGTTTCTAGACAAAGGAAGCTGAGAAAGCCATCTTTACTTTGTACACATAATCGGATAATGATGTTCAGAGACTGATTAGCCTCCCAGGAGTCCTGGGCACTTATGCATACCTGAAAATGTGAGCATTAAATGCTGCCTTTCCAATTTGGTAGTGGTCTCTTCCCCACTCTACATTGATAGAAATATTTGCCATAGCATTAGCCCATACAGCTCTCATTACCTTACACAAAGTGCAGACACAGAAATCCCAAGAGTTTATTACTATTTATCCTTAAAGCACTCTGTGCTTCTATTTGTCTCTTCTTATAAGCTGAGGAAATGCATAATCAATTGCCTGGTACCTGCACCATTCTCTGTACCAGAGAATTGAATCTGTAAGTATACATTCTAAAATGCTACAAACAAATAAAAGATGCTAGAATACAGTTTGGTCACATTGGAGCATAGATGGAAAAAAACAAGCATCAGTTTAACATCAGAAAAAGCTACAGCAAAATGTAAAGGGTCTCCAGAAATACAGATATTTCTTAATGGGGATTTGGAAGCAAGCATTCAGAATGGAGGGAGAAAGAACCAGTCATTCTACTTGCTGCTATAGACATGCCTCTGGCGCATCTTAAAGAGACAGCTGAACACTTAGGAGTAAAGCCTTGTGGAGACAAGGACAACTAAAAGTACTTAAAAACCTACAGTTCTGCTAAAGAGAAAGCACATACGCCATTCACGTATAAGCTTAGACCACACAACAAAGCTCAGTCAAAATCAAACCTCCCCAGGGATGTGGTAGAGTCACCATCGCTGGAAGTTTTCAAGACACAAATGGACAGGGTGCTAGGTAATCTCATCTGTGCTCCCTTTTCCATGAAAGGCTAGACCAGATGATCTTTTGAGGTCCTTTCCAACCTGGGCTGTTCTATGGTTCCGTGATTAAAATAGCTGCTTCACCTTCTGTGAAGCAGAGTATTTTTCCACAGTCTTAGTGACTTAAGGCTTGATTTGTCATCAAGACATTTCAGGGCCAGTGTTAATTCCTCATCATTGTGAAGGAAAATTGAGAAAACCTTCAGAATCTCAGAAACTGCAGCAAAGCAAAGGTGCTGTTCCGACTGAGACTCTGCACAGCAAGAGAGGCTAGCAGTACCAGCAAGGAAACCAAGCTCAGCCTGGAAACAGAATGTCATTACCAAGGTGCCGATATCCTAAGTGAAGCAAAATCTACTTAGCAGGAGGTGCTATCTTAATTTTGCTATCCTGTAATCAGCTGTTGACAAACTGTTAATTGACTGAGCACAGCATCCACCAACACAAGCAAGTGTTGAGGAGGACATAGGTTGTCTCACTGGATGCATTCCCAATCTGTCATCACATTTGCAAAAGATAAGTACACAACTGGTTCATCACACAGAAATGGAAATCACACCTGCTCCAAGCTGTCATTAACATATTACAATACCAAGTGACTGGGAGAGAGGTAGAAAATGAGAGTTGCTTTTGCATCTAGAGGAGGCATTTTCTTTCACTTCATAAATCAGCAGCCCAGATTCCACTACAGTCAGTGGAGCAGCACTCAGTCTATAGAATGCTAAAAAGAAGGGGAAGGAAAAGTTTGTTATCTAAATCATACAATACTAGATGTAAGAGACAACCCACTGGTTATGAGGCCACAGACCTTACGCACATACAGGAACTACTTTTGCAATAAAAAGCACAATTAAGTTGTGGAACCTACTACTGAAGGACCCAAGAACTATGAACAAGTTCAAAGAGGGGATAAGCAAATTGACAGAAGTCAGTCTAAATTAAACATGAAATAAATGCTCCAGAAACCCTTATTAGTGCCAGCTGTTTCCAAGATAGAAAAGATGGTATTCACAGCCTGAGCATGTAGTCTTTCCCTACGAATTTGTTGCTACCTACTGTTGAGACGGGACCCTGCCGCTGCTGAATGAGGCGGGTGTCCTGGTGATGGAGGATGCAGAGAAGGCAGAGCTACTGAATGCCTTCTTTGCTTCAGTCTTCAGTGCCAAGGCAGGCCTT
>Ga0065711_1007059_pt1 | contig 30465 bp, 17 predicted proteins | sample Hoacrofraction12_FD_59098 | JGI IMG/M metagenome (GOLD analysis project Ga0065711, IMG submission 59098) | Hoatzin crop microbial communities from Cojedes, Venezuela - Epithelial fraction 12 v2 (version 2) | ecosystem: Host-associated > Birds > Digestive system > Esophagus > Crop | place... | reverse complement strand
GGGGGGGGGGAAGACGACCTGGCAAAGCGAAAGAACCAAGCTAAAAAAAGATAATCAAAGCTGCCGAGCTTAAAAGAAAGCCATCAGGTACTTTAATTAAAGTAAGATTAAATTTCTCCCCCTTCTTTGAAGTTTAGCAGCAGGAAACTTTAACAGGGCAGGAAAAAAATCCCCTGCAGGGCAACAACCTGTAGTTTGTTTGGAATGCACATGAGACTAATTTAAGGACTGGTGGTGAAATACATTTTCAAAAGTGAAAAAGGAAGAGGGGGAAAATAAAGAAAGCAGATGGCGAAAGTTTATGAAATGCATGATACGTATTAAAGTTTAGGAGATGTTTCACTTAAATATGCATATCATTATAGCATTATCTTGTTTGCTTTTAGGTCTAGGGAAAGACATTTAATCTGAAAAAGAACACTTCAAAAGGAAGAAATATGTTCACTGTGGCCCAAACTATTTTAGGATTCTGCTATTCCTGCAGACTTTCTTGATGGGTTTCCATTTCTCTCAACTACTCTGTGCATGCAATGTCTGCAAAGCTCAGTTCTTGACCCTTCCCAATTTCCAACCGCTCAACCACATCTCAGCGTTCTTCTTGGCCCAATTTGTTCCCTCCTTGGTCTCTGCTCTCCAAAGGGATTTCTGTGTCAGTCAACTTGGTTATTCAGCAAGGAAAGGTCTTCAGCAAAATGGGAACCAGAAAATCCCACAGGAGGTCCCACAACCTTCTTGCACATTCCACTGCAAATCCGTCTACTCAGTAAATTACTGTGCCGCACCACGGCATTAAGCTCACTGAGAGCAAGCTCAAAGCTTTTGAGGAATTGAAATGGCCAGACTGTATACAAACCATAGAATTTACCCATATGAGAATATAAGAATTCTTTCATTAAAGAAGTTTTCCTTTTATGGCTGTTTAGCAGCAGACATTCTCCTCTGCCAAATGCACTTTCTTCAGAAATTTTTAAGCCTCAGCTTGGGGGGAATACCTTCTTTTAAAACATCTCCCCTCCTTATTTTCCATCAGAGTACATACGAGAAACAAGAACAAGCATGCATTACTAAATACATTTTCTTCAATGTGTTTTTAATTTCTCCCCTTTTGACGACTCCATCATGTTCCTACGAGTTACCATAAACGAAGCTCAGGATACCTACCTGCGAGGCATAGCCCTGTGCTGGCCTTCTCCCGAACGAGCAAAGGGGTCAGATAAATACAGACTGCAGCTGATTTTTTATGGCATCAGGGCAGTCACAAGAATGGTGAAAATAGAAGCATGCGGATTTACCTGGAGAACCTGCTGCTAACAATTCTGTTCTGCTGACAACAAAGGTACGAGACAGGGACAAGGGAACTGGAAGAGGGAGAGAAAAAGGGTGAGATCACGACCAGAAAGGCAGCAGCTATCCACACTCGACAGGGGAAGGAGCCAGTTCACACACTGAAGAACTAAAACCAAAAGTGCAAATCAACTGTGAAAAGTAAAGGGTTAAAACAAAAGCAAAATCAAAAAAGACAATTAAACAATCTTAGAAATAAACCAAAAAACAAGCCTAAGGAATTACACTGAAGTGAACAACTTTCACTTTCTAATTTGAATAGTTATCCAGCTCAGAGAAGTCCATCAATGTACACTCAGTTTTAAAACAATTCGAAAGGAGCAGTGGTGCCCACTCCAGCCTGGAAGGCAAAGAGTTAAAACAAGCTGGAAAGCTTTCATAGGTGCTGTTCTTCATGGGAGTCAGACAAAAGTAGAAATAAAACCAAAGGACACTTCATAGTTCTCCAAGATTTCAGTAAAATGTCAAGCGAGGCTGTGATTCTCCAAGCTCATTCCCATCAGGATAGGTACCATACCGCTCATCGTTACTGCAGACCCCTCCCCAGCTGCAGTTAAAGAAGAAAGTTTCACTCTTTTGTTGGGAGTTTTTTTAGTTTTGGGGGGTTTATTGTGGTTTTGGGGTTTTTTGGTTTGTTTGGGGTCTTTTTAATACGATATTCTCCTGTCACTGACTTCACATTCCAGGTGGGGAGAGCAGGCACATGAAGCCTAATTAGGACACGCAGAAGCACAGGAGTTTTCTCTTGTTCTGCAATGGCTTATACTGTCACTGAGCTTTCCTGTCTACGCAGAGTAACAGGAATTTATTTTTATGAGCTCATCCTGACAGAAATCTCAGGATCCTGCAAGACATCATAAAACAAATTCTCTAAAATCTGGAAGGAAAGCCAGCATAATGAGGGGTTTGCTACCGGTAAAAGCCAACCAGTCCAAGGTAAACAAATCCAAGATTAATTGGCTGAGATTAATTTAAAACCGTGCATATCCTTAAGTTCGAGACGACAAAATCCAAGATGGATTTCAGGGCATGCGAAGATGAGATCATTTGATCTCACAGGACTTGAGGCAACTAGCATGGTTGTGGGGAGGGTTAGCAACACACACAAAAAAACCACCATGTGAAAACATTCAAACTGAACAAAGCTGGCAAAACAGAGATGCCACAAGTGATTTCCAAGCATAGGTCTGGTAAGAGAAGTGACCATGCCTAATCCAGCGCCGTGGCTGGCCCCGATTACAAAAGCTGAGGTTATGATGCAGCTGTACACACGTGTGTCACGATTCCTCAGATCAAATCCACCCAGTGCTCTGCACACTTTCAAATCTGTCGAGCTAGACTGATCAAACTAAAGCGCACATACTAAAGGGAGAATTAGTCTTGCCTGTAAAAGCGAGCGAGCTCGTCCAAAAGAATTGCTGTTGTCTGTAGAGTTTAATAAGGCTATATTTGTAACTTACAAAATAATTTTCATTCTAATGCCATTTGCTAATGTACATACAGATAGGTACACATACACAACGGGAGTGATCATGAGTGTACAATGAAAATAAGGTGCCTCTAATGAACCCTGCAGTGACAGGAAGACCCGATTTCAGGGTAAGAAACGTCTCTCCCTGAAGCTGAGCGAGTGGCTTCAGGTCAGCAGATGGCCAACGCCAGCACCTCAGCTCTCCCCAACGGGGCTCCCAGGTGAGGTCGAGATCTTCGTGGTGACACTGCCAGCACCAAAACGCATCACCAAATGCTGGAATACAGCACTGGAGCCTACTCTTGGTGAATTATAAGACAGTACCCAACCCGCGCCGCCTGTGAGGTGGTGGTTCGTGTGGCTGCCACCTGTGTGCTGGGAACTGGCTCCTGTCTTGGTGGGAACCAGTTCCCACCTCGCCCTCAGCCGCCAGCTCTCCCCGCTTGCCCATTTTGTGGTTTCCACACAACCTGACAGGAGCAATGGCTTTTCTCACACCGTTGCCCTCCTCTTCCTCAAGACAGCTTCAGAAACAAGACCGGTGAAGCAAACCATCCCCAAACTAACCGGGTGCCCGTACTTTGCACCACTAGATGGCCCTCGGCCACTAATTATTTATTCCCGTTAATTCAGTCCCTGTTATCCTACCGTGAGGAAAATGACAAAGCTGTCTGCCAGTACCAAACACATCACTCGCGACGGCTGAGGCTCGCATCCTCCGGGAGCTGGCAAACAGGTCTGGGAGCCATTGCCACCACCGGCCCAGTGCCAGGCAGGCAGCCGTGCTGGCAAGAGGCACTGATCGCATCGGCCCCACGGACACGGTGAGGGACGCCCTGCACAGCCTCCTCTCGCCTGACGGGCAGGCTTGTGCAGGAGCGCATTCCAGAAGCGGAAGGTAAGAGGACATACCTGGTGATGCTGTGAGGGCCATCACCCCATAGTAGGAAAAAGCACCAACTTCAAACTTCATCCCCTCTTTCCCAGCCTCCACTTCCACTTTCCCCTGTTAAGGAAAAGGAGAGAGCTGCAATTAAAAGGAACCATAGGTCTCGAGGCACAAGACCAGTCTCGAGCCCTGAAAGCTAGTTTTGCCTGACGCTCCTACATAGCATTATGGTCCCTGCAGTTTGTAACGGTGCTGAACAGGGACAGACTCTCAGGGCACCACGCTCCTGCACCCTGAGCTATCCTGGTCGTTGGTGGCCTGTGGCCAGTGTAAGCCCCTGCAGAGGAGCAGGACCACCGCAGCACCTTGGAGTGGTACTACTGCCCTGCTCCAGGTGCTGCCACGCTGCTTTCCCTCAGTGCAGGGTAGAAAGATACTCCCCTTGTATCACAGCAAGCTTACACGTAGCACAGTCATCTGGGGTCTCGAGACACCTATACATTTTGGGCCACAGCTCACATTCACACAGTGGATCCCCTCTAACACAAACACAGGAAAGGGAGACAGGCGACCACACACGAGGAGGCTGTCTGCCTTCAACGACAAGATTCCTGCAGAAACAAAGCCCTTATTTCTGCAGGAGCAGTCTTGGGGCTACTTCTTGGTTTCTGGCAGTTTTACATATTCCATACATAAATGTTAATTACTGAATACTAGATACACATTGTTACATTGTTAAATATTAAATACATATTCTACATACACCATGTAAGCGCACCCATTTCTGATGTGGGTTGAACCAAGTGTTTAATATAATGTCCTATGAAGGACCCTGCAACAGAACCCACCATATCAAACACCGCTGTGAACTTCCCAGTTACTCTGGTACACAAGCAGCCAAAAATCACTGGAGTCTCAGTGGGGCCTGGTTTTCACGTCTATCCATCCTTACCGGCACTCCACTGAGAGTTACAGCACACCACTGCAGAAAGAAGAAATCTCGTGCAGCTTTCAGGCTGAGCTACACGAAGGCTGGGATTTCAGGCAAACAACGGAATTACCCGCAAAGCTTTCCCACCGTCAAGGCTGGAAAGGGGAGGCAGACTGCCCATCCCGTGTGTACTACATAGACCGAATGTCAGCTGGACACAATCGGGTCAAAATGAGGTGAAAAAGTAGATTTTATTTCTATGTGTATATTTCATTAAGTACCACCTTTTAAAATAAATAATCATGCCTTTATCTTTACAGGACTGTACTGGGGCAGAAAAATGTGAAAATGGACTCAACCTGCACAGGCCCTGATACCAAGTCAGTCGTCTGACAACTTACAAATCCACTTTCCTGCTATCACAAGCAACAACTTCATATAATCCCTTTTAAAACCAATTTCACTCCACAACACAAATAAGTAGCTTATTTGTTCTTTATAAGCCTTCCAAAAGGTACAATTTCACCACTCGGGCAAAGAGTGGTTACAAACAGAGCTCCCAAGCTACTTACTTCTGACAGTTATTCACCAGCCAAGAGCAGGTCTACAAAATACATAGACAACTGGGCTCTGATCTTCACATACAGTCCGTCTGGAGTTAGTAGCTAAATACAAACTAGTAATTAGTAGTAGGAGTTGAGTTTCAGTTCCAAGACCATTGCTGTATCAGCACATGCAGCACCTCCAGGCTTCCCAGTGGTGGCCATATATATGAAGACCAGGCATGCCTGACATAGTCATAGTGGCTGAAGATGTTATTAGATGTGTTCTGCCCTGTTTAAATGCATGCACATGTGGTTTCTGGTTTTTCACTGTTTAATTCCAAATCTCAAACTGCTACAGAAGAACTTGCCATTAGCTAAGAGAAAAGCTCTACAGAGATTAAATTGGTAAATTTAATGCACAGAATATACATCTAATTGTGTGCCAGCATGCACTTACTGTGAAGATATTCTCGGTCTCTCAAAATGAGAGAATAAGTCCAAGTCCATTAAAGTAACAAAAACCGAATATTTATGCCCTCTTGATCCTTGCAGAACCAACCTTGTTACCATTTTTATAGCATGTACCTACTGCAAGACTCACTTTTCCAAATGCATTATAGAGCTAGCACGTTGTGTTTGCTAAATATTTATTGATCGAAGAATAGCTCAGAAAGAACTGATTGTTCTTTCGTATCGCCCATGTCCTCCATTTACATCTTTGCAGCATTACCTCATTCAGGTGCATTATCTTGCCTCTGGAATATTTCGGATTGCAACTATTCAGCACATAATAAAGAGCAGTTAAAGAGATACCAGTGGCTCTTCAAACCCTTGAAAAAAACCGATCCTTTTTAAAAGAAGAATTATGTTGAATCCACAATATCATATTCCAGTGGTTTCTTAGTTGTTTATCACCGACAGTGTCTAAAACCCCCTCCCTTTTTTTTTTTCAGGCCATGTTAAGGAAGATTTCAATCCCTATGTTACAAATTTAGCTACGATGCTTGTGTTTTTATAACCAAAACTGATTTCAGTTATACATGATAGAAACATAAGCACCTTTCCAGCAAAATCCCTCTTACAGAACTGATCCTGCTCAGACAGTGCTAGACAGGAGCTAGGTTTCTGTGTAAAGCTTTATCTAGCCGTACAAGCGTTCCTGTCAAGTAACAAAGCCTCGGAGACACCAGCACTAGAAGCAACCCTGTACGGAACAAGCAGAAAACAGTCCTTCCACACCACTTAGGGCTCCAATCTAAAACCCACCCCAACGCAGCGACCTCAGGGTAGGGCGAGTGCTGGGCAGGCAGGGTGCTCAGGAACCCCAGGAGCTGTGGCAGGAGGTGGTAGCAGTTCAGCAGATGGCTCAATGCCCCCACCAAAACCTGGACTTCTCACAACATCAAAGGTACAGACTTCAAAATTGCACAGAAAAATGTCATTTCTCTAAACTGTCAAACTCCCCATGCCTCCTTTTCCAAAAAGAAAAAACACGTTAGAGACAGCACCCTCACCAAACTCCTATGACATGCCATTTTTTGCACCCCTATTTTCCAAGCAATGCCAGCTGTAGGCAGGGACTCCTTTGCAGTGCCTATCCTAGTGATAACCAAAGCACAAGTAACTTTCAACAGATGACTGGAAGTGAGAAGTTCTGTCTACCCTTCACAACTGCTTTAACCAAGGCTGCAAGCAGCTGAGTGAGCTCTTCAAGCTTGGCAAGGTCATAAAGGAGGCAGAAGCAGCTCCCAGGAGCCACAGCTCCCTTCCCATATTTGAAAGAAGACAAACTTCAAAAACTGGAACAGGCATAAAGAGGGATATGTCAGGAGATGAAGGACTTTGCACATATCTACATAGTCACATGCCTGACCTGTAAAATGAGAATAAAGTAGTCGACAGGCTTGTTTCGCTGGTAGAGGTAGTGTTCTGGGGCTTTCTTGTTCTTCTCGTCGTATTTCAGCTCCTGGATGACGTTGGGATGTTTTAGCAGCCTGAGAAGGATCTTCTCTGACATCTGGGATGGACCAAATGCTTCTACTTCTATAATACAAGATACAACTTGGCATTACACTTCATATGCCTGGCAAGAAGTCAGAATACTCGTTAATAAGCATTCACCTATACAAGACACACAGATGCAGAGAGATCCATTATGGAATTGCAGGCTTCCTGTCTTTTCAGACTGTTAGATTTGTAAGGGGGAGAAAAACCCAGGAACACCCCAGCTTTCATTAATGAAGTATTTTTCAAAACAACCAAAAAACACGTCTTCGTCTGAAAGGGAAAAGAAAAAGGTAGTCTTGCCAGCTTGAGAGTTCAGAGTCACAGTTGTATAGGCTCACTGGAGAGTTGTATAAATAGAAGATCTTTACAACTGGGGCACAGAGAACCTCTGAATTTGTTTTTTCCTTCCTGAAAAGGTATTAAAGTCATTGCATTTATTGCACTTTTCAAAAAAAAAAACAAAAAACAAACCCAACCCAATCGCTGTTTGGGGCCCAGAAAGTCGCTCTAGATAGATGCTCTATATAAATCAAAGACACAGTTGGGGCTTTCACAGTTTATATGGGAAGTTACCCAAAGTGAGAGACAGTGCAGGTCAGTTCAAACCACGTGGGATTAATGCCTGACACACAGAACACATTCCCTATCCACTTGCTCTTCAGTGTTCCCAACAGCAGCTGTTTGAAGCAGGAAAGCTCATCACTCGGTGGGAGAGTTAAGCCAGGGACGTCGAGATTTACACATGCAAACTGATAAGCTCTCCAAACTCCTCATTTCAGAACAGGACCATTAATGACCCTGTACTTTTCATCTGCTAAAGACACTAATCTCAATTTAGAACAGAGAAACCAAAACTGTAGCTTCCATCTTATTTAGCAGTGGCTTCACCAACAGACCTGGATTTAAGCTACACAATCCTTCCATCCACAAAACAAGTAGAGAAGCAGCACTGTATGACTATGTCTGTTGAGCAGGTGTTTAGGGAACTCCATCAAGTCTTGTACCACTACACGAACAACGCCTTGCTTGCTGTTAAATCCGCATCTTCCTCTTGAACTGCTTCCTCTCACCACAGACATGCTCACGTGCACGTGAGCCGTAGGAGTCCAAGCCTTTTAAGGAATTACTGCCCCTCAGCTGAGATGTGATAACCGATCACATACGTTTCTTTCAAGTCACAGAGGCAAAATAAAGCACGAAGGCGGACTAGGAGCATCTAGGCAGGCAGTCACTGCATCTTAGAGGAGGGGGAAGTACTAATTTCCAACTGGAGCTGGCAAACTTGAGACAAAACCACTTTAATAATTTTCAACCCATGAACATATGTTGAACACAGCAGTGAAAGGTGCCCGTCTGAAAGGCCTGCATGTGAGAAGTCTTTATATGTCAAAGAGAGACAGCACGAGCAATAGGAAGGTATGTTTTCCACAAGCTCTCCTGTCAACAGGTCTCTTCTCTGAGGTGAAGGGACCAACTTTATGGTGAAAGGCAGTATCAGCTGCAAGAAACCATTCAAGGCCCTGGCCTCTCTGCCAGACTGCCCACCAAAAGGCTAAAACATCAAGGTGTTCTGGGATGGAGACAACTGTCCTCTGAAACCTGAAGTCATCATCGAAGGTCACACAAGCCAGCCAGAAATCCATTTTTAAATGTACAGTTCAACCACCTGCGCAGTCTGCATTAAATGTGTCAGGAAAGTTTTTCACTCGGAGTCAAAAAGCCTCACGGAACAGGTTTAGACCTTCCTGCAAAAAGTCCAGTATCTCTTTCTGGAGAAGGTGCCAGAGTGCAATTACAGTCAGCTGGCCAGTGGTATCGAGTCCTCTTTGGTTTGTTCCCTGAGCTCTTCCTAATGGGGTGTACTTGCTAGTCGTTAATCTGACGGACTCTAGACATGCAGTGCGGCACTTGGCATTCATCCTTACCTTTCAGACCAATTTAAAGTTACTGGTCCACCCCTGGTAAATGTCTCAGAGGGTTCATGCCGACACTGAACACAGGAGAGGAGAGAATTTAAAAAGAAAAACACAACAGTGGCATTATTTGTCACCCCACAATCCAGCCTCCCTTCCCGCCTGCGCTGTCCCACCCCCCTCACCAGCCTTTGCTGACAAACTGCCTCCGAGGCTCTGGCACGATCCAAAAAAAAGACAACCCGCACTTGCCTGTTGCCAGGAACCGGTGCATGGCCAGCAGGAGCTGCGGTGATATTTTAACCTTCATCTCGCTGTCTGTCTGCTTGAAGGCAGAGAAGTCCTGCTTCCTGTCCCGATGAGCTACTTTCTTTTTCGTCTTGTTATCAGCTGGGGAGGGGAGGGTGGGAAAAGAAAGGAAGGAAGTGATTTCTGTTAGAACGGGGTCCAACACAAGCCAGCCAGGATGGCCACCAAGAGCACAGCGCACAGAGAGATGCCTCTGCAGCACATGTGAAGCCCTGCTCATCGGCACGCAGTGTGCTGCGGGCTCCTGCAGCCGTGAGCCCCTCTCCTGCAGAGCCAGGCGCATGCCGTCTCTGTCACCTCCCTGTCATTTCGATGGGGGGAAAGTCTCTGCTTGCAAACATCTAAATGCAGAGTGGCTCTGCATACTACGTATCAGGTGCGTGCGCATTTCTAGGTGTGGAGGAGGAGTCCTACTCAGTGTTACTAATGATCAAAAGGTGTTGTTCTACAGGAATATCTATGACAGCTACTTTTTTCATATACATTCCTTAGAAAATTCCTAGGAAGTAGATAGGCTAAATACACAGAGACTTGTTTCTTATGCGGTACCATGGCTTCACTGACTCTTTAGAGCTTTGGCAAAATCCGCATGCCTTTGGTCCCAGCAATTCCCAATGTCTAGCATATGCAGTTTCTTTAGTCCTGCCCAAATTTCAGCAAAGGCTGGCAAGGTGTACAGCCTGGAGGTGGGAATCTCTGGCCACTTCACAGGCCTGACGCCAGAATGAAGTACAGAGTAGCTTCAGATATGGGAATTTGCCTGCTAGTGATCCTGGACTCCTGTCCTTTATTCAGCTAAATACGTGCCGCTTGGTTTGTCTGTGTCTTAAAAGAGGCTCCGTGGTGAGGAAACCCCATTTGTGAAAGACATCATGACAGAGTTGCAGAGGCACAAACAACCCAGCTATTATCATCCACCTGCTGAGCTAACCTTCCAAAATGTCTAGGAAACCAGGTAAGCAGAGAGCTATAGGCTTGTCGGGGTACGCTATAGGCAAATCCCAGGGAGAAGAGGTCTCTGCTCAGGTGGCACGGTTGTGCTCTTCTCTGCTGACACAGTGCTAAGGTGGCATTGGCTACAAGCAGCAGAATGCTGTCAGACAGCTCTCAGCTCCACCGTGTATTACAGGAAACCCAAGTCTTGAGGCAATTACCATGAGCCTCTCAGACCTGAGGCACAGCTCAGGTTGTAAGGCCTCTGTGGGGACAGATACTGAAAACACCACAGCTACTTGTCTATCAGGCCCCTCCCCAGTCATTGACTGAAAATGACCGGACTTTTGAGGGAGCAGAGGGAGTTCTGGTACTTTGATTAACTGCAGAGAATTCAGGCAAGCACACGAAGAGGTGTAGGTGAAGCTAACAGTGTGAAACCTCGCACGTACGCCCAGGTAGCTGTTTCCAGATTTTGGGTTACGTATGCAAAGATGATTAAAGTGATGTACCACACAAGGAAGCCATTGAGATCTGGAGTCCTGCTGGTGTCCAAATATATGCTACAGACTACAAAAGGCTCAGAGCGGTTGAGTTTGGGCTTGGAAATGCACAACACTGGTAATTAACAGATTTCTAGAAAGATTTTCCCAAGTCGCCTAGCCTTTTAGATATGAATACATGTAGATTCTCAGCATCCCATGGACAAACCTCCACTATAGGACTATCACAGACTCAACAGCAATACTTACTGATAGTAACGTATCTACTCTAGATATCTAAAGCTCGTTCTGTGAGCTGTGCAAACCACAAAACTTGAGATACTTGTTCCCAAGCTCATGGAGAAGAACGATGACAACCCATGCCCTTTTTCTTCTTTGAAACCAGAAGTCTCCTACCCAAGTATTACTTTACCCAGGACCTGGGCTACATCAGGGACTGCAGTTTCTCTTTCAAAAGCAAGAACAGAAACCACCCAAGGGAGTGGTTACAGACTAAAACCAATCCCTGCGTTAGGAATATAGTCTGAGACAGACCTTATCTGTACTTGCAGATAAAGCAAACATGGGTACCAAAGCAACAGAAAGTGAACAGGAGAAAAATCCCCCAGAAGCTCTCACTAGGTCCTACCTCTTGTAAGCGGTCAGACGAGTAGAAATTCTGCTTTTTCTGAAAAGTTCAGAGAATGCTATTTTTTACAATGCTGTGGCTGAGACGCTTTCTTACACACAAGGAGCTCCATCACTGCTCTCTCCAGGGAGGCAAAAGTCACCACAAGTAGAAGTTTTGGCCCTGGGACAGAGAAATGGCTCTTCAGCGGGGCAGTAAGGCATCTGTATTTCTCCTGTGAATGAGCTTCACACCACACTTCTGGTACCTGAAAACAGGTACCAGCATCACACCATGGAAGGATGCCTTAAATCTTTTCATCTGCATCAGTCATCAAGGTAGGAAAGCCAGGTTCCTAACCAAACTACTGGTGATTTCAATTCATCCTACTGTTTCTTTGGAAGCTTGTCCAGAAACCTACCCCCAGGAAAAACGTTACACAGTGAGAGCAGAGCCACATGGGTTAAAGCCATTATCTTTGCTTATTTTTGTAAGGGATGGTCTTAATCGTTCTTCGCTACCCAAACAACTTCTGAGCTTCTTGTAAGACATAGGAACCAAAGATTGGATGGTGACAGAACTAATCGAATCTAGACCAGGTACTTCCTGTCCTTTCTACAGCAAGTGAGATGGAGACTCAGGCACTGAAGTTATCTTGGCATGCTGAAGCGATCTCTGCTTACAGAGTCCTGTAATGCTGTTCTGCAAAAAGATGATGCATCATGTGATGCATGAGGGATACCCTCAGTATAACTTTTGGTGAGGTATCAACAAATATTGCAAGTATCTTCAGTAGGTTCTGGGAATATTTAGACTTTTTCTTCAAATCACAGGCAACAAGACTAGCTGTGAACTCCCAGGCTGAGGGAGAGAACTCAAGAAGAGGAGGGGTCCAGATACAAGATTGTGATCTCTCTTGTAATAATTCTGAACTTCCAGGCCTGATGCAGAACACCACAAATGATTGCATGAATTTCCTTGAAGAAGACAGCTTGGCCTAGAGAGAGCTACAGAACAGGGAGTTCAAACCTCAGACCACCCGTTCATTTGGACAGGCAGGCAGGCAGCAGGCTGACGGGCACTGCAAATGCACCCAGACAATGTTCTGGGAGGGTTCTTGTCTCTTCCTGTGCTCCTTTTTGTCCTTGGGTCTTCAGGACAGAGTAGACATCTGCAGGGAACTCCAGACAAGGGAATGAGGACAAAAATGTTTTATGAAATGGACGTGTGGTTCTGTCTGGCACACAAGAACTGTACAAGGACAAAGACAAGCAATTGCCGGAGGTGTGCATGTGTCAGATACTCCAGGAAGAGAAAGCACAATTCCCAGAGGACCAGATTCACTGACCGCATACCCGTACTCAGCACCAGGATGCCCAGCCCAAGGCAGTCAGAGGCAGATGCCAAAGTCTCACTCAGCACACACCCCACACGCCCCTCTCCCTCATCCCCCCAGTGACACACACCCAGGCCGACAGCCCCATTTGTTTCTTTTTAAGCCTGTGAGTTTGTTTCATTTTGAAAGAAAAGTTTGGGAATTCATTAAGTTAGTTTTGCCAGTTCTTTTTGTCCCTATCTGGGAAAACCAGGCTGCCCTGTGCATCACACATGTTTTGGCAACTGACAGAAAGTCAGCAGGACTGAACCTGAAGCCCTTAAACAGCCTAAAACAGCTTCCCGTAAGGATGCAGCTCCTGAAGCCCACTGGTGCTAGAGAGTAGAAGGTTGGCGAGTCCACAGTCCTAACAGTCAACAAGGGAAAAGCATCATGCTCTAACAGATGGCAACCACCTTGGTATATCTAAAGATCAGACTCCAGCTACACAAAGCTCTGCTCTCCGGGCATAGGATACTGATGCCAATATCTGTAGGTCCTGCCAGACAAATCAGCGCTGCACAACCTTTTCTGTGTTGCCACACTGTCACTGGATGACAGCGGAAATACTCATTAGGGCAAACAATTCTTATTCCCATAGCTCCATGGTTTAAACGGGAGAAGTGATACCAAGTTCACCAGCACGTGTATTTAACATACCTGTTTTGGCAGCTGTTTGGAAATAGGAATGTTCAGGTAAGATGTGGTCTTCCCCTCAGGGAAGTGACTTGCCAAGGCTAAAAAAAAAAAATCATTAGGTGAAAGCTATTGTAGCTGCAGCGTGCAGCTCGAACAAATGTGCCCTGGCCTGGCACTGAAGGTCCCTGCGGCATGGGCTTGCAGGGGTCGTATTCGCCAAGGCAGAATGCTGAACAGCAGCGGGTGAGGGCAGAAGAGTGCAATGTAAGCTGATGCTTACAACCAGACTACTTATCTGCAACATGCAAAACATGTGCACAAGGGTGTGTTAAGGTATTTCATTTGTAGAAAAAAATCCTAGATTTTACATGGGGAAAACCCTCTCTGCATCTGTATGCGTGAAAAACAGCACCACTCCAGTTGCACGAAGGGGATGATCAAACTCGTCTTCAATTAGAAACAGCTAAATAAGACAGACCACCAGTCACACCCAGGTCAGAACAGTGAACTCCATGCTCCTCAAGCAGACTCTGCAGTCTGAGGCCAATGCAGGACATACAGCTTTCTCTCTTGGAAAGTAGGTTGACAGTAGCAGAAGGTTGACAAATGCTCTCCCACCATGGCTAGGGCCATGGGAGTGCAGGACAGATTACTACAGTGCATCAACCATGAAAAAAATGCTCCAACTTTCCAATACTAAGAGCTAAATGCACTGACAGCTCTTCATCGTGACACTGGCTGAGACACGGGCAGAGCCTACCTGTGTCATGACAGAAACCTCTTCTCTCCACCCGATCCACATCCCCAATACAAATTCTCATGCTCAGAATTACTCAGTTTATCCAGATGCTGATAGGTCAGACATATTCAACAATTTTTCTTCTCCTTGCTCCCAACATCTCTGCAAGCCATAAGATGTAGCAGATTAGAGCAACCTGAAGAAATACCACACATTTATTTAGCACACAACCCTCAAGAAATTCAGCTGCAGAGCTTCAGCAGTGAGTGCAGCTTTCTGCAAAAACTGTAAATATACAATTGCTTCTGCTGTAACAGTTCAAACAGATTTTCATGGAAAGGGCAAGAAGGCACAGCTCCAACATCAAGGTCAGCCTTTTCATCAAATTTCAAGTTTCCATCAAAGCAAAACCAAACATTTTAAAAACTTCAGAACAAAAGTGTAACAATGCTGCCAAAATTTTTCAGGACTACTTTTAAGTAAATACCTAGCATAGAGTAAATTAGCCCAAAGGTTTCAAGTTGGCTTGGTCTGAGCTGAGCAATCCAGCTTGGTCTTAGAATGAACAGCATCAGAGAACCGTAGTACTAGATGGTGTTACTAGCACCGGCACACTGACATCAACATAAAAAATGAGTTGTCTTAACATATCATGGACAATAATGTACCTTCAGTAAACCCAAAGCATGCTCCCATCACTACACCAATTGGAAGTGGGTACAGCACATTAATCTGCCCAAATCCAAAACCTACTACATCTTCTGTGATCCTCACAGATTCTCTGGACTTCTGCTCTCTCCCTTACTGCTACGTTTTCCTTCAATCTAAACAGTGGAATGAGCTCCAGCGCTTCATAAAGAAACTAGAAGTTCATCTTCATGGTACATAGCAGGAGTCACCCCCCAAAGCTTCGTGCATCCTCCAGAAAGCCTAGGAAGTGAAGTTTCCCCCCTATTCTGCACCAGGAATTTCCAATAGTAAAACCTTGCCAGGAAGGAGAGTTTTAGATGAACTCATGTTCACCAGCTCTATTTTGCTAATCTAGGAAGTCTTCAGATAGTAAAATTAAATTCTCATTTCCTTGCCCTCTAACATACTATTAATGGTCAAAGCTTTTTTTGTCCTGAAGAACAACACAGCATGATCCATGTGGTTTCTTTTAACAAAGAGAAAAAAACATTGAAAAGCATATGCAGTGTCTTTTCACTCATAGAAACATGGAAATATCTCAAAGACGATGAGACAAAGACAGGATCTTTTTGGAGTATAAAAGACAGACTGAATTTACCCTGTAAAAGCATTACGTTGTAACTTCTTACCCCAAAAATTCATTTGTGAGGCTATCAAAATAAATTGATACTAACCGGTCTTCTGCAGTTTGCACAGTAATTAGATTGTTTAGCATATCATAAAAGACATCTGTGATTTACATGAATATCTGGGCACATAAATACTGGTAAAATACTGACCAGCTACAGAAAGTAGTTCAGGCAATATCAGTCTATTAGGAAAAGTAGAAGTATGTCTGTTCCACAGTGAAAAGTGCTCATTTGGCATTTGGCCTGGAAGGAGGAGAAAAGATGCTTGCACTGGCCTGAAAAAGATGCTGTAGAAACATTTGGATCCCTTTCATGAGGACAGAAAAAGAAAGCAAAGGACAGCTGAACAGTGTTAAAGATACATAAAATTATTACTTCTATTATTTCTACTACAATAGAATCTAGGGACTTCCTTATGCTACACATCAACACATAGTAAAAAATACCATCTGCCAGCAAGTGATCAAAGCACAGACAGGAGAGATGAAGAATGGTAGAAAGGAAGTTCTGTGTGCACAGGCCAGACTGTGCAGATGGGAATAGAAGCAAAGACACTTTAGGTAACTAGCCAAAGACCAGACAAACTCTAAACTGAGAGAGTCCAGATCTCTCAAGTCCCAGGTAATGGTTGACCTGCAGCATCACCTCCCTCAAAATATGTTAACAGAAAGGAAGGAGGGAGCTGTACTGAGTGATAAAAACATGAGTCATTTAAAACATACAGGTTTTCAGCCCTGAAGAAGACTTTCCATTCTCAGGTTTTCTGAATGAGTGACAGAGAGCGACTCTAAAGAAACTCCATTCCCCTTCCTTCGGGCATGGTATTTGCCTGTCTTTTTGCTAAAGTACGGTAGTACACGGACTACAGGCCCTCGAGGCAGAGGGAGGTTAGGGGAAAACATGGGAGGTTGCGAGTACTGTAGCAGAAGGGTTTAACAAGGCCACTGTGGTGAAGAGCTAGCAGGAGAGAGCAGGCTGTTGCAGATGTAAGTCGTCTTGAGGGAAGGGTCAAACAATGAAACCTGTCCTGCTTCTGAACTAATACAGCATAAAGGGGTGAGGTGCCCATGCTGCAAAACCAAAAACTACTTTGACTGTCTGAGGGATCTGCAGGTCATTTGACCACTGAGATTTTAAATCAGCAACCTAGCACCTCTCGAAACACAGCTCTTAAACACAACTGCTGCTGTATGAAGGCTTCCCTCTCGTCTATAAACAAAGTGCAAATATTTCTACTCACTGTATAGATCTGTTTCATCCAGAATTTCAGACTTGATGATCTCTTCAATCACATCTTCTAAAGTGACAATTCCCAGGACTTCATAAAAAGGATCTCCTTCTCCTTCATTGTTTACTCTTTGTACTATAGCCAGGTGAGACTTGCCTGCAAGGAGACAGATCAGCAATTTAGACATTTTAGAAATTCCTGAAAGATCAGAAATTATAGCAGAATTATAGACAGACAGACAGAGGTATAAATAAAAAGACAAAAAGGTTGGTGTCAGGCTTCATGAAAAAAAGAGGCAAAGTTTAACAGATGCTTAAAATCATAGTCTGATTTCTGTCTGAGAAATGCATTCCTGGGTCACATAAATCCACCTAACGCACTAAAGCAGAACAGCTAAAGAGATCAGTGTTATTTTTCTAATGCCTTTCCCAGTGAAACTGTCACCCTGGCATTGAATTTGTTATATTATCTTGTTGACAGTTGTTCCGCTTTTCTTGTCTCAGGCATTGGCAGAGGAAGGCCAGGCTGGAGCCCGCCCTTGCAGCGAGCTCCCACGGATGTTCTCCTCAAGCTTGGAAACAACAGCAACAATGGCCAAACCACAGAAGGATGTGGACAGGGTAGAGCTGGGGAGAAGCGGTCAGTCCAATCTATGAGTTACTCTTTTTCTCCTACGTCCCTCAAAAACAATTTACTTAGACATGCTCCAGACAGAGTCGGGGCTTATTTAAGAATTAATCTAAATATTCAAAGTGACCATGTCTGATCAACAAAGAGAAAAGCTAGGATGAGATATACTAGTGGCTCTAAAGATGCCCGAGCTGTGCATCATTCACAGTGTATTCTACAATTCCTAAAGTCCTTTCTGCCACAGGAATAATAATAATGGTAATAACATCATGTCTTCGAATCCACTTTGATATCCTTGGTTGCCAGTTTCCCTAGCTGCCATCAAAAGCCAGTCCTTGGTAAAGCTGCATAAAATATCACATGCATTCACAGGGTTCACCAAATACAAGTGGCATTTTGAAGTATAAATACAGCAGACATCAATATGCTTTCTGAACTATCAGGAGGTAAGCAATGTGTCTCACATTTGCCTTTGCTAGTCTCAAAAACGGTACTTCTCCCCACCCGTGGAAGATAACCAAAATAGTTCAACTTTGCTGAGACCCCCTTTATAGGCAATAATGTCTGCATGCTTTAAGACTCAGATTATTAGACCAACAAGCATTCAAACTATTCCACCCCAGACTTACTCATGCTTAAAGAATGAAAATATCCCGAACAAATTAGATGAGGGAGGAAAACTTATCAACTACTGATATAAACATTGCATCAGGTCAAGTCAATTCACTTTGGTAAGTTTTTCACATCTGCTTTCCCAGGGACCCAACATAAGCAGTTAAAAACAAATTCTTGGTGAATGCTGTCTGTCGAAAGTTAAATTCTTTTGCTATTCCCAGCTTGTGATCATTTAAAAGGAATTTTCCAAAGCAGGGTCTAATATTAGACTCAAAATGAAGTTTCCATTCCACTTAGGCGATATTCTCACAAAGTAACTACTGCATAATCTGATTGTCTTGGAGCTACTCGTTTAGATGCAGATGGACATACTTTAAATACCAACTCCACAGCACTGCTGAGTCTTATCTTGAAGAGGCCTTATTCTACAGTGAATGAATAGAAAGATGATTTGTGATTTTAAAGGATCAATATTCATATGGTACTGAAAGTCTTTCACTATGCCAGGTTTTATTTCTCTGCATTCCTTGCAAGACTTCCAGCTCTTTTTACTGCTCAATGAACAGCATTTCAAAAAAACAAAAAAGTTACTTCATAAAAACATGCAAGATTTAAGTGTTATTATCATTGCTGTTCCCCTGTAATATTTTACTCCAATTACAGCATTTCAATATAACGATCGTCAAGAAGAACTGTGGCACAAAAAATGTCACACGGACAAACCAAATACTGTAATTCATTTCCCAGCGCACCATCAGATATTAGTGTATTTGCTTTCAAGTCAAAAAGCACAACCCCTTCAAGAACCATTTCTATCACAGACCAGAGCAGCTCATTTGCACCTGCTCATTCAGATGCTTATTCCCACCGATCACCGTTCTCACACATTAGTGAGTGGTAAGAGTGCTCAGATCTGTACAAGTGGGTAAAATAATAATAATAAAAAAATAAACAATGCTATCTGCTTGGTGTTTCAGCTTTGATCAGAATCGCCAAATGACAGCTTTTTCTCCATTTCTGTACTGCCTATGCTAAAGCTGAACTAGGCGATCAAATTTCACATTCGGAAAAGGACAGTCCGACAGTGGAGTCCTCGACACAAGCAACAGCAGAGAATTATGGAAATGGGACTGGGGGAGGACCTGAGGGGCAGTAATACCATGGGAAGTCGTGCATGACTTTTAGCCACAAAACCAGTTACATGCCCCTTCCATCGGGGTGGTCCCCACCAAGAATTTAGGATCAATGAAATGTGTTACGCTGTCCCCATTTTAGCACCCACAGCACTCTGATCTGACCAACAGTACCTAATGTGAGACAAGTGACCAAAATCTCTGCCAGCTACTGCTCTCTCACGCAAAGTCAGCTGATAAGGAACTAGTTATGGATGGGTATCGGACATTTTGCACTTTCTTCAATGAAAAAGAAGGCTAAAAACATTATTTCTAGCTCTGCCACAATCTCTGACTTTTAGGGTTTTTTTAATCACCCAAAGTATTGAGACCATTTGTCGTGGTTTAACCCCAGCTGGCAACTGGACACCACTGAAACTTGTTGTAGTTTCGAACATCATTGGACTTTTTGGTGGATAGCATTGATGTTCAGCTCTACCATCATTATTAAAACTCTGTGTTGCAGAGAGCTTAACTGTTGAAAACATAAGCAAGCCAAATGCAGGCTGACACTAACCTTTCTTCCCTCTGGACAGCCAAGTTTTCCTGTTCCTGACTTTCATAAACCCATCACTTTGCTGGGGTCAGACGAATTTAAGCCAATCTAATCGGGCTGCCTCTAAATAGCTGCCTTTGCTCCTGAAGTCTTCTCCTTCCTTCACGTTGGCTCCAGCGCTCATGCAGTCCCTTGATGAGATGGACCAGATCCAAAAATTACATTTCTTGGGTCTTTGCAAGTTAAGTTTGATCCAAATCCAATAATTTGCCAGAAATTATCAGACAGCGGAACAAGCATCTGTACTGGTGACAGAGATGCCACGAAGATGTGTCCCTGGACTGGCTGCCCTCTCAGACTGCTGCATAGATGACTGCAAAATACTCTCCGTGTATGGAAGTAATCAAGGCAGAAAAAGCCAAAGGAAAAGCCAGAGGAGTGCAAAGCCTTCTTTATATATCGTAAAAGAGCGCAACACAGCATGCGCTCAACTTTAAAAGTGGCCTGCGAGTAAAATAATGACTCCTCTGAGTGTTTTAAATAGAAATTGGCTACAGTTTTATTCAAAGACTTTATCAGGCCACTGGTATTTGTCATACCGTTTTATTCAACTGAGAAAGAGAGGTTTCAACTGTATTTTCCACTGCTAAGGACATACAGTACATATCCAACAAGGAGCTGAATAAAGTAAATGTCTAGGTACGGAAACCTGGACTGTCTATCCTATTCCTAGGGTTTTGAGAGCAGAACACAAATTAAACAGAAAGAGCAAGTGTGCATGGAAATTATATAAATAATTCCTATACTTCACTGATTTTCTGGCCACAGTCTCTAGCCACACTACATCTATGACATTACTCTTTCTTTAATCTCTTGTTTTAAGTGTTGATGCAATGAGATTTAGCAAGCAGGCAGCTCTGCAGCACTGCCAGATCTGATGATAAAGGCAGAAATGACCTGAGTGATGCGGAATCAGCAGCAGCAGGAGAGAACTGCGGGCAGTGCTCTGACCCACAACTCCTCTGCAGCCACGGGCAGGCAGTGTTTGCTTTCTGCCCCATCTACAGCAACGGTCAGTAACGTTAGCAAGACCCTACGGAGCTTGCACGTGTTCACGGCTTGAGACACAAGCTGTGAAAAATGCTAATCTCTCAGTTACATTCATGGGAACTAAACGACCAAGGAGTTTTGTTAAAAGCAAATCCAACCTCATCCCATTGCTCAAAATCTTGCCAATCAGCTTGGCTTTTGCTCTGTACCGCAATTTCTGATTAATTTATTAAGCTAATTAAGAAACATGCAGATGCTCTGTGAAATCCGCATGAGTCAGTGAATGCAAAATGAGCTCCTGGGAGTCTATGTGATTGACTGACCACGCAGAACAGCACTGCAAAATGCCTCAAATACTGGTTCTCTTACAGTATCTTGACCATTCCTTGAAAAAGATATGGAAAAAAAAATTTCACCCTTTGATCCCAAACGGAGCATTTATACATTTAGAACAAGGACCTCAAAAATATTGTCATGCAGTTCAAACTGGAGATGAAAATATCTGACCAAGTTCAACATCTGCTCTGGTCAGTACAAAGCATCTTGTCTACATGAAGAGCTTTGCCGTATGAATGGAATTGTACCCACCCCACTCTCATAGGCCACTGCCCCATCAACACACAAGCAGAAAAAATGGGCTGATGGGAACATCACGAAGTTCAATAAATGCAACTACAAAGTCATGAACCTGGTACAAAATAACCCTCATGCCCCTTGGTAGTGAAGACTGACTGGGTGGGTCTGCAGAAAAGGACTCCGTGGTCCTGGTGGAAAGACAAATGAGTCAGCAGTGTGTCCTGACGGCAATGAAAGCTAACTACACACTGACTACACTAGTACACGTGCAGCTAGCAGGTCAACAAGTGAAGGGATTATTCCCCTCTATTTGGCACTTGTGAGACTGCACCTGGAGTACTGGTGACCAGTTTGGTGTTCTCCAGTAGAAAAAAGACATTGACAAACTGAAGCAATTCCAGTGAATGGATGCTAAGATGGGTCTGGGACTGGAGCTCACAATGCACAAGGAAAAGCAAAGCGAGCTGCACTGGTTCAGTCTTGCAAAGAAAAACCTAAAAGAGGGATCTTAACAGTCTTTACATACCTCACAGTAGGCTACAGAGAAGACAAAGCTAAATTCTTATTGAAGTTAGATGCTGACAGGTCAAGAGACGATGAACACAAGTTTCAAAAATGGAGACTCTCATTAAATGGGGAAAACTTCTTCCTCATGACGGTGGTCAAACACTGGAACAGGGGCCCAGTGGGGCTGTGAAATCTCCATCTTTGGTAGTATTTGAAACTCAGTGACTTGAGCCAACTTCAAAGGTAGCCTGCTCTGAAGAGGAGCTGGACCAGATGACCTCCAGAAGTCCCTTCCTAAATCATCCTATGATTCTAAGAGACTTTGAAGGGAGGCCTGACTGAAATCCCAGCCCCAACGTCATTTCTGACTTGTCATTCCTGAATTTCTGCTTAGGAACCTAAAAAAATGCAAACTGTTCAGTACATAAGGATGATACATAAAGACAGCAAGTAAGCTTTACTGATCTGGAATGCCACAATATAATCTTGCATGTGACCAAAGGTAACAGAAAAATGACACTACTAGCCAGACTACGCTGCAGAAAATTATAATACTGCTGGCACAGCTTTAAAGCAAAAGAGGGATCTCGAGACCTGAGTGGTCCAACAGCAGAGCTGCAACTCAGGGGCTCTGAGCAGTGAGCAACAACCTACACATGACGTGTATAAGCTTATATCATGAGTAAGCAACTAGAAATGCCTCTGTTTCTGCAGAAGGACGTTTGTGAACTTGGTAACTGGGAAGATTTGTATGTATTATTTCCCCCACGCTAGAAACAGATCTCGTTAAAGGCCCTCAGTTTCCTTCTATTAACAAAAAAATCAGTGCTACATCAAACCCATGGCAGACATTTATAAAACAGAAGATTCCTGTTCAGTCATTTTGTGGTAAAACTAGAAGCAGGCTAGTCCACTTTTGTTAAAAGCAGTGATCTGAGTCCATTTGCTGTTGGTGAGTGCCCCGGAACGTTAAGCTGTAACCTGTTTAATATGCCTACAATGACATGCAGAAAAATCCCAGGAGGTCTTAGCTGCCCTTGAGTTTGCTAACTAACCATCTGTGCTTCTGAAAAATCTCCCAGTTTATTCTTATGCGACTGTTTTGGTTTTGCCCGATTTCTACACAGGTAAACTGTTTGGTCTGTCAATGAGATTCACAGTTTCAACAATACATTATGCAAACCAATCAGTTTTAAAATGTGTTGTATAATTAAACCATTAAAACCAACTCCCTCTAGAATAGCACTGGCTTGCAAGCAATTATACCTGTTACGAGTGTTTTCCCAAATATCTTTTCTGCAGCACAGTTCAAGGACATTAAATCTCTCTTCTATTAGCAGAAATTTGCATTCGTGCTGTTTGCTTTTGCACTTTGATTATTTTCTACAGGGAAATCAGACTGCTACTTTCTTCCCCCCATCACTAACTGGTGTACGCTGCCTTTGGGTTCACAACACAACACCATTCACAGAATCAAGAGAAACCAAACACTTCTGCAGAAACATAATCTAGATTGACTAGGCTTTTTAGATCCTGCTCTTTTCAGCAGCAAAACACACAATTTTTTAATATATATTTGGGAAGGGAACCCAGTAACTAGCATACGCTTAATACAGCCACATGAAACTCATCCAGACCCTCAAGGAAACGAGTGAAAGGATCAGCACAACCACAGGGAATACGGTGATTCTTCGCCTTTAAACCAGAGAGCTTACAGTCTCGTACAAACATTAACTAGAAACCACATCAGCCTTCACAGGAAAATGAAAAAGTAGTGCTTTAAATAGATCCTTTGTGTTAAAGCCCACTTTAGTAGGAGGACACCAAGAAAAGGAAAAAGTAGAGAGAGTTTCAGAACAACTTCCTGACAGTGAATTGTATTTGTAAGGAATACTTTCCCAAGGGAAATGGCAGAAGCTCAGTTACTTGCAACTTTGAAAACTTCACTGGACGAAGCTCCTAGAAAGGACTCAATAATTCTCCGCTGCCCCGTGGCAGATGGAAGTGAAGCGATGAGCTAACATTTTCCATCTCCAGCAGCCTATCACTCGGTGTAGGCGCTCCAACTCAACTGCTGCTGCCTACCCTTCAATCCGCTCTGGTCAGACCCTGGTGAGAAGCACACTGTCAAACCTAATTCACTTTGCTGAGGCTTCTTAGAGTGAGAGCATAGCTCTAGAAAGCTGCTACCTGCTGCAGTTTTACATGCAACTGAGCTGAACGTGGACACAAACTCAGATCAGAAGCTGAGAAGTCACCACAGGTCCATGAGTACAAGAAATTAGCTGGGAACCAGACATAACTTCAGCATAAGGAAGTAGGTCACTTCAAATCAGAGCTCTGCTATCGAAGTGGAAATCCTAGGGAAGAATCAGGAGAAATGAGATCATTTAGGGAAAACTACTTCCCTCTTTTAGGGAAAACCTACTACTACTAGGAAGAAAGCAGAGCGAAACTACAGAGCGGAGAGGAAAACTTTCAGAAACTCCTTGAACGTTAGTAATGATCCCCTTGCCATGGACAGTGTGCCAGTGCTTCCCAGTCATGCAGCCCTTACCTGGTAGGGAATTTGGGCTGGATATGGCTGGGACTAACAATAACCAAGCTCCACAGGGATGTAAAATGCACACCACTAGCTGGGCTGCTCTCAGTGTTGGCCAGAGCATCTGATTCCAGCCTGGTAAATGGACAAACACAAGCTGCTTCCCAAAACTGGAAGTAATGCCCTGGAGAAGTACCTGCTTTATCCAAAGTAGGAGAGGAATAGATGGATTACGTGATGCTCGAGAGAGAAAACTCTCTCAAAAGCGAAGTGTATTTTGACACCCCTCTAAGGCTCTAACCTGAGTACAAGGTTGTGATATCAGGACACTGGTGGCTTGAGATAAGAAACAGGTTGGAAGTTTATAAAACAAATCCAGGAAGCACTTCAGGGAGTGCAGCAAACTGAAGCTGAGAGAAGAGGTGGCAACAACGAGAAGAGAAAACATTCAGTCAGGAGAGAGACCTAACACTATTTGGGCTAATGCAGAACAAAAAATTCAGATAACATTTAAGGCAAGCTAAGAGAATACTGAATTCATTCTTGGTCATGGTTCAAGTCTTTCGCACCAGATTCAAAAGATACTGCAGTGTGACTTATACTGATGTGATTTCCCCTGTGCCTCCACTTCCCGAGGCAAGTAATGACTTTTGGAAAGAAGCGTGAGAAATGCATCTCCTTATTGACTTGCACCTCCACGGCATGGTCAACATGGATTTTTTCTTAGTGTTCAAGGACCCTAAAGAGGAGCCGTGCTGGTTTCACGACTTTGCTGTCTGTGCAGGACTGTCCCACGGCTCTCAGCATTCCTCCAGGGACGCAGAGCGGCACCAGCCAGTGCAGCAGCCGGCAGAGGGAGCGCAAATCCCTGGGCTTGGGAGCCTCCAGCTCCAGGTCCTGCCCAGACCCCAGCCCAGCACCCACCCGGGGGAGACGTTCTGCCATCTGCCTGGCCCGGGTGCTGCCCTGCTGCCGAATCCGGGCGGATCTCCTCCCAGAGATGTGTACTGCAGAGCCTGGGACTCCACAGCAACAACCGACGGTTGCGGTGGCCTCTTCAGTGTCTCCTTTCTCAGCTCCGACTTGCGCCCGCTCCACCTCCCTCCCTCTGCCCTAGAAGGAGACAATTTCTTCAGCCCTTCATGAGGGCACACGAGAGAAACTGTCACCCCATTAGTCTCCTCCACCACCCCACCTCTCCAACAGCCTGCCCCCACTAACCAACAGCTAATCCACTAAATAAAAACAAAAACATCAAGACACATGAGCAACAAAAATAGAAGTCGACCCAAAAAACAATGAACTCCGACAACTCTGGTGTTCAGGTAACCAAAACACAGCACCAACAAACAGCCGCCTTGTTCTGCATCATGGCAGCTAAAAATCCTACTGATCTAACCCTCCTCCCTCCCTCAGTTCCCAGAACAAACGGAGTTTAATTTGGGGAGCTTCTAGATTTTGGCACCTACACCATGACATTTTAAATCTGACAAAGGTAAAGTACTGGAAGGTGCACCAGGAACGTGCTTGGACATCAGGAGGAGGTTAGCTGAGGCCAGAGTGCTTACGTAAGGACCCAAACCGTGCTGAGAGCAAAGCACATGAGCTGAGAAGGAAGAGCAGCATCTTGGGACTGTGGGTCGTGAAAGTGACTGGGGGCTGGATAGATTCTCTTCTTTTTATTACCATCATCAGGTCCTTTAGTTTACTTTTAGCTCACTATTTAGGACATAAATTTAAAAAGGTTCTTGTGTTACCAATATCTTAGATCATTAATACGCTATTTCAATGACCTGTTTTCCTTCAGGCCATTTACATCACACGCAGTTTGCAGTTCCAGCAGCTAGCTGATCAATGGCACTGTCAGATTTTTCAAGCTCAGCACAAGGCTTTCTAATTTATATTGCAGCAGGAACCAGGGGTAGGTTAACGAAAAGCTACCCTGTTAACTTTCCAAATTGGTGACAACCTCCTTCACCCAGCAGGATTTATACAGCCCTAGAACCACTTACGTGCGTGCGCTTCCACAGCGAGCGAAGCCGCGGGATAAACACGCCTGTAAACACAGCCAGCACCAGTGACCTTGACTTTGCATGAGCGTGGCATCGGGGCAACGTGAGCACTCGCGCTCTGATGCTGCGCAGTCGTTTCTCCGAAACGTAACACGGGGCGCACCGATTCACGCGCCGTGCCGGGGCAGCCACCATTACTGACCACCTGCCAATCACTTCAGCGAAAACGAAGGATACCGCAGCAATGTGAAGGAACCAGAAATTCAACTACCTTCTCCCACTGGCTTTTTGTTTGGGTCGGGTCCCATGAGGTGTAACAATGCAAGAATGGCTGCCGCAGAATCGTATTTCACACTGGCAGCAAATTTAATGGGAAGGGGGAATATCCTCTGGCTGGAAAGCAACTCATGGCACATCTAGACATAGCAAAGTGTCAAAGAGAGACCCCAAGCCACGGATCAGAGAACCGCAACAGAACGACCATTTCCAACCTTCTGAAGCCACCAGCAGCATCTTCGCTTTGCTTTGGTGCAATCTATGCTAACGGCACAGAGCAGATCTGAATCCTGGGCCCTGTCTCTCCACCAAGAACACATACAGATCAACAGTTACGGATATCGGGGGGGAGGAGGGAAATCATTTAAACTGCCCAAAGACATGCTGAAACTGCCTGACACCAGCAGAGAGACAGAAGAGCACCTGTGATTTCAGAACTGGGCATTGCAGATTCCTAACTGCCTGCAAAGTGCGTTTTTTTGCAAAATACTAATATAATAATGTATAGAGGGGGAAAAAGCCCCATGAGGATTTAAGTAGATTTCATCTTGATGACTTGTAACTTTAAAAGCCTCTCAAAGAGGCCAAAATAACTAGTTCAAATGCTGACTCAGCATCTCCAGGAAAAGTAAAGATTACAGTAAATGCCCTTGTTTGAAAGGGTGACGATAATGATGGTATATTTGAATGCATTCTTAACATGATTGAAGAATAATTGTAGAATGACTGGCTTTGTTCCTAGGAGTTTTCAATTACTCACATACGTAAGATTTTCAAGTGAACAAGTAATACAACACCATCTTTCCATCCACACCAGGCTAATTTTCTCAAAAATGTTATTACTGGATCAGATTTTAGAAATGGAGACTTCAAAGATCAATCTCTGTGGCATTTACACTATGAATATTTTTAATTACTGACTTTATAAAGCAACTTTTTAAAGTTTCCATTTGTGAACAACCATCTCATTAGTGGGTTTTTTGGGTGACCCTGCATAGCCCTCTGGTAGGCTAAATTTGCCCAGAACTCTCAAAGGAGGAAGAAAACCTCCCAGATATGACAGCAAAGCCTTGGTCCGTCAGCAACAGCCACTGGAGAGAACTGGAGATACGGTGAATAGGTAGCCTTGCCCCTTGAGCAGCAAGACACTGGAGATAAAATGAAGAGGAGAAAAGGAGTCTAAAGCAGGAGACTGTGAGTTTGTGAACTTGCCATCGCTGGTTTTGCTGTGATGAAGACTTCCTTCGTTCCAGAAGACTAAGGTTCAACAGGACCTACCCAGATCATGAATAAAATCAGTTTGGAACTGAGACCACAGTCTATAATGAATGACCAACAGCAGCTGCCTTTCTTAGGTCTACTTTACTATTTTTCTAAGCAACTCCTTGATTTATTTCAGGTGAACCTGTCCCCAAATTTTACTAAACCGTCTTGGTACAGTATTTATCACAATTTTCCTAACCCAATGACAGAGACATTAAACATGGCATCTGAGGAACCAAGACAACAATAAAAAAAGAATTAGTGGAATGGCTGCTCATTGTTTTATTTTAAAGTTCAGGCCAAAATTATTTCAAAGACAGCACATAAATCAGGGTAGCTCAACAGCTTTCTAGCTGCTGGGTGTAGATGACAGGGGATGACATGCGACTCACACATTACAATTTATTCAAATTCTTCTTGTCAAATATTTACCATATAGTGATGAGATGTGATATCTCAGTGATGTAAGAGGAATTCTGCCAGGATGGTATTTCTTTCATGATCTGCCTATTTAGCTCAGGGAAGGTCTAGTGGAGTCAACCCTCTTCTCTTCGGTATTCTGCGGAAGTCTCTATCATTCTTTTAGCCCCACCCAAAATGAATCTGAACATATTTGCTCCCAAATGACCTAAGTACTTAGCTATAATACCACTGACTTCTGGGACTTTGTTTATTTTGACAATTTCACTCCATAACAAGCTTTGTGGTGTAGCTTCTCATAAGGAATGGGACTTTTGATGTAGGCAGAACACATCTTCATTCGATCTCCTCTGGCAAGGGACAGATCTCTGTCATCTCTTTTGTTTGTAAATGTGCATGTCAGAGCATCTCTATGATTTCAACTAAGCCCAGGCTCCCATACTTTTCTACTAACATCACGTAATAGCATTGCATCAAGGTATCTTAAGACAGCAAGAGCTCACAAGGGTCCATTTGAATAATCTGCTACGTAGGGCTATGATCCACTGGCCTGATGTACCCAACTCCTTCTGCAACACTCTGATAAGAGTTATGGTAAAGCACAGCTGTACTGGCTAGGGACACAGCCTCAACTACCATGGTTGAACCCACTGACACAGGTCAAATTAGCATCCCTTGTGAGGGCAGAGGGTGAAATAAAAACTCAAGCAACCTACACAGCTTTGCCCACAAATCTGTGTCCACACTAGGAGTACCCGGACAGTGCACAATACCAGCATCCCTGCATCCCTAAAACCCTCTGACCATGGAAATGGCCTCAGAGCAATGGTGTCCTATTGTCATGACTTCTGCCTTGCATTTGTTCATTTTTAGCTAGGATTAGGCTGAATTCTTCTCCATCCCAATAAACACTGAAGTAAACCAGCTCTAATTTCTGCTAGAAAAGACACAGGCAACTAGGCCATGCAACACACATACACACACTGCACTGTTATTTTCCATGACCACTTGCAAATCCAAACATTCTGGGTATGCCCATACAAAAACATCAACATGAAACCCAACCAGAAAACCAGTCTACCAGGCTCTGAGGACCTGCCCTTAAATCTATAGTATAAACAACAGTGTTTATCTAGCATATTAACAATAGCAGAACGGATGTGTGTCGCTGTATGAGGTTCACAGGAGAATATCCAAGCACTGGGCCCTGAGAGAATTTGGAAAACCTAAGCGTTCACAGCCACAAATATAGGGGCATTGGTGTTGTTTTTTAAACAGATGTATCTAACGTTTCCTATCTTTCCTCACTGCAATACCCCTATTTTCCCCTGTTGATCTCCTACTGCAAAAGCAACCCATCTGCACCTTTCCCCCCGGACCCTTTCTTGGGGCCTGCAGCACTCTTGGCAGAAGCCAAGTCTTGCGTCTTCTGCCTGTCCAGGAAAGGTGCCTCCACAAACGCAGCTGCCGGCCCGGTGATGCTGCCTTCACAGAACAGGTCAGGGCTCAGCTGTCATCTCTACCTCAGAGGAAGCAACAGGAAAAATTTCCTCTCTTACCCACACATCACGTTTTCATGAAACTTACAGAAACGTAGTATTTCTGGCTTTTCTAACTCCATGGCTGTCAAAGCTATGGAGGGACTAGGACAGGTAAGGAAAACAACAAACTGACAAAAAACAAAACAACAAAAAACCCCCAATCAAAACAAAAAAACCCAACCAGACAAAATAACCAAACCTCCCCTTCAAGCAACCTCCCCCACAGCAGTAACAGTGCAGACCCTATGCCAGCCCCCCAAATGACAGGAGACAAACTTCAAAATACTGCTCTAACTTCCGCTTAGAATCATAGAATGGTTTGGGTTGGAAGGGACCTTAAAGATCATCTGGTTACAACCCCCCTGCCATGAGCAGGGACATCTTCCACTGGACCAGGTTGCTCAGAGCTCCATCCAACCTGGCCCCGAACACTTCCAGGGAGGGGGCATCCACAGCTCCTCTGGGCAACCTGTTCCAGTGTTTCACCACCCTCATGGTGAAGAATTTCTTCCTAATATCTAATCTAAATCTGCCCTCTTTTAGTTTAGAGCCATTCCCCCTTGTCCTATCACTACACACCCTTGTGAAAAGTCCCTCTCCATCCTTCCCGTTG
>Ga0065711_1031133_pt1 | contig 30468 bp, 14 predicted proteins | sample Hoacrofraction12_FD_59098 | JGI IMG/M metagenome (GOLD analysis project Ga0065711, IMG submission 59098) | Hoatzin crop microbial communities from Cojedes, Venezuela - Epithelial fraction 12 v2 (version 2) | ecosystem: Host-associated > Birds > Digestive system > Esophagus > Crop | place... | reverse complement strand
ACAAGGAGCAATGGGCACAAACTGAGGCACAGGAAGTTCCGTCTGAACATGAGGAAGAACTTCTTCCCTCTGAGGGTGACGGAGCACTGGAACAGGCTGCCCAGGGAGGTTGTGGAGTCTCCTTCTCTCTGGAGATATTCAAGACCCGCCTGGACAAGGTCCTGTGCAGCCTGCTGTAGGTGACCCTGCTTTGGCAGGAGGGTTGGACTAGATGACCCACAGTGGTCCCTTCCAACCCCTACTATTCTGTGATTCTGTAATATAAAATGCAAATGCTATTTCTGTGTCTGCCCAACTTACTGTTAGGTTACTTAGTAACTGACAAAATTACTTCTTAAAATTTCAAGCATGTACAGGTTTTTTTCTTCTGATGCTTACAGGAATTAGTGTGGAATTTCTCTGCTCTCCTCGATCAGATGCAGCAATGGAGAACATTATTGCCTGCTTACGTGCCCTACAGGCACTCTTCGATGTTCCGTGGCCAAGGTCAAAAATAGGTGGTGATCAGGTAATATCTTAATGATCAAAAGCCTCCCAGAATTAAGGCATAATTTTGGTTTGAATAGTATGTCTGCTCTCTGCTATATATCCAGGAATCTTCAACACATAAATAGTAGGTGAATTATATGCTTTACCAAAATCCAAAGCTGTAGAGGGAGGGAGGAGAGAAAGTGAGCACGACATGGAACCTGTGAGAAGACAGTGAGGGGCAGAGAACTTGAGGACATTTTGTCAGGAAGGAGAAATTAGATGAGTAGGATGAGAGCCAGGTAAAGACAGAATTCCAGACAAAGGAGTTCTCTTCCTCTCTCTGTCAAGGGAAAGTTCAGTTAATTCTGTTGTAAATGTTGAAGATGATAAAAAGAAACTGGAGAAAAGCAGTGGTATTCTTTAAATTATCTTTATACCAGCCTGTGTGCCATGCAATTGTCTAACACAGCGAAAGTGATAAAGCCTGTGGACATGCCCAAGTTCTGCTGACTGTTGGTGCTCTCTCCAAGGACATGCATATACTGTAGGAGGGATACAATGCAGTATCCTCACCTTCAGGAGTTAAAAAGCCATAAGATATAGATTATTTGGGTTTTTTTCAGTAGTTTTAATTGTCATATCTCTAAATTACCATGATTACTATTTTGTTGGGAGAATTGAGCAGGGTTGCTGCTACTGGAGCTAGGAGCTAGATGTTGAAGAAAATGCCAGCTCTTGTGATTGTATCAATTATACTGTGTCCCTTTGTGAGATTAAGAAGAGTAATACTGTGGGCTTTAACAAGTATTAACAAGAGTTTAAAATTCCTAGTATTAAGCGTTTTTCTTACTGTAGGAGTTGGGTGTAGAGCTGCTGAATGTTTTACATCGACTGATACTGACTAGAGAATCACCTGATATTCAGCTTGCTGCCCTTGAAGTAGTTCGGCTGATTCTTTTTGCAGCTCAGGAACATGTGAAGGAAAAGCGGAGAAGTGCAGAAGGTACAGTAGTGTATGAGATGTTGAATACATATTATCAGGGTTAAAGCGATTCTTTCTTGGAAACCTGGATCATTGAAGGTGATATTCCAAGACGCATCTTAATTGAAGTGTTTCACAGTTGGCGACTAATCCTGGTTTACTTCAGTCCGTCTGGGTGGCTGACATAAGAAATTGGGGTGGTTTTGGTGGTGACTAGAGGGCATGAAGTGAGGAGGGGAACTGCAGAATCTGCAGTTGGGGTAGTCTTGTGTGGTGTCAGGGAGCGAGGAGTCTTAGTGCAAAGCTGGGATCAGCTGTGGTAGAGCAATGGAGAGACTCGGCACACATAGCTGTTACAAGCCAGACTCCACGAGTTGCTCTGATTGTAACTTCCTAAAGTTCATTTTCTAAAACTAATAAACTGGGAGAAGAATCCAAACACTTACATCAGGTGACATCATATTGGCATGGTGCCTTAGCACGTTGTACGTGTAAATCTAGTGCACACACTTCTTCTGCCTTTTGTCAGCCAGCACGTAGTGTGCTTACTCAGCAGGATGGATGTTTGCCAGTAGAACTTTGAATCTGTATGCCTGCACATGTATGTGTATCATGATTGTCACTTGGTGGCGAAACAGTCTTAAGAAGTAGACTTTTTAGAAACAAGGTACAGCCTGTAGATTTCTGCCATATTTCTTCTTTTTGTTTTAGTTGATGATGGTGCAGCAGAAAAGGAAACGTTACCAGAATTTGGAGAAGGCAAAGATACGGGAGGACTGGTGCCTGGGAAATCATTAGTCTTCGCAACACTGGAGTTGTGTGTTTGTATTCTTGTCAGACAGCTTCCCCAGCTCAACCCAAAATTAACTTGTAGCCCTGCAGTTCATTCAGGAAAGCATCTGTTATTGCCAGAAGATGGAAGTAGACTGGTAGTGGCAGCATTAGTTATTCTCTCTGATGTTCCTGCAATCTGCTCTCCTGAAGGTATGGTGTTTCATCACAGGAAAAGATTAATGAAAGAATATTGGGCTCTTGTGAGCCCCCGTGTTATTACCTAATTTTCTCAGCTGGATGAGTCCGGCAGCAGGTTTTGTTGATTTGCTTGTGACAGTTTCCTGTTCTAATTATTTTTTTTAACTGTCAGATTATAAAACAAGTTACAGAACTGAAGCAATTAAAGGAGCAGTTTTTCTTTTCCTCCCACATGTAGCAGTGCAATTAATAGATTCATTTTGTAAAGGGAAGTATACAATAGCTACATGTTTATATTCTACTTGAATTGTCTATTCTGGAAATTATAATGCAGACAGAAATTAAAAGGGAAATGTATCATGTTACCTTTCTCTAAAAGCCATCATTTGAACATTAGGAAACCACTGCAAGGAGTTACAGCTGATTTCTCAGATTAGTTGACTTTTACCTATAATTCATTTTGGACTCACTCCAAACTTTAAGATGGTGGTTGTGTCCCATGTCCCGTCCCCCCCGTCCTCCCGCCAATGTCATATCCATACGTATGATCTTTCGGTACTGTCACAGCCACACCTGTACACCATTTCTGCCCTACCCCTTTGTTCCCACCTTAGGTAGCTGTGTTACACCTTACACACATTTTTGCATTTACCAGCCCTGGAAATTTTTTAGTTTTTCTTAGTTTGTTCTCTGTTACAAGATTCTTCTTCAGGGGATGGCATACTCCAAATGGAATAGTAGGCAGTTCTTGCTATCATTGTAGGGTTATGAAGTGATTTCTCTTTTCCATCTGCAGCTCACTGTTTATCGGTTCAAAGCAAAAGGAAACAAACACAGCATCACGAAGCTATGAGGGCAACTATCTCGTATGAAAAATAATCTGTGATTTTTCTTTTCTCCCTGTAGTTCTTTTTTGGCTTTAGCTGTTCATGTTATTCTATAAACTAACAGTTTGCAGGGTGAGACCAGATGGGATGTTTACACTAGAGAACTTAGTCACCTGATTTAAATGCTTAAAATGAGGAGCTTAAGCTTGCTTATACAGTCGGTTGAATAAGGAAGCATCTCAAAAAGTCAACTCGTATAATCAAAGAGAAGAGAATTCCTGTGTGGATATGCATCATTTATTCCCCTTTAGTAGAGGTAACTGAAGTTACATCCTGTGACTACCATGTCTCTTACTTCAGGCACCTGTCATGATACATATGCATAATAAAACTTTCAAATAAATGGTGCTCATGAATTGCATTTCCTAGTGAATTCCAAGTCAATTTTCAGAGACTTGGCTGTTTAAAAATAGAAGGTAGATGTCCTCATGTTCAGAAAATACTTATGCATATGTCAGAGACCCTCATTGTTCAACAGGTCTCTCACGAACATCAGTATATTAAAATCTTAAAAACATAGGCATTTTGCTGATTAGGGAAGGACATAAGCATATTAAGCCATATGCTTAACTCTGTGTTTTGCTGAATCAGAACTTAGGAGCAACACATAAGTAGGCAGGTTTCTAGATTGTCTCCAGTATGTGCAGAATTCTGTATTAGTATTAGGTTCAAAGACATAAGAATATGCAAAACTGCTATGCCAAGTTATTCCTGCAATTTTTTTTTTTCTTTATAGTCTCTTATTCTGACAGGTCAGCTGTCAAATTCTCAGGGAGAGATGAAGATCTGTTCAGTAGGCTGTGGGACAATCTGCTTCTCTCCTTAGGTCTCCTCTTTTCCAAAATATTTGTTAGTCTTTTATTATAATTCTAGGAATTTTTGTTACACATTTTTAGTCTGAGATCCTCCTTTTATAAATCTTACTAAATTCTTGACTTTAGTGATTTCCTGGAGCAATGACGTCCTTAGCTAACTGCACGTCATACAGGAGAAGTATTTCCTCTTACCAGTATTGAAATTACCCTCTGTTAATTTCCTTAACTGTGTTGTCTTCATTGCAAAATATGCTTAGATGGTCACAGTTTGTTTTCTACTATTCAGTACTTTGTATACTTCCATAGCTTCTCTTCTTCTCAGTGGTTCTGATCTTTCTGTTCTTGCATTTCACCGAGAATGACATAATTGCACCCTTCATATAATGAAATAATCAAGGAAAAGTTATACAATGCTAATTTAAAAGGGGATAAGGTTTAACTTCACTTAAGTAGTCTGACTCCATGTTTGCTGTAGCAAGTCACGTGATATTTCAAATCTTTCTTCAAATTACCAGTGCCTCCACTCACACAGGTGATTAAAAATGATAAATTATAAATACAAAGGAGAATCCAAGAAAACTGATTCAATTTTCTTTTAATGTGACAGGTACCTGATTTTTTTTCAACTTCTGTGAAATCAGTTTGCTTTGTTTTACAGGAAGTGTTTCAGTTCTTCCTACTATCTTGTACCTAATTATTGGAGTACTTAAAGAAACTGCTGTGAAATTGCAAGATGGCCAGTTACCTTTGACGGTTGCTGCATCTTTACAAGCTCTTAGAGGACTATTGTCTTCTCCAATGGCTCGAGCAGAGAAGAGTCGGACTGCTTGGACTGATCTTCTACGTAGCGCTTTGGTCACAGTGCTTGACTGCTGGGATCAAGGTAAGCACAAACGGTGGGTTTTGTGTGTTTAAAAAAAAAAAAACAAAACCAAAAATGTTTGGGTGAAAGGTTGTTTTGTTTTATTTAAATTAAATTCATGCACATGTTAAAAAAAAGAGTAATATCTTAGTCACAGGAGAATTAGTTGGCTACCAAGTACTATTGAAACTATATTGCAATCTTCTCCCTACAGTTCATATGAGAAGTCATCATCTGTGAGGTATAAACGTGGGATTGCAGGCTTACCCTGTATTATGTAGTGCTACGGTGTAGTTACATGATATAATGGAATAGACAGGAGTTACGGCTTCGGTGTACAGTTGAGCATAAAAGACAGCTGTACTGCATACAGGTTCTCCACAGGGAATTACTGTCTATGTTGAAGCAAAGGGTATTAAAACAGTACTTCAAGAAAAGGTATTTTTCTTGTGGTTTTCTATGTGCTGCTTCTTCAGCTTCCCAAGTTTGTAGTATTTTTATCATTCCTTACATTTAATCTCTTAAATTATAATTTGTTGTTGGAACTTTGGTTTATAGTGCTGTTTTTTTAAGCTATAGCAAAAGAATGTATATGTTCTTAATGCAAATTTTATATTCTTCTCAAATAGGTTGTACTCTAATATGTCATGCCAGCTCTTACTTATTTTACTTTATACAGAGAAACGATGAAATAGGAGTATGCCATTATTTTTAAAGATGTGTGTAACCACCCCTGAATTCCCATTTTGCCCTTGGCTTTTATTACAGTAAAAGTCCGTATCAGTGCATCAGATATGTCATATATTTGAAAAAACAGATTCCTCAAGAAATGTAGACAATATTTCTGTTCCACTTCTTCATAACACTTGAATTCATACAATTACTTTTTAATGCAATCTAACAGACTGCTTACTTTATAGTAGATGGGCTCCTCCGAGAACTTGATGAAGTTAGTCTGCTTACTGCTATTACAGTATTTGTTATGTCTACCAGTCCAGAAGTTACTACCGTAGAGTGCCTTCAGAAGCGTTGTATTGAGAAGTTTAAAATAACACTTGACTCAAAAGATCCTCTTGTAAGTACTGGTGAAGTTATAAGAATATCAGTATTACATTAATTGGACTTTAGCTTATTTTCTGTTCAGTTGTTTCAGTTGTCCTGTGTGTTTATTCCAGTTTCTTCTGTCCTGACTGTAGCTGTTGCATTTTAAAATACAGATTGAACAAGTTACCAAGAACATGTCCAGCAGTGCATATTTTATCATTTTTTTTATTCCATATACAATTCTGTAGTCCTATGATTTTTTTTAATGACATGAGACTCAGAAAATTGTATTTATTATCATTGCAAATACAAATGACTTTTGTAGGAGTTGGGACTTCCTCGCTCTGAAAGTCCAGCTCTGAAAACAATAAGATTTCATGTTTGACTGTGAGAATACACTGTAAACTGGTTTTCTTGCATCTTCTCTATATATATTCATATAGTAACAAAAAATTAAACAAAGTTACCTTTACTTCAGAAATAGCTGTAAGAAAGTACTTTTTCATATACTAACACATTTCTAGTATTACAAACATTGGTTTCCACCGATAGGAAAAGGGATGCCAAAAATGACTGCAAGAAAACAGTACTGTGCATTTGCAAATTTTATCCAAGTGTTTGGGCATCTGAGCCTTTCAGAAATGATGTAGGAAGCAGAGAGTTTCAGTCCTGTTGACTTCCAGTGACATGCACGCTACTGCACCATTGGAGGCTTTTTAAAATTGTGCCTACAGTTTGACAGAGGTAATGCTTCCATTTTAAGCAGCTGTTTTCAGTCAGCTGTATTTTTGCAAAAAAGAGTATGTTTTCAAAACAGCACTAAGATATAATCTTCACCCCAAAATAACATTTTTTCCTTAACTCAAAAATGTAGGAAGATGTAGGGCTTGTTGGAAAGAAACAGGAAGCATCATCTGGTTTCTCTAAATTTGATGACAAGTTATAATTATAATGCTCCTATAAAGTATTACGCATTAGCAACCTACAACCTGATGAATTTTCAAGCTGTGAGGCACATTTTTGCCCCTCCTTAAAATTTTATCTGACAAGCTGTGAGTTTTAAAACACTCTGACTTGTATTTTTAAGTATAACACTTTGTAACTGCAAATTTGATTTTCCCTTTAGGTACAGTGCAAGTGCTACCAGCTGCTGCACTCCATCTTTCAGCATCCACACAAAACTGTGTCATATCCTTATATTCACTCTTTAGCACCATCCATTGTGGGAAAACTGCAGGAAACAGAAAAAGCAAAACCTGAAAATGCTGCTGAACTGCAAGTCATTCAGGAGGGAATAAAGGTGGTTACAGCTCTTACAGCCACTGCTGAGGAAGAGCACCGTAAGTTACTGCCGTTATCGTTACCCAAAGCATTAAACATGCTAAAAGTTGCCATAAATAACAAATCAAAACAAAACGACCACTAGGAATTCAGTCTTGAGCGCTAATTGCTAACAAAATTGCCAACAAGAATGTCAGTTCTTTTTGCCATACAGTTGAAATAGCATTTGGAGCTTTATAGTTTGCGTTAAACATTAACTTAGAGAAATACTTCTAGTTAGAATTTGAAGCTGTTTTGAAAAAGTGTATGTTTAAATTTTTTTTTCAATGTTTATAGGTGCTGGTTTGGTGGCCTGCCTTCTCCCCATCCTTATTTCCTTTCTTTTGGATGAAAATGCCCTGGTTTCTGCTACAAACTCGGCAAAAAATCTGCATGAGTTTGCTTTGCAAAATCTGATGCAGATTGGTCCACAGTACTCATCAGTTTTTAAAAAACTGATGGCTTCCTCTCCAACTATGAAAGCCAGGCTCGAATCAGCTGTAAAAGGCAATCAAGAAAGCATCAAAGTGAAGACTGCTAAACATGCAAAGAATCCTGGGAGAAGTTCAAGCATTCAGCTAAAGACCAATTTTCTTTAAAGACTGGTATTGTCATTTTACGCACTTTGGTATCAACAGCAAAAAATGTCCCTTTTAATTTCTGATCAGAGTAGGATCACTATGAGTTGATCTCATATATTTCAGTTTGCACTCAGGTATTACAGAAAGTTTTTAAGAGAGAGCAAATCTCTAGATAACTTTCTGTGAGTGTAAGACTTCTTAAACATCTCTAAACACTGTGACTAAATCTGTCAGAGGTCATCTAATCTGTATTTTTGGATTATTTTGGGTTAAAATACTAGAAATGCACATGCCTGTATTAAAAATATATAGTGACCTTTACCATCGATATATTTAGGAGCAGCCCACACTTAGCCATTAAGTAAAATTAATTTTGTTTTAAATCAATGTTTGTCAAAAATAACTTACACTGATTGGTTTTTAGATTTAACTGGGACATAAATTTACTTGCAGGTTGTAATCTATCCTAATTACTAATTTAGCGCACTGCATCATTAAGGAAACAGATTAAATATCCATGTAAGGCTTACAATAGGTTATTGTTGATCTCAAAAGAAATTCAACTCAATAAAGGTAATATTGATAGCTTTAATCCTAACAACTTCTTGAGCTGGCTGAGATTTAAAAATGCTGTTAAATACAGCTCTACAATGCTTCTTCACGGAGGACTCCTCAGTGCTTTACGCAGTGGGACTGTTACGCATACGTAAGTATTTGCAGGCTTGGTGCCTTGCTGCTTGACATGGTCTCACTTTTCAGGGCGTATACTTGGGTTAATTTTGTATTAGGCTGGCCAGGCAATTGAAGCTTACATATCTTGTCAGGGATAGGACAGCAATTTTAATATACCGTGCCTCGATTCAGACATCTGCTCTATCTGGATATATGTTTCCCGATCTTTAAATGATCGGTTATATATACACTAACACCAAAATTTATGTATCTCTGCAAGGAGAGATGGACATATTTGAAGTCAGCTTGTCTTGTGTCAAATAAAGTGCAACGAACTCATAATAGGGAGTATTTAATTAACATTTTTATCAAGGAACATATTTTAATATAGAAAAATAACTATCAAAATTGCAATGCTATGAAGTATTTTCTACATATAGTGTATTGACTTCTTTCTTAAAATCAGTATTATCTAAACCAAACACTATCAAACTGAGGATACTATTTCCTTCTTTAATCTAATTACTTTAAAAGCAAGAAGAAAAAAATAATATTTACAGAACTGAGAAACACACTGTGACTCAGGAAAAGTGTGATGTACTGTATTTTATTATAAGTTTTGTATATAAATATAATTGTAAATTGTACAGAATTAACAATTTGACCAAAGTTCTAACAATTTGTTTTTCTGATTTACATAAATAAAGCTAATTTTCTTCACTTAACATTTGTCTTAGTCATTTTACCCGATAGCAGAGGAGCTGTAAGGACTTCCGTAACAGAAAGAGAATGTTTCTATGCTACCACAAGGAAACTAGTAAGAAATGTTTGGGCTGGACGCGCCAAGGTCTGTGATTTGACATTGCAGGTCTTCCTCTGTTCTGTGTAGCACAATGGATAAATAAGTGGGATCAGGAAGGTGGACTTTACATGTGTGCATACCTGCTCTGTGCCATGTGCTGAAATGTGTGAAATATGGGAAGATGGTTGAGATGCCTTCCATCTTTCCCTGGAGAACCAGAAATTCTTTGCTCCACCTTTTCATTGAAGTCAAATCTGTAGTTGTTACATAAAATTTGGCGGTTACTCATCTTTATCTCATTAGTAATTTTTATCTTCTTATTTTTCCCTTCAAAGTTTACTGGGTACATTCTGTACATTCTTTTTTTTTTTTTTTTTTTTTTTTGTTTTCCCCTCCAAGGCCACTTCTGGAAAATCTTAGAGATTGTTACGGGACTTGAAACTTTTAAATGAAACTCATGTCATGTTTACTATCAAAGCGGCCAAAAGCATTGCTGAGAAAGTGAGTTGCCACAATAGGTATGTGTGGCTACTTTTTTCATTTTCTGTAATGTATAAGACCAGCATTAACCTTTTTTCACTAACTTTTCTTAATGTTGATAATACAATCTGATGAAATCTTACTTTGTTCAAAAACTTTTAAGAAGCATGCTCAAGTTGCAAGAGCACTAAGCAAAGCTGTTAAAAGCCAAAATTTAGAGTTTAGAAGAGCTTAGTCCTAGATTTCTTAGAGGGTCTTACTGTAGTAGCTCACAACTGAGTCACTGAGAAGTGCCTTAGTTATGTGATTTGACATTTCGTGGTCAAGTCTTGTAGCCACACGTGGAAAAGCACCATTTGCAACAAATCTGTGTATTCTAAATGCTGAAGCAAAAACGATTCCATTAAGAGAACCATTGCTAATTCTTAATGGCTACTGTAAATTAGGGCATATGTGTGAGCTTAATTTATCCAGATAATTAATTTATCCACATAGTAAAAATACCTGTACCCTGAGTTGTGCTTTATTATGCACACTTAAAATCATGAGCTGGATCACATGAATAAATCTTCTTATCTTGTTTATTTACAAGGAACTTGCATAAATTTCCTTTTTCCTAAAGAAATAAGACCACAGAGCAGTTTTGGTTTTAATACCACTTTTCTTTTTTAGGCATTGCTTGGCAGTCAGGCTCTTATGTATAGCCAAAAAAAAAGAGCCAAGCATATGCTTTGCCATTAACCAAAGTCTCACTTTTACCATTCCTGCTTCCTGTGTCCCATGCCTCCTTGCTGATTGTTTTTCTTGCCGTTTCTCTGCAAGCACCTGTCGTCGTTTAACCCAGCATCTGGCAATTTAGCCCCAGACAGCCGCTCGCCCCCCCATCCTCTTACTCCAGCAGGACAGGGAGGAGAAATGGACAAAAGTGGAAACTCGTGGGTTGAGATAAAGACAGTTTAATATGACAACAAAGGAAATACTAATAATAATGATATTCATGAATATTCAAAACAAACTGTATACAATACAATTTTCTCACCACCTGATGACGAGTTCACACCCAGTCCCTGAGCAGTGATCACAGAATGCCAAACTTGTGTATTTTGCAAATTTCGCAAAACTCCTGAAAAAGACCGAACTCACGGAAAACTTCAAACTCCTGGACAAGAAAGGATTCGAACTTGCGGAAAGGAGAAGAGCAGATTCCTTCCTCCCCTTGGCCAAGCCTCCGTTTACAAACTGAGCATGATGGCTATGGTATGGAATATTTCCATGGGCCAGGTTGGGCTCGCTGCCTGGCTGTGCTCCCTCCCAGCTCCTGCACAACTGCTCGTGAGCTGAACACCTGAGACTGAAAAAAGTCCTTGACTTCATAGCAACAACTGAAAACATCAGTGTTATCAACATTCTTCTCCTACTAAATCAAAAACACAGCAGCTACTGGGAGGAAAATTAACTCTATCCCAGCTGAAACCAGGACAACACCAATAAATTTTCTTCCAGTAAATTGTCTTTGCAATGAAGCATGTGGCCTGCATGCATGTTTACTTTGTATGTTTCCACTGTTTATTTAAAAAGCATAATATTTTTTTGTGACAAAAGGTCTTGCCTGTGCCTAACCTTAAATGTATATATATAAATATGGGTATATCACGGAATGTAAATATTTAAGTGCTATGCAAAAATTATTTGCAGACAACTTTCTGTTGACTGCAACAAACCAGAATTAGTCAATACCGCGGAAAAGCATCACACTGTTGGGATGTGGTTGTTTTTAATCAGATACAAGTCTGTAGCACTCCAGCTGAATAAGCAGCATTTCCAGTACAGTAAGTGTGAGACGGATTTGGTATGTTCCAAGGTGCCGGAGTCACTTTCAGGCTGAGAGAAGCATCAGTCAAGTGATGCACACATCGCCATAAAATAGGGTTACCAAATGCATAGGAAGCATAGCAGGCCTTTTGTTAATAAAAATCAGTTAACAATTGGAATTTACAAAGGGATTTTTTCCCCCCCAAGACTGCCACAGCAGTAACAAAGTGAACTGTTGCAATTGCAGGAGGGGTGGAGTGATCTAGGATAGTTTGCTAGTTTATCAGAAGTAATAGTAATACTGCTTAGGAGGGATCGGGCACCAAATTCAATGGAATTTCCATATAGTTTTTCAATTTGAATGAAATTGGATGTATTCGTGGCAATAACAACATATGAGGGGTCGCTGTGACAGTCTTTTCTAAAGCTTTGTCCCTAAACTCACTGCTAGGTAGACCATTTTCTTCTTCAGCTTCCTGAAATGTAACTGTATTTTATCAGTAGACAGCAAGTCAGAAGCAGTTTCCTAGAAGAGCATATTGTTTCCTAACCAGGAGTCGTCTACTAATAAACTGCTCATGTTTTCCTCCAGTGAAAAACTTGGCCAATGATACTTCAAGCAAGGCAAGAAGGCAAGGGGAAAAATCCTTAGAAAATTCACACCCCATGTTCTGTTTTTAAAGAAAAGAACATACAGCAAGGTAGATTATCCTGCTACTCCTCTGCACTGTGGTGTCAAAAACCACAGGATGAGTCACTGCCTTGTGCTGTGGAGGTAGCGCTGCTTGGCCAGCCCTGGGCCTGTGGGCATTCTGATGTACTGCTTTTTGCACACGAGAAACCCATATGCCCCGATCACACACAGACAAGTAAGGTTGCTCTTAAAATACAGACGTGACAAAATAGTTGTTGAGTTGCAATCTCTGATCCTTAAAAACAGCCAGTAAAGTTAAACTGTACTTTCATGCAGCCAAGTGTTAAAAGCGCTCAAATTTGTCCATAGTGCTCTCATCTGAGCAACACTGGAGCTGTTGCTGGAGATGGCATTTCACACGGGACTCCAATTCAGTGAGCTGAAGTATGTAGCAAGCAGTTCCTTTTTACGTATACTGCTCAAGCTATTCAAGGACAGTGGGTTATAGCTTCAAAGATGTAAAAATCAAAAAGCGTATTTGGCCAGACATGACATGCTTTACCTGCCTCTAACATATTTTTAAATAATGAGTACTGAAAGTTGATGATATAGTATCAAATGCATCTGGTCTATTTTATTCATTGTGTTGTCTGCGCAAGAAAGCACTAAAGATGTCAGTGCTACGCCACCAACCTCTCCAGAATGTTGTGTGGTTCTTATTTTGGTTTTGATGTACAGTTGTAGTTTTCCCCTAAAATGTTCTCTGGATTCTCTGGAGAATTAAATGGTTTATTAGATGTAACAATGAAAAGGGAAGTGACATCTAAATATAGCAAAAGTAGGGCTGAAGTTTTTGTCTGCGAAACAGGTCAAAGCAAAAGCAGGCTTCCAGAAACTCCTGAAGTCACCTGTGGTAGAGTAACCCAAATGCACTCACTCTGCAGCCGAACATCAATTTTGCCCTGTGGTCCCATCCCCACTTCCGTAGTCCCAGTCATCTGAAGGGCAGAATAAGACTCCAGAAGGTAGGATACGGCATCAAAGGCTCTTCCTCTGTGCTTGCACCCCTGCTGCTTAACGGCAGCACTCGCAGGAGAAAACAAATCGGGCGGATGAGTGCCAGCCACAGCAGAGCCTGCTCGCAGCATGCGTGTCGGGGTATGTGCCAGGTGGTCCAGTTCTTGCACAGAAAAATGTATTGTTTATATGTGTAAAGAAGTTTGCAGATGAGGAAAGTCTGTTCCTAAAAGTTGCTGGTAAGAAGCTAAATTTAGTAATGGCAAGGACTGATAAAATCCTCTTCTAAGCTATCGGCTTACAAATTGCAATTGTCTAGCCTAAAATTGGATTTTTTTTAAAACCAATGTTAATATTCATGTATTAAAATTTGTGTGAATTATCTCCCTGCCAATGAAATGCAATATATAATTGCTGAGATTCCCTGCTGCTACTAGTGGGGTTTTTTTGTTATAACCTTATCTGGGGAAGATTTTGATTATGGTATTTTTGTAAGCATTTTTTTCCGCCTAGTGCCTCAGTTCTCAGTATCCTTTCTGCAAGAAAAGGAGAAGGCTTTGTATGAGGCACATTTTCAGTGGAAGTGCAGGCCTCAGGGATTCTGGAAACAATTTTAATTTATATCTAAAAATAGAAATATGATGCAGTTTGAAAATACAACCTATCATTATGAAGGCAAATGCTTTTAACCTCATCTTCTCTCATGTAAGGTTCACAGCAAACGCCAAGAAAAAATTGCCACAGATGTATGCATGTTTTACAGGAAACACAGATGCAAGGGTAACTGGTTCAAGCTGTTGCCGCTAAATTTACCTGAAATTCAGTTAGAGGAATAAAAGAATTTGCCTATAGGAAAAAAATCAGGTTTTCCTTTATGATACTTCATAAACTATATTTATTAAGTGAGGAAGGATGGGATGAAGAGGGGTAATAGAAGAGACAATGCTGGTAAATGGCTTTTCACTTCCAATCTGAGGCACGAGGTAATCTCGAGTTTAGCTACCAGGGAGTCAAGTGACACAGTGACGTGGTCAGGGGGAGGGTGGGATGGTAGAGGGGCTTTTTTTAGTCCATATTCCTTCTAGTTCCCTTCTGAGGCCAGCAAATCTGGGAATAATTTACTTTCGTAAAATGAGAATTGTCAAGCTGGTTGGAGAGAGGTTCTGAAGAACGAGCGGTCTTGAGTTGGAGCCACAACCCATCTGTGGCTCTAGGCATCCTCAGAACCACACAGTAAATACAGATTCACGCGGACCCTTAGGGTTTCAAGGCTTGCAGCCTGCTGTCCTGATTTTCCCACGTAGCCTTGGAGATGCAGCAAAGGCCACAGCCCTACCCTGAGGAAAGACAGTCGGTGGGCATGGCGCAGACTACCAAAGTAGTTTTCTCTGTCTGAGGGCAGCTGAACCTGGGGAAGCTATGAGTGAACACCTTCTTTTCCACGTAGGCAATTTGCTACCTTTCCAGCAGGTTTCTTTAAGCATCTGCTTACATGGGTGCCTGTTCTGGGATCCCACTGGACCACGGAGCTGCCAGGGCTCAGGAATATGAAGTTGTGCGTATGTGTGTCGCTCAATAATTGCCAGTAATGGCCTGGATCCGTGCTGAGACTGTTGGTAGTCAAATGCAGCTAGACTTTGTGGATAAATCCAAATGATGCATAGAAGGGAGCTGTTCTTCACATTGATCTGTGCCATAATGCAAGCGTGTCTCTCCCCAGCATCCTCCAGAGCGGCAGTTGCTGGAGCCTATCGTCGCATGCGTGTTTATCCCCGCAGTGTCCTGCTCGGCTCTGCGCACTCGTGGCAACATTCAGAACCACGAACTGCAATGATTTAGGATAAGCAGCAGGCATGCATAAAGACTCCTGCAGTTCTTCTGGCCAAGACAGAAGAGGAAACGCTGCTGGATGTACTGGCTACAGAGCAGAAAGACCGCGGAAGGCAATCTGGAAGATGAGACAACTACTGCAAAGCTTCCACAAGCAGGAAGAGGGAAGTGATAGCAGGGACTTAACTGGTTTGTCAAGCTTGAAGCGACCACCATGGCTGCAACACCTCTGCATATGCCAGACCACCTTTGTGTAGGTATGAGGGAATTTTTTTCCATTATATGAAATTTGCCAGAAACTTCCAGCGGCTTTGATATGTTAAGGAGAAGAGACACGGCAGCTCACAAAGTACCTGCCACTGCCTGTGGAAACTGGCTGTTCCAAGCTGCGGTACATCTTGGCTGGATCAACCTTACAGCCGGTGGTCAGGATTTGACAAGGTATTTGTCACTGGCTTGTGCTGGACATTAGCTAAGGAAATGGCTTTCAGTGCCGTCATTTTCTCCTTCACGAGGCAATGACTATGTTAACTGTCAGGGATTCTCTTCTGACTCTCTAGGTTTGTGAAGCTGTAACTAGACTACACAGGATGCCCCCAAAACAACTGAACATTTTTTACTTTTTTTGTATCTGTGTATTTCTACTAAGTGCAAGAGCTGAGGCAGACAGGCAAGTATTTAAAATCCAGTTCCTGCTCATGCTGATATCCCAGCACTATGTGCAACTCGCTGTTAGAGGTCTTTTCTGGCTGTCCTCCTCACCTTCAGGCAGCCAACACCCAGCTGCGACTTGCTGCGTGACTCCTGCTGGGTGCAAGTTCTCGAGGGCAATGTGCTCCAGGCAGCGAACCGGGAGAGGTGGCTGTGAAGATGGGGCAGGCCAGAGGGAGAAGCAGCAGCCAAGGGGCAAACGCAAAGGCTGCAGAGGAAGCAGCAACATTCTTGTGGGATTATTTTTCAAATTAAACAAATGTTGAAGGATTGGGACAGGACAGAGAAGAAGGAAGGGGCACGCACGTGGGTAGTAAGAGAAAGAAGAGAAAATAATAATGAAACCAGTTACCTGGTTGACTCATTGCTTCAAAACGGCCTGCATGAGATATCATAGCTTAATAGTGGACTAGAATCCTATAAAATATTTTACAAATAGAACTACTCTGATTTGTAAAGTTCACACAATTTTATGATACATCAGCTTTGCTTGTTCTGTTTTGTACTGCCCATTATTTATCATCAGGACATAAAGAGAGACGCCAACAATCCATGTAAATTGAAGCAAAACACTTTGTACTAGCACCACAGGGTGAGACAAGTTAATGACGTTGCTATAAAAAGTAATGCAAAGTTACTTGCGTGCAATACTGGGGATCTATGCCTGTTCACAAAGCATGCAAAGCAGCCAGAACCGGATCACGTTCTATATGGTCTCGAAGTCAAGCATGAAAACAGTCACCACAGTGACAGAAACTTCACCAGAAAGCAACGTTTATTCCACACACAAAAAAAGAAAATTATTAAACAGTATGGAAAGCAAGAAGAGAAGCTTGAAATGATGCAGCTCATCAGCTGCAACAGCAGACATGCGCTAGCTCCCGTTGCCTTCTCAGTGCTGGTTACAACACCCATGCGTACACACTTTGCATGTTTTCACTGAAAGATTTTGAAATTACTTATAAGGAGTTACTCGAATTTTCACCACTGCTCTTAGATTGGGGTTTTGACCCAAACTGGTGGGTAGCCTTTGGAAATTAAGACCATTTCTTGGAGGGTGTTCAGAGGCCAGAAAGAACGCAGAGGGAGCTGGGAAGCGTTTGTTGCTGCTCGGTGGCAGAGGAGTTTTTCCCCAGGGCAGGCAGGCGGGAGCAGAACCTCTCCCTGGTTCCCAGTTACGGCCATCCCAGGGAGCTGCCAACTGCCTGGCATTGCTGGCAACAGCTCAGCCCCTTCAGGGCAGGGAAGAGAGGGCAGATACCTTCAGCCTTTAATTACAGCTTGTTCTCACTCCCCACTTCTCAAGAAATGGAAGCTGCTGATAACGCAGTCTGCACAAAGTAGGGCTGTGGAAAGGAACAGATTTTCGAAAGCACAAATAGATGTGCTTGTCGCCCTTTCGGTGAGAAAGCGGAAATGGAAAAATGTCGTGGAGGTGCCAGAGGAAACATTCTGTGAAGACTGAATATTGCTGTGCCCTTGTTTGTCCCCCTCATCCCAACCCCACCTCAGAGGGTCTAACTATTCATGAAATGCCAGCTTTATCGACCTTTATAGACATATATTCATAGAATCATAGCATGGTAAGGGTTGGAAAGGACCTTAAAGATCATCTAGTTTCAACCCCCCTGCCATGAGCAGGGACGTCTTCCACTAGACCAGGTTGCTCAGAGCTCCATCCAACTTGGCCTTGAACACTTCCAGGGAGGGGGCATCCACAGGTTCTCTGGGCAACCTGTGCCAGTGTTTCACCACCCTCATGGTGAAAAATTTCTTCCTAATATCTAATCTAAATCTGCCCTCTTCTGGTTTAGAGCCATTCCCCCTTCTCCTGTCACTACACACCCCTGTGAAAAGTCCCTCTCCATCCTTCCTGTAGGCCCCCTTCAGGTACTGGAAGGCTGCAGCCTTAGTGCACTAAGGTCTCCCTGGAGCCTTCTTTTCTCCAGGCTGAACAGCCCCAGCTCCCTCAGCCTGTCCTCGTAGGAGAGGTGTCCCATCCTTCTGATCATCTTTGTGGCCCTCCTCTGGACCCGCTCCAACACATCCATGTCTTGCTTATGTTGGGGGCTCCAGAGCTGGATGCAGTACTCCAGGTGGGGTGGCCACATGGACTATTGTCATGCAAATAAGACTCTTGTGCCGTTTATCTGCTTAAGAAGTCCTAACAGTTGCTTGGTAGCAAATGCTCTGTAGAAATCAACGCCTCTGAATTCATTCGCAGCTACACCAGTGCCAATGAATTGACCTTAATAACAGAGTTGTTCCACTGCAGAATGATGATTATGAAGTGGTTGAGCTTTTGAACTTTTCTAATTTATAAATACAAGATTATCCCATTTCTTGGCTCAACTACAATTCAGTCACTGTTGACTCCTAGTCTACTAACTAGATCACTAGAACTGGTGAATAAATTCCCAGTAGTTAAAGTTGTAACAAGGAAGACAATATTCTAAAAACAAAATAATCACTTGAAACCTCAAAAAAAAATCAGTAACAATTTGACAACATTACTTGTCAATTTGAGAAAATTGACTATTTATCACTATGTGGTAAACTGTTTACATAAGCTAAGTGTAGGGAAGCCTTTTTTCCTGGTCTAAAATCACAGTACTCCACTTCTTGGTCAAAATAGACTAGAATCAAAAAGGCAGTTGGGATACTTTCGTGAAAGGGTAGTAATGAGATTAACTTCGTCTTTTCACATTTTCTCAAGTATTTGTCGTATCTGACCAGCCACTGATATTCTTTGGTTTTCAAGCTGAAGTTCGTGGGATTGGTTTAAGTGCTGAAACCGACAAGAATGTGTTATCCATTATTTTTTTTCATACAGGTCCACCACTTCTTGCTCTCTTCAGACATCTTCTGGTCTGATCTGAACTTCGCCATGAGGCTCAGCATAAGGTTATCCTGCTAAGGGCATTCTGATCCAGTGGCTCTGAAAGACAGAAGTTACAGCCCAAGCAACACTTCAGCACAACTTAAATAAAATCCAAATATTTTGGTAGCCAAACCTTGATTTTAAATACTGGAATTTCCTGGAATTGCAGGTGACTTTTCATGTCAACTTTAGTCTGGAGTGGAAATGGGAGAAAGGGAGGAAAAAAGATTGGACAGACTGCAAAGGAGAATTTTGAACTTACTGCAAACTGGATTTAGACGTGGCATCGTTTCTGGGAAGAAAAAAAGTAGGAGAGGGGGATGATTTTCAGAAGTGATATGGCATTGGTATTCAAGTGGTTTAGTTTTTTTGGAGAGGTGTTTGCCATGGCCTAGCAGGTAGCCAGAACCTGTACTTAGGTGTGCCAGTGTGGTGGAGGGGGTACGGTGGTACTCCGGGCTTCCTCCTGTCAGTTCTGCTTGATCGTAGTAAACGAAGTTTATGTGTAGGACGTGTCTGTCATTGGAAGGATGATGTGGGAGAGGTTTGTTTGAGGGATGGAAAACCCAGCGAGCTATTTTCTCCATGCAAGTTATAATTTTGGAGAAGAACTGTTTAAGGCACTTCAAAGACCAAAATGTGTTTCATTCTTTTAAACTCCTGTGAAAACTCTGCACCAAAAAGAGCTGGTGTGAGTGGTATGGGGTATGTGCAAAGAGAAAGGGAAACCCTTTCAAGGGAGTGGTGGGGTAGGTGTTGCTACAGTCCCAGAAACCCTCCACATCTGACATGAAAGGGCCTGGGGAAAAAAGACATTTTATCAGACAGGATTGGTCTTCAGAGCCACTGTGCCAAATAGCTCCACCAATAGGGGTTGCCTGAAAGGAAACCCAGCAGCATCACTGTGAAGTGATACAGAAAATATAATTTTATTTTCATAATTTCTACTAATAAAATTAATTAAAATATTTAATTTCACTTGGCAGTCTTATCTATAACTATGCTAAGGCCATCAGACATGAAAATCCTCAATGCCCTTCCCTAATGTAACTACATATTTCAAGATCAGTAGTCCACGATATATCTATTTTGCACGATTTTATAGTCTGCTATTCTATGTTTTTATAAATCAAAACTCCTACTGACAGGACTGCTTTAATATTAATGATTAGTTTCGCTTTTGCTCCTCATCTGTGACCCGAGCTTAGCCTGCCACGGTAAAGCATCAAGCACCACTCAGCGAAGCCGGGAAGCGGCAGTTTGCGCCAGCACTGTGCTGGCTTCTGCCAGTTGCAAAAATCTGTTTAAGTTCGCTGCCGAAGGGGGGTGGGGAATGAGACAAACCTGGTGTTAACACAGAGTCAGCACCACCTTCTGCAGAATGCAGCCATGACATACTAACCAAGGGTGCCAATTTTTTTTTTTAAGATAGATGTGTAATGCACCTCATGGCCCACTTCCAATGATCTGCCTTTTCATTAAAAGTAATGAATGCAGATCATCTGTGGTAATAGCGATGGTTTTCAAATTCTCTTGTTTTGGAACGTCCCTATGAGTAGTCAGCTACGATGTACAGATCAGAGTTCCTAGTACACACACTCTCTATATTCCAAATTCTGCTGCACAGCTCGAGCAGCCATGCGGGCTGTCGCAGGCTGCTGTGTCAGCGCAAATCATCCGGCAGTAGGTGCGGGTTAACACTGGCAGGCAGTAACGAGTCAGACATTCAGCTTGTAGGACAAAGTTGGGCATCACTTCACAGCCACGAATATTTTGATGCTTGCATCTTCCAATCATTATAGGAGACATCAGGATATGAAACCCAGGATCCTGTTTTCTATCATAATTGTTAATCAAAGTAAAGAAGAAAAGCAGATGAGGCTACAATCTTGAAGTTTCTCATTATCTTTATTATTTAAAACAGGATGTCCTGTTCCTACAGCATAGCTCTTGCTAAAGCATACATGAGGTGCCTGACCCGGAACACAGAAGTCTCATCTTTCTTGCCTAACTGCATGGGAGGAAGTCTCTGACTTTCAAATGTGCTTTTGGGCTAATTTGTCCCACAGTTACACACAGTTACACGTACTGAATCATTCATCCTGAATATCATACATCAGTGGGGTACAATATTGTGATGGAGGACACAATTTACCTCAAAATGTCTATGTTAGGGTTGCTTCCTGAGACTATCTGCTGGAGATAACTTGTATGTATATTTGCCTATGACTTCTGTGGCCAGTAATCAGTTGTTTTTCTCAAAACATTGCTTATTACTTTCCCATCGAATTACTAGTAGTGCTAAACTTTGGACAATCTTCCGAGGCAGAGGTACCAGCTCTGCCTGTGAGATGGGACTGGATTCTGGCTTTGATTTGTTATCTAGGTTTACCAGTAGGGAAAGAAGCTCTGAGCTGGTGTGGCGCTGCGAAGGCCGGCTCCCTTCTAGCTGTGCTCCTTTTCTTTCCAGCACTGGGACAGAATCCTTCCCCCTGGGTGTGTCTTCCTTGTCTCGGTGGGTCACCCTGGGCTAGGAGATGCAGGAGATGCATATGGAAGGCAGATGCAGAACAGCTTCTGGTTTCCTCTTGGCTTTCTTTGCAAAAGGAAAAGAGTTAGCTCACTATAGCTGGGAGACCATTAACGTGTAGAAGTGGAGGTACAGGACTTCAGAGTTACACTGCTAAGCAGCTTATCACTACGAGCTATGTTACTCTCTGATCTGCTTTCTAGTCTTTTTCCAAAATGTCTGTTTACTGTAAATTCTGGGGTGGAGATGTCTTTTATCACACAAGTGCAGTGAGGCCTGAATCTCAGCTGGGGCATTCAATATTTCAATATTAAAAATTCCCACCAATGACACTGATCCTCCACTATGCAATTCTTGGGACTCACTAGCATAAGATTCAGCATCCCCAGGCTATTCCTTCTCTCATCAGGGTCAGAGCAGGGACTGGGACACAGACTAATTGCTGTAGTCAAGGAGCTGTAATTACATACAAACATACTTGTACATGATGTGTTACTGCAAAAATGACATAGACAAATATTTCTACCAACAGTAACTGCTGACATCATCAGTGCAGCACACACTTACTACGAGAACACATTGTAAGCAGGTAACATTGCTCTATCAAAGTAACTCTTAGGGTCCCTAAAAATCAGCTTGCAAGAGGCAATCTCAATGCTTCTTCTCACAGAAATACGAGCAGAAATCTACAAATGCACTGCTCTTTGTATTTGTACTCTTTGCACAGCTCTTTATACTCTTTAAATCTGAAACTTGCTGCTCCTTAAATGAACAGATGAGATCTGCCACTGGATCTATTGAACTTTATTCTGCAGAAGGGAACTGTATTCTTGATTCAAGAGTTATCGTATGACCCACACTCTAGTGGATTAATCTTTTGTTGGAGACAGACTAGAAACAAAATGTCTACTTCAAGTGCTTCAGTGTCTAGGTCTCACCTTAAAATGTCAAACCAGCTAAGAATCTTGTACAAAACTTTATATTTCTGGAGACTGGGTTTAGCTAAACTCTCATAACTGATGCTAGTCTTCGAGCCAAATTGCCTGTTGGCCCAAACTGGTGAGGCCTTATTGACCTCAGCAGAACAGCATTTCTTTACAAAGATCACTTGGCCTGCTGACTTTAAGGCTGGCTGTATAAAAAACTGGGTAGGGTACATTCTTGCTTTGATGCAGGCTCAGACACACAACACTTGATCGTGTTAATAAGTTACCTGTGTCCACTGAGATCAGTGTTTACACAGAAATTTATACAGACAGCAAAACCCCAACGAGCGAATGTTTCACAGTATAAAAATATAACCCTATAACACAGAATGGACAGTAAAAGCAGGTACAATATGTTTGCATAACAAAATAATGCTGGTGTCTTACAATATATAACTAAGAGTCAATGCAAACAGGACAGCAATGTTAAAAGCTTACCTGCAGCAACTTGGGCTGGAATTAGAGTGTAACTACTCTACAGCTAGCCTTATTTTTTAAGGTATTAATACCGAGTACACATGAGCTGAAATACAAAACCCTCTGCAGTAGCTGGAGTAATTTGTGACCTATCATGGAAATCCCACCTTACCAGCATAAGTCAATGGCTGTCCAAAAGGCAAAATGTAGGGTACAATAAGAAAAATGGGTGTGAATCACTTGTCCTGTGCTACTCACTCACTCATCATGTGGATCTCTGAACTCCTATGGAGTTAAAACACAGGTGATGAAACTTCTCAAAAATAGGTCAATAATCATGCATTACACGCCTTAAGAAGCAAGTATACTTATCATTTTCCCTACGTTTGTGTTAACGTGAAAGCTCTCAGGCAAGTAGTTTGACATTTATACCAATTTTCTCCCATAGCCACTTATTCTCCTGCAAACATGCAGCTCTGCCACAAAGCTCCCTATGATCAGATCAAAAAGATTTTCTTTAATTGTCCTGGGTCACAGTTTGAAATGTAGTGAGCAAGGGCAGTGTTTTGAGCCTTCATCACTGTCTGACCACTTTTTTCCTTCTGTCAGAGGTGCTCTTTTATCCAATACAGCCTAGTATAAGCGCATTTGAGACATAACACTTCCTCATTCAAAACCTGCTGCTTCTAAGGTATTTTCTAAACAGGAATGTATTCATTTGTTTTTAATGTCCTGTGAATGGTTGTGCTTCTCATCCTTTTCCTTACATTCAATATAACAGAATGAATTTCAGGGCTCTGAGCTTTGGGGGTTATTTTTGCTATTTTTAAACATATTTCTGTTAAGTAAGTTCAAAAAAAGTAGAGTAACTAAAGGAAAACCAAAGTTAAGAATATAGGAGGAAACCCCCAGTATCATTTACTGCATTGATTAGCAATGGACAAAGAATGAAAATCAACCCTATCAAAATTAAAAGTCCCTCATCTCTCTTTACAAAATCATTTTGCCACGTTCAGCCAGTTCTATTTAATATAATTTGTAGCCTGGGAATAAGTCCAAAGGTAACAGTGAAGGACAAATCCCAATACATGCACAATGTGATCTTCATTTATTGATAAAAACTAATTAAGAGAAAATCAGACACACAGTTTACTACCTGTAATATATTCCTTAAGCAATGTATATTCTTTCCTTGCAGGAATATAGACTTGAGCATCTGCAGAAACCTGGTTTCATCTCAGTACTACAATTCTAAATAAAGTAATTTCATCACTTCTGACAAGGATTTAAGTTGTTTGAACAGCACCTTTCCTATAAACCGAACAATCGAAGGCTTAACTGAGCTTGCAGAGGGCACAGATTATCTGTCCGAGCGAACAAACCATTAGTGAAGTACAGTACTTTCCCATCTTCCCTAAGACACACCAGTGGGGCAAGAAAGTTTTTCTGTTTCGTTAGCAAATGATACAATTTTCTGTGGTCTGTCTCATGTGCCCTAGGACAGCGCTAGCATTGAACTCTGCCATGCTCCACCATAAGATTCTGTTGGTTTTTCCCAGTTTGAACAAAGCATGCAGCTCTTTCCAGTTAGCAACTAATCCAGAAATTCAGGTTTTAGGAGCTTGAGTCTGTTTCTTCTTTTTGCATGTCAAGACATTCAACACTGCTGAATAGGGTGTAATTTCATTAAAAGAATAGTAAAAGGCGTTAGTAAGCTTTTAAGTTTGTAAAAATTGCACTCTTTCCAGTAAAACTCCAAGTAGCTGGGTTTTTTTAACCTCAGAATGCAGAAGAATCATTTGGTGTTTAAGACACTTTCTTCATATAGTAAGTCTTCTCATCAGCACAGATCACTGAAATTCATTTATAATACCTCACTGAAATTTTGGGACCCGCATCAGATGGTTGGGAGGATTACACGTGCTTTACTTCCACAAGTGAATAAAACTAGGAGGAACAAATCCCAAATCTTGATTAATCTGATTCAGAAAGTTATAACCTAGTCTGTGCCATTAAAACCAGTAAGAAATACTGTGATCTGAGTCACTGATCTTTCCTCGCACTTGCCTTGGATTGAGATTTGCTGCTGTTGCTGTGTTACTGGTGGCCCAGGTACAGGCAGCAGCCTGAAACCAGTAACTGCTGCCTCGTCTCTGCCTCGCCTTCCCTTTGGCAGCCGGAGGTGGAAGGGACACGAGTGAGGGCAGGCTGTGATGATGGGTTACTTTCTATTTTATGTCCGTACAAGTGATACAGCTGAAGGTAAACTGAGGTTAAAGGAGTTACGTGACAAAGTTTACCCACTTCTCAGTCCTCAGCCTGGAACACCAAAACAGTAGCCTTATACTTCAAAAAAACCCAAAAACGAAACCAAAAACAAATCCCCCAAAAAACATATAGGTGAGTTTACCTAGGAAAAATCACTATAATGTAGAAGATTTTGAACAGTAATTTCAGAAAGAAGAAAAGGTAGTTTTGAAGTATTTGCAGTTTTCTGAAAACTATGCTCTTCTATTGTATTTTGTTTGCATGGCAAGGTTTTGGTAGCGGGGGCGGGCTACAGGCGCGGCTTCTGTGAGAAGCTGCCAGAAGCTTCCACCATGTCTGACAGAGCCAGTGCCAGCCGGCTCCAAGACAGACCTGCTGCTGGCCAAGGCCGAGCCCAGCAGCGGTGGTAGAACCTCTGGGATAACACATTTAAGAAAGAAAAAAACCTGCGTAATTTTGCAGCCGGAGCAGGGTGTGCGAACTCTGCAGACACCACGGTTAGGCAAGAAGGAGGGTGAGGAGGTGCTCCAGGTGCCAGAGCAGAGGTTCCCCTGCAGCCTGTGGAGAAGACCATGGTGAGGCAGGCTGTGCCCCTAAGGTCCATGGAAGTCCCTGGTGGAGCAGATATCCACCTGCAGCCCCGTGGAAGGGACCCCACACCAGAGCAGGTGGATGCCCAAAAGAGGCTGTGAACCCATGGAGAGCCCGCGCTGGAGCAGGATCCTTCCAGGACCTGTGGCCCCGTGGAGAGAGAAGCCCACGCCAGAGCAGGTTTGCTGGCAGAACTTGTGACCCCATGGAGCAGCCTGTTCCTGAAGGACGGCACCCCGTGGGAAGGACCCACGCTGGGGCAGTTTGTGGAGAACTGGAGTCTGTGGGAAGGACTCATGTTGAAGAAGTTTGTGGAGAACCATCTCCCGTGAAAGGGCCCTTCACACTGGAGCAGGGGAAGAGTGCGAGGAGTCCTACCCCTGGGGAGGAAGGAGCAGCAGAGATAACCTGTGATGAACTGACTGTAACCCCCATTCCCCGCCCCCCTGCGCCACTCAGGGGGAGGAGGCAGACAATTCAGGAGTGAAGTTGAGCCCGGGAAGAAGGGAAGGGTGGGTATAAAGTGTTTTAAGATCTGGTTTTATTTCTCACTATCCTACTCTGATTTGGTTGGCAATAAATTAAACTAATTTCCCCGAGTCGAGTCTGTTTTGGCTGTGACGATAACTGGTGAGTGATCTCTCCCTGTCCTTATCACGACCCATGAGCCTTTCTCTCCCCTGTCCAGTTGAGGAGCGGCTTTGGTGGGCACCTGGGGTCCAGCCAGGGCCAACCCACCACATCGGTACATTTTCATGTTCATCCACCCAGCTCTAGGGATAAGAACCTTCCAGGAAGCTGACACTCTGCTGAGGAGGAGTCTAACAAGCAGGGCAATGACTCAGCCCCGCACCTCCATAAACACCAGCCACCAGCATGTCACTCACCCATTTATCACGTCAACGTCAGCCATGCGCTCACCACACCGGCATGTGTAATTGCCACGCTGGGACTCCCAGGCAGGCAGCCTCTTGCACAGCGCTGGCTGCAGCAGCCGGCGTGAGGCCGCATGCCACACACACGCCGCGCCGCTGAACTGTTCGGTCAGTGCCGGGGCTGCAAAGACTGGCACATACTTTTGGCAAGTTAAGACGATAACATCATGCTTCTGCTCCCCAGGCTCGTGCAACAGTAAAGTGGCTATGAAGAGACCATGATAACATAAGAGGATTCAAATAAAACAGCTTCTACCAACTGCATTTAATTTATGAAAAATAAAGTTTTCTGGAAGAAAATGTGTTTAACAATATGCTTAAGAAGAAAATAGGTTTAAATAGCCAAATTCTGTAAAACTCAACCTTGCCTGACGCAGCAAGGACGTTTCTGTAATATCTGACCTCCCTGCTTTGAAATGTGTAGTCAACATTCATTAACTTTTTCTTCAAAAGTATAATATTCATTAAGAAGATGAAACATGTACAGAATTACCCGTATTTTGTTTCTAGAGGAGCAGGAACTTTCAGTGTTTTGTACTACATTATTGTGTGGGTGGCAGAGAAAAAAGTGTCAAAGCGAAAGGATAAATAATCCCTAAATATTCTAACTGTTTTATTTGGCTGGGCACGGCACTGGCCTTCAGCATAAACCACTCAATCAAATTTGTGGAGGTGTTCAGGGTCTGTTTATGTCACCCTCTGATCTATTTACTCTAGAGGAGTGATATTTCTGGAAACACCAGCTTGGCATGTGCACAGGGGCGGGCAGTACAGCTAACAAAAACATCAGTTACACTGGGTTCTAGCTTCGGCATAAATTAAAAATATACAGAGGAACCTGAGACTTTGTATTTTGTTTGAATTGTAGGTGTATTACAGTCTGATTTTTGGCCAGAGTTTTGTATTTTCTGTAACAAAAGCCCGATCATTCCCAGCTGAAGCTTACAATCCTTACTACCGTGCTGTGACATCAACAGTACCCACAACAGATTTTTCCTTCTGCTGTCAGCTAAAACCACATAGAAAACACCAGCCTGAATAAAATATAAAAGCAGTAATAGATGTTATTTTTCTTTGAGCTGCAAGTGAAAAAACATTTGGGGTTTTTTTTCCGTCCCGAGAAGATTTTGCAAAACCCCAGCCAAACGTGACTTCTTTTCAAACAGAATCAAATCCTTCTGAGGACACCTGCAATGTCTTCTTACAGAGTAGCTGTCTCACGCATCCCTTTACAACATGTCTCAGAAGCTCTTTGCACCCGAGGCCCTTCAACCCCTGACCCTTGCTACCCTCCATGGCACATTTCTCTGCGGTGCCTGTGTCCCACACATAATACTATGCCAGTAATTGTACTGATGTTTTATTTTTTAAAGCCAAGTTTAAATTTTCAGGTAAATACACACAAAAAAATGCTAGTCATTGGTAAATATCATGCTCTATGAAGGCCAATCTATGTTGACCCTATGTGACCTAATTTCCAAAAGCATCATCAGTCACTTACACGTGTGGTGTGCTCAAGTGTAGTCATAAAGAGGAATTCTGTTTTACAGTATTATTAAAGACTTAATATAGTAACATGCCTCAACAACTCACAGTTCCATAAATGCCAAGACATTCCTGACTCCAGCATTACTATCTTGTTTTCTTATAAAGGAGGAAACAGACACATGCAGTGATTAAGGGATTAGGCCAAGGTCATACATGAAGCACGTGTCAGCTGCTGTTAGAAGTTAGGTCATTTTCTAGCTGGGTGAATAATATGTACATTGTATGAGTACGGGGAAGTGTAGGTGGTTTTGTCAGTCTCACACAATGCTCAGTGTGATTTTCTTCAGAGCAACTATGACAGTCAAGAGCCATCACTTGTCACCTCAGCAGAGGGCATGACTTGCCTTCCCCGTCTGGCTGCGCTAATCCACATTAAGTCCTTGCTCCTCAACACGCTTAGGCCTAGCACAAAGCGAACGACAGCCACCGGCTGGAAGTTTGGGCTGTGAACAAAACTTTGCTGATACGACAATTCAAATGAAGGCAAATAATTCCTTAAAACCGACTGAAGCAATTCTTACGTCTTTCCTATCCGCTAACTGCGCTCTTAGTTGCTAGTGATTTCCTTCTTAGCAGCCAGCCGTCACTTCTGAAGAGGCAGTCCCAGTCTGTACCAGTGCTGCACACAGCGGGAGCCCGAAACAGCATCTTCAGGGGTATCACCTGCTGTGATGTAGCTCAGTGGAGGAGTCTCTGACAACTGCTGAAAATAATGTGAATGCCCATTCAGCACACGAAGCAGAGAAAGTATTAATCACGTCAGCAACACACATACTGTAAGGAGCATATAATCAACAAGGCAGAGATTATCTAGTCAGCAGATCATTTCTTCTTTTTCAGATTCATTCTGGGGAGAAGAAATCTTGTAACGAGGAACAAAAATCACTAGCAAACTCTTCAATATTACACATGTATCACAATGAAAAAAAATCCCGGTTCATGACTAAAGCTGCAATACGTTACTTGATACACTTCCTTTGATATAAAAAAAATAATTATAGGATATATCAAATTGGGCAACTAGTGCAACAGGACATGGAAGTATTTATGTTTATCCATTCAGAAATAAATAGGTACAGTACTGAAAGCTATTTCCAGTATTTTTAAGTGTTGCACTCTGAATTCATAGCATTTAAAATCCACCATTTGTATTGTCTGCATGTACAATATCTAAATTTTTATTTTGTTCCTAAATTGATCTATATTTTGATAACCTCATCTTCTCCATGGATAAGCATGTATCTGTCCAAAGATACCTGAACCAGAAACTGCAGCCTATGTGAGAAGAGTGAAACATCTGTTTGATTTCAAAGTTTTCGGTCTTTGCAAACAAAAATTTTTTTGATCTGCAGAAGAAATTCATAATGTTGCTTTAGGTGAAGCCTCTCTTCGCAATGAAAAGCAAGGGAAACTGTTCTAGAACCACGCACCAGGAGCGAGGTCACTCAGCAGACGCGGCTCTCGTAAGTTTGGCCTAATTCTGCTGCTGCTTCTGTGCCAGCGACAGTGAAAGAAGATCCAGCTCCTAAACGTGAAGACTGCAGACTCAGTCTTCCTATTGCCTCACGTCCTTATCTTTAAGCACGTAAGCAGTCTTGCTGACCTCTGAAGGACGAGCATGGCCAAAGAATACCCACGTAAATCTAGGTAGGGCTGGAACAAGCGGCAGTGAAGGGAAACAGTACGGTAAGGCAGAAAGGCTGCGCTGCCTTGGAAATCAGAGACAAAGGAACCGCTGTGCGTGTGATCTCAGCAGCAAGGCTAACGCTTTCTAGAGGTGTTATCACAACACCAAGCAATAAAAATTTCTGCGTTCAGCAAGTTTTAACCAAGCGTGAGTGTTATTGCCTGTTTGTTCGGTGCCTACTTTTAGCCTCCTAATTGCAGGAAGTGTCTCTGAGGTAGGCAGGAGTGACATTCAGGTGTACAATAACCTTATTTACTGTACTTATATTAATAGGCTTAAATTCCTTAGGAAAACGCGTGTCATCCTACAGAGAAGGGAATTATTTTGAAGATCCTTCACTTTTAGTCCTTCATTTTAAATTTGCAGTAGTTCGCTGCGAAGCCCCTTGGTACGGCCAAGGTGATGCCTCTGCTCCAGAGGATGTCACAGCCCGCTCACCACCGTCGCCCCTTTCATGGAGGTGCATTGAAGCGTTCTCAAGAGCAGGGCCGGCGAAGTAGAAGCCCCCCCCCCGCCTTAAAGACTGAAGTAAAGGACCAGAATAGGGCTCGGAATAAAATGACCTGGAACCATAAACGAAACAACATCCCCCCGCAGCCGGGGAGAGCCCACCCGAGCCCTGGAGGGGAGGCGGCCCGGAGTCCCGCTCCTCTCCGTGGAGGGCGGCTGGGTGGGCCGGGGACCCGGGACCCCGCTCCCAAGCCCGGCGCCCGGCCGAGCAGGCCCCCGCGGG
>Ga0065711_1031136_pt1 | contig 30469 bp, 16 predicted proteins | sample Hoacrofraction12_FD_59098 | JGI IMG/M metagenome (GOLD analysis project Ga0065711, IMG submission 59098) | Hoatzin crop microbial communities from Cojedes, Venezuela - Epithelial fraction 12 v2 (version 2) | ecosystem: Host-associated > Birds > Digestive system > Esophagus > Crop | place... | reverse complement strand
TAGTAGAGACAGCAGTGACAGGACGAGGGGTAATGGTTTTAAACTAAAACAGGGTAGGTTTAGGCTGGATATAAGGAAGAAATTCTTTACAATGAGGGTGGTGAAACACTGGAACGGGTTGCCCAGAGAGATATTGGAGGCCCCATCCCTGGAAACATTCAAGACCATGTTGGACAGGGATCTGAGCAACCTGATCTAGGTAGCAGTGTCCCTGCTCGCTGTAGGGGGGGTTGGACTAGATGACCTCTAGGGGTCCCTTCTGACCCAAAACTTTCTATGTTTCTATGATTCTATTACATACCATAGCCTAGAATGCATGCAGGTTTCTTAATTAAATCATACTGGATGTGAGTGATAACACTCCCAGCAAGGCAGAGCTATATACAGATATGGATCCCACAACAGTGCCATCTGTTTGAGGAAAACTTATCAGGCCAGATTTGGCAGCCTGAAGGAGACAAGGCTGCTGCAGCTCCATGTCCCCAGGTCCAACCAGCATCATGGCAGAAGATGCATTCACAGAACCCCAGAATCACAAAATGGTAAGGGTTGGAAGGGACCTCTGGGGATCATCTAGTCCAACCCCCCTGCCAAAGCTCATGTTCAGCTGGAACTACCTGTGCTTCAGTTTGTGCCTGTGGCCCCTTGTCCTGTCACTGGGCACCACTGAACAGAGTCTGGCCCCATCCTCCTGACACCCACCCTTAAGATATTTATAGGCATTTATAAGGTCTCCTCTCAGCCCTCTCTTCTTCAGGCTAAACAAGCCCAGCTCCCTTAGCCTTTCCTCATCGGACAGATGCTCCAGTCCCCTCATCATCCTCGTAGCCCTCTGCTGGACTCTCTCCAGTAGCTCCTCATCTTTCTTGAACTGGGGAAGCCAGAACTGGATGAAGTACTCCAGATGGGGCCTCACTAGGGCCGAGTAAGGCCACGCTTTTCTTAATGCACCCCAGGATACCACTGGCCTTCTTGGCAATCAGGGTACACTGCTGGCTCATGGTTAACTTGTCATCCACCAGAACACCCAGGTCTCTCTGCACAGATCTGCTTTCCAGTAGATCCGCCCCTGAGCTGTCCAGATGCATGGGTTTATTCCTCTCCAGGTGCAGGACCCTGCACCTGCCCTTGTTGAATTTCATCAGTGCCCAGCTCTCCAGCCTGTCCAGGTCTTGCTGAATGGCAGCACAGCCTGCTGGGGTGTCAGGCACTCCTCCCAGTTTGGTTTCATCAGCAGACTTGCTGGGGGTACACTCTAACTCTTCATCCAGGACACTGACAAATAAGTTGAACAAGATTGGGCCAAGTACTGACTGCTATGGAACACCACTCGTTACAGTCCTCCAACTAGACTCAGCGCTGCTGATGAGAACCTTTGAGCTCTGCCGTTCAGCCAGTTCTCAGTCTACCTCACTGACCACGCATCTAGCCCTCACTTCCTGAGCTTGCCTATGAAGATGTTAAGAGAGACAGCGTCGAAAGCCTTGCTGAAGTCAGGGTAGACAACATCCCTCTACCCAGACAGTCATGCTATCATAGAAGGCTAGCAGGCTGGTCAAGCATGATTTCCCCTTGGTGAATCCATGTTGACTACTCCTTATAACTTTCTTTTCCCCCACTTGCTTGATGATGACCTCTAGAATGAGCTGCTTCATCATCTTTCCAGGGATGATGGTGAGGCTGACCAGCCTGTAGTTCCCTGGGTCCTCGTTCTTGCCCTTTTTGAAGATTGAAGTGACATTGTCTTTCCTGAAGTCCTCAGGCACTTCTCCTGTTCTCCAGGACCTCTCAAAGATGATGGAGAGTGGCTCAGCAATGACATCCGCCAGCTCCCTGAGCACTTGTGGGTACATTTCATCAGGGCCCATGGATTTGTGGGTTTCCAGATTGCTTAAATGATCTCTCACACAATGCTCCTCGATCAAGGGAAGGTCATCCTCTCTGCAGGCTTTCCTTTGATACCTCCAGGACCTGTGATTCCTGAGGGCTGGCCTTAGCACTAAGGACTGAAGCAAAGGAGGCATTGAGTAACTCTGCCTTCTCTGTATCCTCCGTCATCAGGACACCCACCTCGTTCAGCAGCAGCCCCACATTATCCCTAGTCTTCCGTTTGCTGCTGATGTAGTTGAAGAAGCCCTGCTTGTTGTCTTTGACATCCCTTGCCAGATTCAGTTCCAGGTGGACCTTAGCTTTCCTTGTGCTCTAACAACATTCCTGTACTCTTCCCAAGTGGCCAGTTCCTCTTTCCACGTTCCTTACACCTTTCTCTTCCACCTGAGCTCCACTAGAAGCTCCTTGCTCATCCATGCAGGTCTCCTGCCTCCTTTTCTAGATTTCTTGCTCAGGGGGATGCACCAATCCTGAGCATGGAGGAAGTGATGTTTAAACAGCAAGCAGCTCTCTTGGACCCCCCTACCTTCTAGAGCCCTGACCCACAGGATTCCTCCAAGTAGCTCCTTGTACAGGCCAGAGTTATTAGCTCTCCTGAAATCCAAGGTTTTGATCCTACTTATCACCCTGCTTCCTCCACGCAGGATCCTACACCATTTCATGGTGACTGCAGCCGAGGCTTCCCCCAGCCTTCACATTCTCAACCAGTCCCTCTTTGTTTGTCAGTATAGGGTCCAGCAGCACGCCTCTCCTTGTTGATTCCTCCACCACTTGCATGAGGAATTAATCATCAGTGCTCTGCAGGAGCCTCCTGGACTGCCTGTGCCTGGCTGTGTGGTCTTCCTAGCAGATGTCAGGGTGGTTGAAGTCCCCCACAAGACGTGTGAGGCTACTTTCAGCTGTCTGTAGAAGGCCTCTTCAACTTAGAAGGCCTCTTCAACTTCCTCATCCTGGTCAGGTGGCCTGTAGTACATACCCACAATAATGTCACCCGTATGAGGCTGTCCCTTAATTCTAACCCATAAGCTCTCAACTCATTCTTCATCTGCCTCCAGGCAGAGCTCAATGCATTCCAGTTGCTCCCTCACATACAGAGCAACTCCACCACCTCTCCTTATTGGCCTGTCTTTCCTAAAGAGTGTGTAACCGCCCATGACAGCATTCCAGTCACGTGAGCTGTCCCACCATGTCTCTGTAATTGCAACAAGATCGTGGCCCTGCAACCGCACACAGATCTCTAATTCTTCCTGCCTACTGCCCATGCTGCGTGTATTGATGTACAGACATTTCAGAGACAAACTCGAGCATGCTGGTTTCCCTGGAGGGGTGCAAGAGGATCTGTTGTGTCCATGCCCACCCTTAAGGTTGTTGGTCTTTTGCTTCTCAGCTCGGGACACAGATGAGGAACATTTATCACTGCTCTGACTGGCCACACATAATCCCCAGCCAGATGGGATGGCTTGAGCATTGTGACTTTGACCCCCACCCCCCAAGTCCTTCAGTTTAAAGCCTTCCACACCAGGCTGGCTAGCCTGTTGCAAAAGATCCCCCTTGTCTTTTCTAGACCGGTGGGTTCTATCCCTCCCTAACAGGTTATAATCATTGAAGAAAGTCCCGTTGTCACAAAATCCAAAACCCTCATAGCGGCACCAGCCATGAAGCCAAGAGTTGATACTCATAGTGCATCTGTTTCTAGCTGAGCCCATTCCTCCAGCTGGTAAAATGGAGGAAAAGATAACTTAGGCACTAAAGATTTTTGCTTTCACCCCCAGGGCTTTGAAATCTTCCTTAATTCTGCCAAGTTTCTGACTTGCAGTGTCATTTGTGCCTACGTGAACGAGTAACAGCAGATAGTAGTCTGTGCTCTGTATAAGTTGTGGCACCCTCTCAGCCACCCTTGGGCCTTAGCTCCTGGAAGGCAGCACGCCTTGCATGCCTCCCTGTCAGGTCTGCAGATGGGTGCCTCAGAGCCCCTTAACAGGCAGTGACCCACCACGAGTACCCATCGTTTATTTTTACGGTACCCGCTGTGTGCTGCTGGCGTAGTTTCCTCTTGCAGACCTTCACGGTCCGCACACGCATAAGGAACGCATGTATAGAGCACATGTATACATATGTACATGACCAACCACACAGATCACAGACAAATTCCCTCTCTGCCTGAGTGGGATGGAGGTTCACTAAGAAGAATATGTATGTGTATATTCATACATACATATAGATATACACATATATAAGTACAAGTTGGATGCCCCCAGCAGCTGGACTTAGACTCTCAGTCTGCCCAGTAGCCTTCCCCGGATCCCAGTCTCTCCAGTTGCTGGCATCTGGACAGATGGACCGTGGCTGTTGCAGGCAGTTGTGCGCAGATGCACATGCATGCATGCACACCCAGGTCTCCCCTGGTCCCACAGCCAGGCAGAGATGCTCTCGCCCTCATAGCTGTCCCATGGGGACCGACTCAACCCCTTGCTCCCAGGCTACCTCGCGTACTCGCTGGCTTGTCCACGTTTATCCTTGCGGGTGGTCAAGCACTCTCGCACACCTGCACGGCTCCAGTTGTGTGCACCAGCGGCATGTGTGCCCCCTTAGCCTGTGCTTGTACAGGCAGGCTTGTGGTGGGCTGGTAACTCCTGGGAGCAGTGTAGGAGCAGACAGGGCAGGGTGTTATTTGGGGTCCCCCTGCTTCCAGCATCTTTCTGTGCTCTTTTGAGGATATGCAGAGAAGTTTTTATCATGCAATCTACCACCTTTATGTCATGTCTGTATGGTACCTGTCCTCTTGTCAGCAATGCATGGGTGCAAGGCAGAGCAGCAGAGCACCGCAAGCAGTCAGTGCGTTTTGAGGGGTCGAGAGGGAGCAGTGAGGAGGGCAAACCCATACACTGGATTTATAAGGGCCAGCAGCCCATGAGGCTATGGGGGAATCTAGCCTGCCAGAAGCAAGCCCTAGCTCTGTTCTGTGATCTCAGATAATCTGGGTAGTTAATGGGCAGAGAAGCACACCATCTGCTCTCAGCCCCTGAAACTTCACAGCTTTCCTTGCCCAAAAAACTGTATTTTTTTTTTAAAGTCTCAGTTTCAAGATTGTAAGATACTAAAGTGCTAACTACCCTTACTAAATCTGCCTCTGTCAAATGCTGACAGAAAGGTGATCCACATTACAGCCAGCTAACATTCATCACAGGCTACATACAGCTAAAAAAAAAAGTCTTTCCAAGCCTGACACCAAGTTTTAGATATATTCTGCCTTAAAACTGTGCTCTCATCATAAACCCCACTGAGCAGGGCTCAGAGAGAAAGCAAAACTGAAACTAATATGTGTAAAGTATTTAAAAAGGAAGATCTAAAATTTATTTTCTAGACATTAATACACCATAACGTGAGGAAGGATAGCAGGGGCTCTTCCACAGCTTGCAGTAAGTGGTATAGTTCACAGCAAGAAGTTAAGCTTTCGTTTTCCTCAGAGAAGTCAAATTCCAGTTTCTGACCCCCCAGATGTCAGAGTTTAAACGAAGGTCTATTGCTAGAGGACCAATGTTCTCACAGGGGTTAATCTAGCTCCTCTTGAACCTAGAGGATTAAAAGGCACATCTATTCTAAGAGTGCTATTCAAAACAGTAGCTGTTGAATACTGCTGAGGGTCGGAAAATCAAAAGTAATTTTTGGGGAAATGGCTGAGTAGGCAAGAGATAGGACTGCATACATGGATGATTAATTGGGGAAACATGCAAAACCAAATGTATCATAAAATTTTCTTCTCTATCTTGCCATATACATTTATTATAATTACATCTTAACTGTTAAGACTTAAGGCATCGCTCCCTCCGTATGTTTTAGATGTGAACCTAAAAAAGATTTATGAAGTCTTTAACTTAATGCACGACTGCTTAAGCAGAACAGGGGCTTTTGCAGTAAATTTTGTTATTTGTCAATGAAGAAAAGATTTCAGTCATTTAAGATACTGTAAAAAAGGGATCTAAAGCCACCAAACAGTGCAGGTAGCTGAAAATGTGCCCAGATGTGTCATGCATCAGAACAAACCCTGAGATAGTTTTTATTTTAAACTGGAGCAGAACCAACGTGGGCAGTCTTACACATATTTCCTCCATCCATTGTACCCATGGCACAGGCTGTGCACTTTGTTGTTATGGTCCATTTAACAAGGTGTTTCTTCGCAGGCCAGATTTTGAGCAGCTGCTTACCTTTCCAGGCTTCCTGTACTCCAGATTCTTTAAAAAAACCCTGTCCCCAGGTAATCCTAGTCTGGCAAACCCAAGCCCAACAGGCGTGCTGCATGGCTCCTTCAACTTTCACCCAGACATCCTGCGCAGGCTGGGACCACCGTTGACTCTGGTGTGTACCCGTCCCTGGTCAATCTTCTCTCCAGCAGTGGTGGCTCCAGCCCTAGCTATGGTGGAAGAATAGGGAAAAAAAAAATCAAAACCAAAATAAGACAGATCTGATCCTTCACACAATAAAAGAGTTGTTGCTGGTAAATTTACAAGGCAAAGTGTCATTTTGGGATCCAGGAATGTTTTCCACCTGATGCCCCAACAAGGTCTTTATGTTTTGTGAGTGACCATAATCCAGGAATTCCCATGGGAATTGTACAGGAATACCAGGTTTTGCAAACCTTTGTCCCTTGAGTTCCTATCTTTACATCAAGAAGGCTGGGATTGAGAGAGTCGCATGCATATTTCATATTTGAGGCATGCCCTTTCTCAGAGCTCATTCATCCACCTGAATGCCTCATTTTCTCTGTTTTCTCCAGAGAATAGTTCTAAACCTATGTGAGAACACAGATAAAGGCACCTGAGACGGTGTCAGTCACTGCTGTCAGGGAGCAGCCCTCTTCACCTCTTAACTGTCATTTCTTGTAGTGGATTTAACCACATGATCTTGACCACAGTTATTCTGTTGAAGCCTGACATCCTCCAATTTCCCACTCCTGTGCACTGATTAGAGCAAAGTGGTCTGCAAAGTGAAGAGAAGCCACTCCGTCATCATCCTGTTCTTGCTCTGAACACTTATCAGGTGATCATGCACTGCTTTTTCTTTGTTTCTCAAAGGGACTTAAAATATTTTGAGACTGCCAATGTAACAGCTCTAACACTTTCAGAGGTCTTTTAAAATTAATGCTGAGTGCATAACAGACACTTTTGGAAGCAGCGGCAGAATGTTCTCAGACCCAACACATATGCTGGTTTTCACCTGCTATGGCTTGTTTCGCTTAGGCAGTTCATCTCACCATTGTTAGACTCTGTCTTTTACAGGAGCGCTATCTGATCACAGGTTTTTCTTCCCTCCTCCATTCCCTCAACTTGGTGGTTGCAACAAGCACTTTGGAGAGGAATTGAGCCTCACAAGTTGGCCATGACATGAACAAGTGTGGGAGCACACCCAGAAAGAAGAACACACCATACCTTTCCTGTAGCGCCTTTCTGAACATATGAAGCTTGCCTTTAAGAAGAGCAAAGGGCCCATCACTGGAGATAGTTTCTGACTCTCCAGTTGATTTTGAGGGTAAATGGCTACAGCTAAGCCATCACTTCAAGCAGCACTCAATAGGGCAGGATGACCTTTTCTATTGTCTGGATCCAATCTTCATAATAACCAGAAGCAACACACCATGCAGGGGAGGACTGAGTTTTAGGGGACTGGGAATTGTTTGGCCTTACTGCAGGGACTTGACAGATACCTGTCATTCCTCAGAAAATGCGTAAGGAGAATAGAGAAATGCATATAGTATAGGCATTTGCTTGTATAAAGTGAAGACTTTCATCACTCCAAGCATTAACAAGAGGGCCTGAAAAAAAAAATCAAAGAACAGTACATGAAATAAAAATGTGCAGAGAAATTTTCCATCTGTCATCTCTGACCAAAGTCAAACAATTCTTTGTGTTGAATACAACATATTTTTCAGGTACAGCAGGTCAATGTCAAAAGCAAAACCATGTCTGTTTTATATTCAAGGACAACCCCTTAGCCAAGGAAAGCTTTGTTTTGTACTTTCAGTCTTTGGAACAGAGTGTCTAGACATACAGCTGGTGTGTTTGGGTATTTAAAGGACTTTGCATTTTTAACAGTGCATGTTTGTTATTCTAGTTTGCTGTTCAGAGGGATAACCTATGAATTTCTCATCCACGAAAGTAGCAACCCTATGGAATATCCTACGAAGTATTACCTGTTCGTTTTACATACAAATGAAATTTTGAAACTCTTTCCTATCCTCTTGCATCAAATTAAAAACAAAAAAAAAGAAAGAACAAAAGAGTTCAGATGATAGAGTTCAGATGCTGGTCTTTTCAACAGTAGCAGTTAGGTTGTGACTTCATGACTGTGTACCAAGGACAGGAACTTGAACAATGTCTCATGGAAAATAAAGTTAATATCTGCTCAGCTGTGTGTGCCAAATGACAGCCCAGATAGCAGGATGGAGCTGACAAAATGAACCTTAGAAATCTACAGCTTGCTTGTAGCACTTCAGAAATTTTGGTAGTCAAAGGTAGAGGCCAGATGCTGGTACTAGTACAGAAGATGAGAAGAAACACCTTGATAATTGTGGTCATAGAGACAAAAATTTAAGATAAACAATATTTTATCTGCACTTGTGACTGTTACAATGCTTATGTCTGAATCAGACGAGATCAGTATCCGATGCATTAGTTGGTAGAGGTTTACTCTGTTTTCAGTGACTTTTAAAATGTGCGCTTAGTGGCAATTCTAATTCAACGATATATGTCCTCTAAATGCACTCTGTAGCATTTCCCTCCCACGCCATATGTGAGCTACATTTTTATAACAAGAACAAAGAGGAAAATAATGGAGCTTTGCTGATGTTTAGTGAATTGAAATTTTCAGAGTTGCTAGATAGCACTGCATTAGTGGTGGGAAATCAGGTTTTCCCACAGAGGCTGAAATATTCTGACTGACAACTCTGACTTAAGAATCACTCAGGAAGGAAGCACACTGCATGTTAGAAGACAATCCCAGTTATTACTGTGCCACAGATGCTTTTCTGGAGGTACGTAATTCCCATTGGGCTGTATGAGTGTTTCACGAACACTAGGTTAGATTTAGCCTCCTTCTCTCTTACTGAAAAAGAAAACGTAGAGGAAAGGCAAAGGAGCAGAACTGCAACCTTTTTCCTTAACTATCCAAACCTGAACTGTCAGTAAACAGGGAAGATTAATGAGGCTGTGACAGTGGAAAGTGTCTTCCTTTTCTTTTAAAGAAGCGACCACTTGCAGACAATCAGGAAAAAAAAAATAATATGGAGTTGAGGTGTCACAGTTTTTCACCACACAGTTCATTTAAGAGACATGTAAAACTGCATCCATATTTCCTGGCAGAAAATCAGGTTTTCTTAAGCTGGAATTGTTTTGAATTATGGCATAAGTCTTTGGGAACTGAAGACAGATAAATTGATATTTTACAGCTTTCATTCACATTCCTAGACAGCCATGAATTTATTCTTACAAAACTAGAATTATTAGAAGAAACTGATCGGAGGCCTACAGTCCATAGTCTTCAGGCTAAATGTTCATTAAACTTTGTCAGGAATTTTTCCTGAGGAAAGCTATAAAACCTGGCCTGTGCAAAATGCAGACTGATTTTAAGCTTCAAAGAGAGACATTTTCTACCATCCTATGGTCACAGAAATAACGGAAATTCAATTTAGCTGAGGTCAGAGCAGCAGCAGTTTATTCCTACAGCAATAGGTGAGTTACAGGATCTATATACCTTTAGGGTGTACAACCTGTTCCTCGCCAAACCCTGTCCGATAGGCAGGACTGTAGTACAACAAAAAGCGGTAGCATGTGGGTCATACAGGGAGGCACCAGCTGGTCAGATAAGGAAGCTCTATGCAGTAGCTCTTTTTTACAAATAATTTTCTCCTTTGTTAATTAATTTGTGCTGACTTGGTTAGGTCATGCTGGCATGTGTTTCTTAACTAGTGAGGCCTGCAAAGGGTTTAAAGGATTTAAAGCCACTGTGAAATTAATGCTAAATTTGAGAGTAAATATTTATGTTCTTGAAGGCTGACTTTCATGAAATTTTGCACTGAAGATTCATTCTGCTGGGCTGCTGCATGGAATAAGGTCCCCGAGGCACCAGTTTACGTAACAAACATTTTCTCAGCTATAGTGAGAGAAGGAAATTGAGGTTCACACTTAAGCTGCTGCAAACAGTGTGTCTTGCATCAATTTGAGGCAGATGTGGAGGGATTTTTCGTGGACATCTCTTTAGTAGTGTAAAGCACTTGGAAAGAGCTACTTATGTCTTAAAAAAGCCTGGATCATTAATTCTACGGAAAACGGGTGCAGGTGTGGGATAAGCATGTGCCTAGAGAACAGCCACCTGCTAGCCCGCAGATACCATGCAATTTGGCAAACAGGACTGTAAGGCATGAATAGAAACCATTTTGTCAATTCCTTGCTCGCATCACAGATCCTAAATGAGGAAAGGACCAAAAAACTACTGTGTAAATCCAACTCTCAGCATAAACAATCTCAAAGCCCTAGTCCTTATCCTTCATGTAATACTCAAATGTTGAAATATTCAACTCCAAATTTGTATGGTGAATAGGTCACATGGCAAATAGACTGAGAGATGTTTCAGGAAAAGGCATGATTAATCTTCACTTTTTTCAGTCAAAGGAACAATAAGAAGTCTCACTAAGCTTTGCTTAGCTGGTTAGGCACAGACCAAATTAATATTCAGTAAATACCCGCACTTCTTTTGTCATGAGAAATTCCTTCCACACAGCATATTCTGACACAGGTCATCAGCAGCTCTCCCCCCCATTCCTCAAAATGCTATTTTAGTGGTTGGCTTTTCTCTCCCCCTTAAATAGCTTTTAGGCAGCCATTATGACTTAAACAGCAACTGAGACATGAAAAACAAAGTAACTGTAGTGTGAAGGTTAGATCAAATGACAAACCATTGGCATCTCACTGCTGAATTTCTGCTTGTATCACTAATGGCAGTTTTCCTGTTACTGCACTTTCCATAGATTATTTTCAGTGGAAAAGGAGGTTACTTAGTCAGAACTGGTAATGTATGGTCTTTGGAGGAGTCCTAGAATTGTGCATTCAGTGAGTAGTATGAGCACAGGAAAAGTTCAGAAAACTGTCCTGTATGTATTTTGTATAAACTTATTAAGTAGGTTTGGAATAAAAATTTCCTTTATTTATTTTCTGATGATTCCTTACAGTATTAAGAAGCTATGAGGAAAGGAGAGAAGTGAATGTGTGTTTTTACAGGGAAGATAATCGTCATCTTCACCAGCAGGAGATTGTGCCTTTTCTATTGCTTCTCTGTGTCTTTGCAAGATTCCTGCTCTTAGATCCAGATTTTAAATTCCCAGAGGAGGCTTGAGGGTCTCATTTTGTTTGCTCAAACCTTGGCTATAATCTAACTATTTAGGTTAAAATTTCCTGGATTGATTACTGCTTTTGTCATGTCAGTATCTCAGTTGTTAAGCTAATGAACTTGGAGGAGAAAGAACACACTTTCACATACCTGGCATTGGAGGGTTGTTCTGTCCATCCTCTCATTACACGTCATGGCAGTATCCAAATCCGCTTAATTTCTAACTTCAAGGTTACTGATAGTACTGTCAGCTAAGAAAGACTGACTAGATTTCCAAAGCTCAACAAAGTCAATTAGGAATCCAGCATCCTGAAAATAATCAGACAGTTTGGCAGCTTCTCTCTCTGTATGACTAGCAGCCTGTAGTCCCAAAAAACAGGGCAGAGCTGAATTAATTCAATCTTTTCTCAGGAGTCCAGGAAAGACAAAAGCAATAGTGGCAATCACATGTGAGTTCAGTCTGAGGAACATAAAGATTTCTGTTACACTCTTCTTGCGGCAACAGTAGTGTCCCTACGTGATGCTAGAAAGTGCCCGTGCAGTCAACGCTTTTCAGAATTCAGTGCTCTGTCAGTCTCCTCAAACATAAAAAAAAGGGATTCCTCGCTCCCCAATGCACACAAGAAGATATTACAGGCTACAGATGCAATTTTATTTTTTGGCAATTAAGCGCAAAATGCCTGCTTCTTAAGGGGTGGAGCTCACTTAAAACGCTATATGAAGCCAGCTGATCTACATACACACTTTGCCTATGAAACCTAATGCATCTGACAAAGAGTATAAAGTAGATGTCAAGGTCACAGGCTGTAGCACCTGTTTAAGCTGACACATTTATGTCTTTGGCATGCAGTACTTTCGCTGCCAACAGTAGTCTGTATCTCCGTTGGCAGATTTCCACACATAAGGAATGATGTGCTTATGCTGCCACTGATTTATAAACACATCATGTTAACAGAGTAATTATAGACTTACACAAGCAACACAATTTGCAAAACAATTACTTTACTTTTCAATTCTAGATGGTTATTTTGTGTTCCAGAAAATAATTCCAAGTTTCAAAATACCTCGCTTTCTATTCTGCATCTTTGAAACGGAAACTTTGCAGAGAAATGCATAATGTTCATTCATCATTGAAGGACTGTGTAAAACTCTTACTGACTCTCTCTGCAGGGGTAAATTGCATCCTAAATGCTCATAGAAGAGTATTGTGAGTAAACAGTAGACCTGTATGACTAACTACCCGTAGGAGTCAGAGTTTTCTCTAAGTATGAGCTGAAAAAATAAGATTTAAATAAAAATAAAAATTGCAAACCATTCAAGAACATAAAGAACCTCTTTCTACAGAGCTGAAAAAGATTTTTGTGGAAAATAGTCTTTACACAACTGTGAAAATTTGCTTTAAAAGAACAAAAATCAAACATAAATTTAGTAAATTAGTGCACAGAATCTTGTATATCAAGATTTGAAACAATATAATCACTGTTCAGAATATGATCATGACTTAGAGAATATGTATGGTTTGTGGTCAACAATTAACAGCTGAGGATGAATGAGCCCCTGCTATTACCCAAACCAACAGATTCCGCACTCAAACAAATCCTATCTGCCCAAATGTATCCAAACTACTTACTGTCTCTACATGGAGAATCCATTTCATTTTGAGCATCATATTCAATAACCCTTATCCAGACTTGATGTGGTTTAAAATCCTTAGATATCTTGTAGAATAACACTTGTAGAATAACACGGTAGTGTAAAGTTAACAGGTGGAGATTGTCAAATAATTAATGTAACATCTTAGTTCATATTTGTCTCAGGAATTCAATTGTTTTCCAGGAATACTGTTTGGACACGTGCCTGTTCAAAAGGCTAATAATACAAAGTATCTTCCTCCAGTAACCTGTCATGATACAGTCTTCACAAAAGTATGGTGAGTCTGCAAATACTGGTGCTATAGTATTACTGAGTGCATGAAAAGTCCTCAGTACAGTATTTGTACCTTTTTGTGGATAGACATTTCAGGATTTCTAACAGATGATACTGCAGAACTTGTGTACAAAGTTACTGCTTTATTACAATGTTCAGGACAGCGTAGTTAGTGCCTGACATGACTGGAAAGCACTTGCAGTGGTAACTAAACACTCACTGCGTGGGAGTGGTATCTCTACCACTGTATGCATGAGTTTAGCATTTCTCTGTTTCCCTGTCCCTTCAGCAGGGCCAGTGGAATAAGTATGGAGCTTCCTGCCCTGCTCTCTCTGTTACTGGGCACAGATAATCCTTTTCTCAGTACAGCAAACAGGACCATGTTGCCCTCCTTCTTGGGCTGTCACATAGAGGGGTTTGCATCCTCATCTTTCTGCAGGCTCAAGCTGTTTGCCTTTCTGGAGCATGACAACAGAATGAGCTTTGGTGGTCACTGAGGACAGGTAAAAGCATCATATTCGTCCAAGTGGTGAGCCCTGTCTCAAGCCCTGTGTTTCTCCTGATGCTGGAACACATCCTCCTTTCAAAGAATCCTAGTCATTTTCCTTTCTTATTGTCTAGGTTTGCAACTGTTTGTGAGACCTCATAGCTTCAGGAGGTGGCACCACTGCAAGAAATTTCCAGCAGCATGGCCAGCGTCTCACCGCCATCCCTCAAGGTCCCATCTCTGATCCTGTGCCTGTGGTGGCATTTCCCCCTTTCTCCTCCTTCAGGTCAGCGTTAGTCTGTAGGCCCTTTTCACTCATCAGTCAGGCTTTCCTCTAAGCCACATGGCTTCAGGCAAATGCCTAAATTTTCAGGAGTCAATAACAGTTGGAAAGCCAATGCTATCCTCCCTAGGAGGACTTACAGACTCACTAGTTTGTGTCCTTCTTGTGTCATGACCCACTCAAATGCCCTTTTGATTCATATTTTGGAGTAGGCGAGACATGAGGGTGAACAGCCGTCTCATTTTACTGCACTGTGAGTGGCCTGGTCCGTGTTGATCGTACATAGATGGTCTTTTTCATTGTGTAGCAGGTAAGGATCTCTGTTATTGAGCATCGTAATTTGCAGAAATTCTTGGAAACGTAACATCAAACTGCATTCAAGTAGAAAGTGCAGCCTTCCGGGCTAATATTGGTAGCAGAGTGCAAGATACATTCCCTCAAGAAATTACAGCTGCAAATGTAGCACCAAACGTTTAACAAGCAAAGCATTTGTATTTCGTTTTATGCAGCAGTAAGCCTTCAGATAGTTCATATACTTGTATTGAACTTAAACCTCATTGTTCTTTGACCTAAATTCAGCTAAAGTATGATTTTTCCTTAATAGCTAAAATGTTTTTATTATATAAATACATATGTCTATACATGTAACATACAAATAAATGTTTAGTGTATTCAAATGTGCAGCACAAATCTTGTATAAATCTCATGCTTCCCTGTTGATGCAACTAAGTGGAGCAAAGCTTATTTACATTAAATTAAATTGTATAAAATTCATCATTCAGTTTCAAAACTAAAAGTCTAAAGGCTACTGCATTCACCTCTTCAGACAGCCAATTAACTTGTATTAGCTTTGATTCTATGACAGGATCTGTGATTCTATGACAGGACAAGGAGTAATGGTTTTAAACTAAAGAAGGGTAGATTTAGACTGGATATAAGGAAGAAGTTTTTCATAATGAGGATGGTGAAACAGTCGAATGGCGTGCTCAGAGGCAGTGAAGGCTCCGTCCCTGGAAGCATTCAAGGCCAGGCTGGACGGGGCTCTGAGCAACCTGATCCTGTTGAAGAAGTCCCTGCTCACTGCAGGGTGGTTGAGCTAGGTGACCTCTAAAGGTCACTTCCAACCCAAAGCATTCTAAGGTTCTATGATTCTATGACTCTAGTTTTATATTTGCATTAATAAAAATTCTAACATATGGATCCAGATACTGGGGTGTGTGGCTGAACTATGAATGTCTTTCCTTAGACCAGGACAGGCTAAGGACAGGGTCACCTCTGCAGTCAAGTAACACAGGCTCAGAACTGCTCCACATCAGTCCGTCAAGCAATGGATGTGATGTCTTGACACGGTCTAACACCTGGACTGCTGCAGTAGAATATATGGTCACCCTATGCCTGTTCATCAGCTATACCACTAGTTTTCAAAGTCATGCAATGCAAAATTCCCCGGATTCCCAGGAAACTGCCTTTGTTATTGGCCTTCTGCTGCTTTCAGGGCACAGAAAGGAGAGGAGGCTCCGTTTCTTTATTTATACAGCATCCTATTTCCTTTTCATTTTTTTGAGAACTATGACAATAGATAAGACTGAACCATGCCATGCCACACTTGAAGTTCTGAATTTCTCAGTATAAAAGTGCTTTTGTAACTGCACAACACAGAATCGAGGAATTAAATATCATGTACTGATAATGCCGTTGCATAGTCCCCCCCCACACTGCTGAAAGGTTGCCCGCAAAATAGCTCTGTCCTGATTTTCTTATATATATTAACTGCGTAGCCAGTTGCTGCTCAGAACTTATCTGCTGGCTGATTAGTGTTTATGAACATCTTCTCATGTTCCGAAGGTGCATAAGAGTAGGAAGTGTGGTTTACAAGGTCTTTCAAATACAATGAGTGTTGCAAATCACTGAAAGCCAGTAATATAATTTTCTTACCTCTGCTCTGTAATGGCAGGAAGAAAGCTGTTGTTTCTTTTGAACTCAGGTATTTATAGTCTGTGACATTAAGCATGCATTTCCATGTATGTGTTCCTCCTTGGGCTGATGAGCAGTGGGTTCACTTAACTTATCCATAGAAAGCTCTAAAGTTGTGTGGTACTTCGTCAGACACCAAGAATGAAAACCAGGCTCTCCTGATTTCTCAATCAGCTGTTGACCCTAACTTACTGTGCATTCTTGTGCATAGCCTTCACATATAAAGTTTTAAGAATTTCAATGAACTCTTGGCACTTCTGATTTTACATTGAATTACCTGTGGCCTGGCTTATGGAGATGATGAGCATTCACAAACTGAGGTAAAGTTAAAAAAAAAAAGCTTCAGGAACAAATGTTTAAAAACAGGGTTTTGGTCTCTGTGAGTCATTTAACCAGCATCTGAAGCACCAGAGATCTGTAAACACTATTGAAGAGTCTTGTGTGTAAGATAGTAACAGCAGTGTATCATCTTTTACAGCAGCAAAGGAAGTAAGCAGTAAGAAAGAAACCCAGACAATGCAAGACATTGTAAACAAGCACAGATTTATCAAAACTGCTGCTTTGCCTTATCTGTTTAAATAAACTTCTGATGAAATAAGCATGCCTCCTGCCAGTTTACCTGCTAAAGCTGGCTTTGAGAAAAAGGACCACAGTCATTTTGGAAGGAAAGTAATGTTTGCCTACCCAAGACTGGTGAGTCCATGCCTTTCTGATGTATAGGAGTTGTGCACTGGAAGAAGAAAACTAAGGAACGAGTCATGTTGGTGATAAATTGTTCACTTGTGAAGTGGAACAGAATCTGGAATAGTTTCCCCAGATCTGCTCTTTCCTGTAGTGTCTCTGCTTGGGTTGGCAGAAACCTTTGTTCTGCTCCTTAAAGTCTGCTATGTAGCCAAGCTTGGCTGTATATTCTGTCTCTTATGACTATTTTGCTGCTTGTAGCAGTGTGAAAAATTAAAGAACTTATTCATCTGTGTACATCCTACTAACTATTTTCACATGGCTAGTCCAGTTAATTGATCCAACAAGAGTGTACTGTCATGCCTGAAGCAGTCCAGGCTTTAATGGATGCCTTGCACCTCAGCTTTTCCTCTGTTGGCTTTGGATTAATTTGTGTATTTGTCACAGGAAATATTAAGAGGTCCTTTTCTTCCCCAGAGCTATGCTAATACACAAAACTGCTGGAAACATTTAGCTCACTGAAATTTGAAGAGCGCCCAAAACTACTGGAATGCATTTAAAAAAAAAAAAGTGTAAAAGTGTAAGAGCCATTTTGTGAATGTTTTCTGTAGGTATTTTTTATCTATTTTGAGCTGATAGTACTCAGGTTATTCCCAGAGGGTCAGAACTACTGAAGAGCTCAGCAGCCACAATGGCAGTTAGACTTCCAAAGCAGTTAATTTCCCATTTTAGACATCAAAATAATGACACGCTCATTCATAAACTTGTACAGCATGCTAGAGTCTAGATATTTTGCAAATGCAGCTGTATGTGTTTTGTGTAAATGCTAAGCTGAAGTTGAACTTTTTTTTTTTGAAGGTTAAAAATGAAGAAGTGAAAATAAAATAACTGAGGACCTGTCTTCAGTCTTTGGAAAATCTTGTCCTCAGTGGGAACCATGAGCTTTTCTAACAGTAGAACATGAGCAAAATCCTCATTCTTAGGGTATTCTTGTTTCCTACAAACTCAAATGCACCTTTCATCTTAAATCATTTCTATGTCATATCCATTATTAGTGCTTGATTCTCCAGTCTGCTGAATTCACCCTTTAGAGATGGGTGTCTCTCAGAAATGTCGAAAAAGCTAAATAAAATGTAGACAACTGAAGCCGGAGTTTAAGGCAAATAGTTTTCTGGATAAAAATAGCTGGGTTGTATCCTACTTGTGGACGCAATAAAGACAGAAGAGGAAAAATGTACTGTCACAGGTAGCTGTGTTTTTATTCTTTTTTGAAACCAGACACTGTATGTTTTTCAAGAGAGTGTACAGTAGCTAGACACCAGATACACAACTCTGCCTAAATACTTAAACACCTCTGTTTCTGTGTCACAGTAGCCCTGGCACAAGCACATCTTCGCTTTTGTTGCTTCAAAACTGGGTAATATTTTTCAATGTCAGCATCACAGGAAATTCAAAAGCTAGAACTAGTTCAAACTGAGTCATGGAGCTTCATATACAGAAGAGGCAGTATTAGCATTATTAGCAGGACCATATATTCTGGCCCCATTTTCTCAAGTCTTCAGTGATCTGCCAGATTACTGATCATTGGACCCAGGGACTTGAAAGTCCTCTGTCCTCTTTTGTCATACACAATAGTGCTCAACGTCTGGCTGAAAATATGTACCCTATTCTTAGCTTGACGCAAGATTTTCTTTAGTATTATTTTAATAACAATATCATGGAATATCTCCAAAACCTAAATCCACCATCCTAAATCCAGCAGGCCCTCTGCTGAACAGAAGTTCCACTGGGGGAAAAAAAAATCTTAAAAAATTATTTCCAGATGCAACTGCCTATTTCCTACAATTTTCATTTCACTGTGAGTACACATCTCCAAACTATTTCACCAGCAACAGGACAAGAAGAATGAGCATGGCGGAATCTTGCTGTTGTTAGCTTAACACAAAAATTTCCTTGGAGGATGAACAGCTACATTACCTAACAACGTTAGGTAGAATGGTCCAGTTATTTCAGGGTATCAGAACAATTTAATCCTTGAGACACATCACTGTCAGGCCCCTGAGAGCACTCACAAGCCTTAATGGATGTCATTAGCGTCCCATGGGACCTCCCACCAACTTTGCCCATGACCCAGGAGCCCCATTTCAGCACCCCTTGGGACTGCATGTTGGGGCAGACATGTCTGGCACTACGATTGCCCTGGGTCCTGGCTCTCCATCCCTGAGGGAGCAGACAGCTCCCACTGCTTCTGGACAATAACCTGCCTGGTTCATGCCATTTGAGTTGCCCACTTCAGAATTAATGTGGAATTTCACTCACTGCTTTCTTTAGAAGGAATGTGAAATTATGACATAGAAACTGAGTAGATTAGCATCAGTCTGTTTTAATAGAACACCAATATGTCAATTTATCAGATATTAATTTGATGCACCACAGTCTGGAACTTCTGAATATATTACGCATGTATGTATAAGCACTCACCTGGATATCTGTGTGATTGCTTGTGCATGCAAATAGCCTTAACAAGGAACCGAAAGCAAGCAGTATTTCGGCTCACTCATAATATCAACCTAAAGGTGAATGGCATATGTTGGCTTACACAATACAGCTTAAACTGATCCAGTGGTTTGTTACCAACAGCTGCAAGAGTTTCCACTCCTTCACCCCCTGTTTACTGCTCATTAATGAGACCATATTGAGCATGAACACAGGTACCTTCACCTCACTGGAAAATAATGTGTAAACTAAATAAATATTAAGAGTTGTATTGCATTTCTAAAATTCTGACATTGAAACTATTTTGCCGTTCAAAAATGGCACACATGATGGCTACACCTTTACATAAAAAGTAAATGGATTCCATCTTGATTTACAGCCATTTCTACTTCAGAATGCTGAGAACATATGTAGGTAGAGCATTAGATTAGAACAACAACTGCATTGGTAAAATTGTGATGATTATGATGAGGATGACAATAATTCTTCATGATTTACATTAGAGTTTTTACATAACTAGTAGTACAATATGGTTACAGGATTACATTTATTATATTCCCTTGTTTTGGTAAGGTTGACTTAATACACTTTCTTGACTAAAATTTCACAAGTGACATTGCCCTAAGGAAAGACAAGGTTAGAGGTGTTTGTCCTATGTAAGAAAAAGAAGTGTATATCAGAATTAGCTTTCGGATTAGCAAATTACAGGAACAGGAGATACAGTTTCTTTGTATATTGACTAACTGCTAAGTATGGGAATATTTCTAACAGTTGTTTGGAAAGGGAAATGTCTAGGCAGTGTACTTAAGGGGAGATAAAACCAGCATGTTACATTCTGGAGAACGACTGTAAACTCTTATTACATGGAGAAGCAGAGAAGAAGCAAAGCAATGTAAATTTACATTCTTCTATTATTCAGAAAGTGAGTTGTGTTAAAGATTGAATTTTTCTGGATTTTGCAAATAAAGGGAGAAACTTGAAAAAAATCCTCCAAGAATACTAAAAGAACAGCGTCTTCTTGCTCTTAAGATGAAGGACAAGACTTTCCACTGAGGAACACTGCTGTAGCTGTACTGGAGTCAATGATAGTACATTAATTTATAATAGCTGGATATTCATGATGCTTTGCAAACAAATGAAAATGGAGACATTCCACTCATATGAGGCGGTTGCTGTGTTTTTCCTTACAGACCTACATTCTCATTCAAGAGAGCCACTGAGAACATGTTTGAACAAGAGGTCGGACAAATTTATGGAAGGGTATGAATATCTTGTTATTACTTATGCAATGCCACATGTATTCTTATAGACTTTCTGTCAGTGAAGAATAAATTATGAAAACAGAAAACAACGTCCCTTGGCTCGAAGAGCTTTCTCCTTCTGAGCACCACAGGATTACATACTGGACATGCAGTTGATGCAGATTTGGAAGCTCTCTTATGAATAGATTATGAAAAGATTATGAAAAAAAATATTTTCATCTGATTTCAAATCATCCAAAACCTGGAGTTGACCTCACTTCCTTTTTCTGTAGTGAATTTTCCAAAGAAGACTGAAAAGCTTTGAAAGTGTGAGAGCCATGTTTGACACAACATTCACAGAGATGACACACATGTTGACTAGGTCAGACAGAAAAGTATTATTCACAATTCTTCCCCTACCTGCTTAGCCCTCCCAAGCAAGTCCATTCTGACAGGCTTGATTCAAGATGACCCAGTTTCCAAAGTGGCAGAAAACTTTGTCCAGTCATGTCTTGTCATCAGGTGTTTTTGTCCTTTTCAAAATCTTGGCTGGCTTCTCCCCAGTGTTTCTCAATCTTTCTCAGAGAAAGGCTCTTTTCTGCACTGGATGTGGCCACGTGTGTTGTGCTCCATAAACTTCTCTACTAGGGTGGAGACATGGCAAAAAGCACACTCTGGTCAGAGGATGTACTTGGCCTTCTCCACCTAAAAGAGTTTTAACCAGACAAATAACCTGGTAGATGAGGCATTTGTTATCTGGCTGTCACAAGTGCATGCACTGGAAATCTCCCTTCCTGACTTTCATAGTATTTGTTGCTATAGTGTCAGGGCAAAATCTGGTATTTTCCTGGTAGAATACGACCAGAGTAAAAAGAAAGCTAAGCTATATAAAGAGAAAATATATTGTTCTGGGGCAGGGATCGTTTTAGTCATATCCCAGTTCCAGGCTTAGTGATATTAAATCTTGTTTTTCATAAGGAGTGTCTGTATGTGCTGCATGCAAAGTTTCAACTCCTGCTATTTTTTTTCGGTGAGGTATATGGCAGGACAAGTCATACACTAGTACACAAAAGTACTAGATCCAGAAAACTGAAATAAGTGGTTGTAAGCAAGAAGATTTTGTAAATTCAAAGTTACAGAACTTGTAACTTGACCTTAAACTAATTTTTCACATGCATGTATCCTAAAACAGCTGAACGGCTGTATCTTAAAATGTACAAACCAGATACATCCCTTTATGACCAATTAATATAAAAAATAGCTATCACCATTTCCTTAGCAATATATTATAAAAATTCTTCACTATGATTTGCTCTCTATCCTAGCAGAAGTTGGACTCATGGTTTCTGAGAAAGGTAGGCAAGCTTCTACAAAAAGTCTGAAGTTCCAAGCAAAAGTTAAACCTGTTTTCTCCTTAGTCAGGCAGATTAAATGTCTGATCTCTACTACAGTGGTTGAATGATTGAAGCCTTACAGAATTTTGAATAAGGTCTTTTGTTTACTAATGGCGTAATCCTTCAAAAACACAATGTTGGTCATGTTTTACCATTTAGGTTATTCATCTCAATATGATTTACAAGCATTATGTTTCTATATTTTCAGATCCATAGATGTGCCAGTATATATTCCCCTGAAGAGAGATTATTCATGTCTCAGTAACCTCCACATCAGTATCATAATGCCAAGAACTGCAGTTGTATACTATATTTGAGTTTTACGGCAACATCATGCAGAACACTGATAAAATCCCAGCATTTTATGATCAATTAATTTCAGTTTCTACTTATATTTTACTAATACAAGTAGAGGGCTTATAATAAGCATCTAAAACCAAGACTCTTGTTAGCACCTTCTAGACTTCCCTGTTCTGTCAAAAGCAAAACCTGAAAAAACTAATATGGATATTTATTACTGTACACATTATTAATCACTGAAGACTTTATCTAAAGCTATAAGCCAGGCAGAAGTTAGGGACTCTGTATATGAGTGTGAGCATCTGTGTCTGAGCAGACTTTAACCTTTAAAAATCTAGTTTGTTTTTTTTTTTTTGAGTTTAACATTAAAAGGTGTGAGACCTTCAGAAAATCAGTTGATATCTTAGGCTCTGAAGAGCCATGAAAACAGTGTCTGGTGCATTGTCTGCTAATTTTCCATTTCTTTTTCTGCCTTCTTCAATTTTTTTGAGGGAAGGGAATAATTATTTTCTGCAAGTAAGGGCACTGTAGGAGAAAAATATAACCTGGTATTTTGTCTCAGATAATAGTGTGAATTCTTACTTGACATTACCTGTGTGACTTCTCTGTAGACATTACCTGCATGATGTTTCTTCATTACATGTAGTAGAGAGTTGCTGAATGTGATGAGGGACCAAAGATGTAGTAGAGCCATTCAGCGCAAACTTTGGAAGAAGTTCCTGGACAAGTAGTAGGAGTGTGTATTACCTCTTACCACAATCTGTAGCAATGAGCTACTCACAAGTATTTGACAGGTTTGCAAGCAGGCCCAGGTTAGAAGACATTAGGATTTCAACATTGCCTTCTGTTCACTGAGAAACAGGCTATTGCATAAAGAAAACTCTTGAAAGAAGTATCACTATTCTGGTACAAAAGCAGATTTTATCATATCTCTACTGAATTGAATGGCAAAACCAGGGTGACTGTTCAAAGTAGCAAGACTGCACTTTCTAAAGAACTTGAAGAAAAGCTACAGTTAAGCTTCTTTTTACATCATTTCACCACTGTCATGCCAAAGGGTTAAAACTGGGATTTCCCAGTATTTCCTTTTTGCATTTTAGAGATTCTGTTCTGTGGCAGACACTCAAAAGATGCCTATGCTACATTACACAGCGCGTGGTGAGGCTTCAGATTAAACTTCTAATCAGCCAATAAACCTCTGTGGCAGAGAACAGTACTTAGGCCTCAGAAGCAGTGCAGTCATGCTAGCCCAGACAGAGATAAAGCCATCAACTTTTTAACAGAGCTGATTAGCTTTCAAGGAGTACTGTCTCAGTGCTGCTCTGATCTTGGTCCATGTAGAAACACCTAGAGCACCTTTGCAAAACAGCATGTACAGACTTGAATTTTAGAACTGATTGAAAAGGGGCCCAAGACAAAAGTGGGAATAGGTGCTGAGCTACCCACATTCTCGAAAAAAAGGCAGAGGAGAACTTATACTGCTATGTTTAAAATGCTGATCTTTGGGTAAAAGAAAAAAAAAAAAGGAGAATTTAACAAGACACCAGAATTTGGAAAGAGAGGAAAGCAGAATGTAAACTATGTAGAGTCCTAGCTTCAGCAGCCACTGTGTGACGCGGCAGCTTTGCCTTAACTTACATGGTTTTACTCGCCAGTGAGACTCGTTAGGCGTGAATTTACGGTGCTCTACACTGAGCTCCAGGAGCTCCTCCTTGTTGCACTCCAAGAGGCTGTTGACTCCAGCTTCACACTGCACCATACTTTCTTCTTAGCCACATTCTTCCTGCAAATTAAGGTTGTCTTTGGTGCTTAGTGTGGTGCAAGACTGTAAATTCAGAGTGCAAACTGCCACACACTGGCTTCTTCATGTTGGCAAGCCCTTAGATTTCTGGAAGAATGACTGGCTATCACATCAAGTATTTTGAAACTTCTCTAAGCAGGGTTTGAAAACATGTAAACAAAACTCAAAATATTATTTGGAAGATGAGAGAACAGAAGTTTATTTTTAACTTTTCCAACACATGATGATTTCAAGTAGTTTAGAAGGGCATTTTCTTATTAATATTTTAGCTGTCATTGTCTGAGATTGCAGGAATACAAGTATATTGCTGTCTTGTGAATCTATTTGACCACAACAAAAAAATCCTCTGCTTGAATGGCACTTGTTTAATTCCTGGTTTTTTCCATCATTGAACTCAGTAACCATTGTGTATGCCTTCTCTTTTTAGACTGGGGGTCTGTGCACTGGGGCTTGTACTAGCCTCTCTCAGTAAGTGCAAATAGAACAAGAATCTGCAACAAGGCCGTTCTGCTCACTGTAAATCTTTTGCTACAGTATTTATGTTAAAAGTCCCATTCTATTTCATACAATCCTAAGAAGATTGCATAGTGGTTGCCCCGTCCTTGGTAGAATAAGGTGGGATCACGTCAAGCACCATACTTCAGTACTTTACCAGTACTTCTGCTTTGTTGAGTAGTTGAGAGAACAAGAGGTTTGTTTCTTCCTAGCTGCATGTAGTTTAATGAAGAATAAGTATTAGTTCAGGATATCATCTGTTCTTCAACAGCCCATCTACAGGTTGTTCTGGAAACACTAGAGCTGAACAGGACTGCACTGGCAAGTGTACCCACCAGATGCTTGCAGTCCTCTACCCACACAGAGATACACTGACAGTGACACGAGAGCCTTTTGCTGTGGGAACAGTGGGTTGACTGTGAGCTTGGATGTGTCTCAGATACAGCATGAAACATTGCTTTTCAGTATTTTAATCACAGCAATAAAGAAATAGTACAGTTAAAAAAGTAGGGACTAGACAATCTACTCTTTGGCCAGGTTAGAGTTCTAGTATTACAGAAACAGATTCTTTGTTAACATTTAGAGAACACATATGTAAAGTTATGACATTTGTGTAGAAGTAGGCATCGAGTTTGAATGCAAGGAAACGTGGGGCTTGCTGCAGTGATCATAAAGAGTTAAAAACAAACTAAGCTGCCAGTACAATACTCCCAAATCACTAACTTGAAACTTGCAAAAAAAGGCTAACGTAAGTTGTTATATTTTGTTTGGAAGGATGCAGCACTTCTAGGAGATGTTAATAGCTGTTTTTTCCTCTGGAAAAAAAATTCTCTCTTCTCCAAGTGTTCCAATTCTGAAATCTTTCGGATTAATTGTGTTCTTTTGTAGTCAAATGATACCTTTAATATGAGAAAACTCACACTTTGAAATTTCAATGTTAAAAGTTTTTTTCACCAAATATGAGGGGGTTTTTAATCAAGTTTTAAAAAGTGTATTAAAGTTCACTGATGCTGGCTTTGAATGCCACTAGATCTAATTTCAACCATTTTCTTTGCTTTTTCCATATTTAATCAAAATAAAACATCTTCTGGTTGAGTTTTTTCTATTTTAACTGAAATTATTCTGCACAGTCAAGGGATAACCATGCAATTTAAATTACTGTATACTCATTTTGATACATACTTGTATTCACAGAGTTGCTTCTGCTTCTTGCTCGTTTGCCCAGAGACCAGTTATTTATAACCATGAGTATGAATTAGCATACTACCTTATTGTTTGCTTTCACTTCAAAACAATCAGGCAGCGATATACTTTTCACACTCACATCTACACACAATCACACTCACAGTTACAGCATGAATGGGGGCACTGGGCACAACCAGGCCTTGGATATGTGTATGAACACCTGACCAAGAAATATGCAAATCATGGGTCCTCTGCCTACATCACAGGAGGTCAGCGGAGTACAGGGTTGCTTCTGGAAGACAAGCACAAGGAAATTCTGTGGTGTAAACAATGTGGTAAATACCACTGGAATTGTGATCAAGAAAGCAAGGAATACTACTTGACAGAACAACCTATAACAGGCTTTTCACAGAAATCTCCGTTCTTTATGCCTGACAGGCAGACTAAATGAAGTAATATCAGTCTGCATTGGCTGAAAGGAGACTGCACAATGTGAGAAGGAAAGGTTGTGGGGCCAAATCCTACATCTGAAAGTGTTTTGAAAAATGAGACAGTAGGTATGTGTTCTGGTTTTGGCTGCAGCCGGCAACAAAAGCGCCACGCGGCCGCCCCTCCCCCTGCCGGGGTGCGGAGGAGAATGGGAAGAAACAGGCAGAAACTGGTGGATCAGGATAAGGGCAGTTTAACAGAACAGCAAACAGAGGGAACAGGAACAACAATGATACAGATAAGGGGAATACACAAAACAAAACAGACCGCACAACAGAGCCCCTCTCCACAACCTCTGCTGTGCCCTCCAGAGTGAGTTCCCACCGTGCACCCCCCCCTCTGGAACCCAGCATGACGGCACATGGTATGGAATACCCGGCTCTGTTTGGCCAGGCTGGGGTTGGGTCAGCCCACTCGACTGTGCCCCTTCCTGGATTCTGATGAAAATTAACCCTGTCCTGGCCGAACCCAGGACAGTACGATGTCATCCATTCAAAAAAAAAAACCCAAGGCACCAACCCAAAACCCTAAAATCACAACCTGTGGCTTATCAAAAAGATCTTTTGAGGAGCACTGAAGAAGCTAATATCCAGCAGGGCGGGCTTACCACTATCTGGAAAGAGATTTATCACAGCAAAAACATAGAAATCATTCGAACACTTCTTTTACCTGAGTTCTGTGACATTGAGAAAACGTTCGTAGGAATTCCTCTAGAACAATCATTTATGTTGACTCTAATGAGCCCCAGGGCTGTGCAGCTTTTATCTTACAACAGTATGCCATAGGAAAGAACCCTGCAGAGTTTGGCTTTGCTACTTTTTTTCAGTGAGGCTCCAGGTTAATGGAGTGTGTAAAAAAGCTGTAATATTATAAAAAATAATTTTAAAAGAATAGCTGAGTTTAAAATAGAGTTTGAGGATAGAAGGGGAACAGTTACTTGCATTTTTAAATAATTTAATCATTTTTTATATGCTTTTTGTCCAGGATGGCTTTTTCTCATAAGAAAGTATAAGCTATGAGAGATAAAAATTAATAATAATCAAACCAATAGAAGCCATAATGAGTTTTATGTCAGAATTACAGGATAAAGAAGCATATTATAAAACAAGTTATCTACAAAAGGGACAAATCTTGAAGCTGTTAAAGTTTTCCATGTGGCCTTCATTTTGAATCTGCTACATTCATCATTACACACAGGAGGCCCTAGATGGTTGAGAAGCAAGGCAGCACAGCAATACTTTGCATTTAGTCATGCTTATTTCCCTGACACAAGCAAATTCAAACTGCTTCTGTGCAAGATTTTAAGAGCAGAGACTTGGGAGACATATTGGACTCCGTTGTGGCTACACATCATCAGTGTTGCTGCCTTAGCTACAGCCACAAAAATTCTCTCTGTTTTGGATCAAACATGGTGATGTTTGAACCAGAATTAATCCTCCTGACTTTGCAATGTTGGTATCTAAAGAAATCATAATTCTGTCACAAGTGTGAAAATTTTCTGGGCCTGCCAGATGTATTTCAAAGCAGGATGGATGTGAACCAGCATGTCAATCTTCTGTAAATCATATTTTAGAGACTACATTTCAACAATCTGAAAAGATCACTTACCTATCCATTGAACAAACCCAAACACAAGAAGAAGCTGGCTGAATTGTAGGAAACCTAGAGTTTCAGTTTTCCTTGTGGTTCTATGTGGGCGTTTCAGGATGTGAACAAACATTAGCATCTTTACTCCAGTACAGAGCTGAGGACTAGCCTGAGTCTGAGGACATCGACGGAAAGAGAGAGATCATGGCTCCATTCCCATCTGCAAAACTGACCACTGTGGAGACAGAGAGCATCATTCATCCTTTCCAGAGGAAGGTGTGAAAGACATCTTCCCATACATTTAAAGAGGAGGAAGCCTAGCTGGCTCAGTCTGAACTTCAGCTGCAATAGTATTATAGAAATAGTGTTATATGACACTACAGCTTTTCAGTCCAGCAAAACCAGTCATCCCTGCTCTTGCTTATTGTTTTCAGAAATGCAGTTACTTGCTATGTAATACATAAGGGGTATTTTATTTCTTTATGGCTTTTATTTCTACTTATGCCAGTGTGATGTACTATAGCAGTATTTTCTGAAGGGCAGTACCTCAAATCTTAAGCCTCTGACTGCGAAAAGCTCACTTTTGCACAGTGTTGTTCTAAATGTTTTCACCCAATGCGTGAACACTCTGAGGAAATAAAAGCTAATTAATGGTTAAGGCTTAAAAATTAAATTGCAGTTCTTGTGGGTGGAGTTTTGAACAGAATCTCAAGAAGTTTTTTGTCATTCTACTTTCAGCTTGACATAAGGAGCCTAAGTTGCAGAGGGCATTTCCTGACCCTCTGCAGAACTTTGAGCAGACATTATCCAGATTTAATTTCATTACAGGGCACACTCACAAGTGTTCTAGCTAAATGTCTCATGTAACAAATTCAGTCTAGCATCCCTCTGAAGTGGGGGAGGATTATTTTATACATGGGTACTGTGAAAGCAAAGAATTAATCATGCTAGTCAAGGCAACACATGAGGTCTGGACTAGTTTAAAAAAAATAAAATTTCTCCACTCTTTTGCATCATATAGTGGGACTTGAATTTACTAGTTCATGACTTCCTTCTGTGCTTTGGCTATACAAACATACTTGTGAATGAAAGACTGATTTGTAGAACGCAGAGCAATACATCATAAGTCACGCATAATAGTTTCAAATTTAGGAAATCACTAGTCTCTGAGCTGCATACTGGTGCACTGAGTTTCAGTGTTATAACATAAATTTTCTCACATTCAGATTTGGGAACCCTGGTACTGTCAAGTTTTCCAATTGAGTGCTCCTTTTGTGTATTCTGCAGGCAAATAGCCATAAACTGGTAACCACATTAAGTTTTCACAAGGTGTCAGTATCCAAATAAAACAGACCTATGTTAGTCAATGCAAGAAGATTTGTGAAATATAGGTACCATGTATGCAAGTACACAAGGCAAAATTCTTGACTTCAGTACGTTTTTGAGCCCAGAGCCTATGTACAAGAAGCAGACGTGAACATGAGAAAGCAGAAAGTAGTTATATGCAATTTTGTCTTCACTTAAAACCTATGCGAAGGGCACCTCACCTCTAATATTTTATCTGAAAATGTAGGCAACTCCTTGTTTATGAAAGAAATTTTCTAAAATTCGCATGTTGTGTTACTTCACTCAGTCTTTCATCATGTTTAGGTGAAATTCTAATGGTCTTTGCCTAAGGTTCCTTGCCCTCTTCCCTGTCTAAAATAGCTAAAGACTAAATTGCTATGAAGTAGTGTTAATTTGGAAGCGTCTATAAATGCAGAAATATCAGCATTCTGTAGAGGTTGAGTTTTTGCTGCCAGGTGTAGGACAAGAAGTGGCCCAGTCGAATAACGGTGTAGTAGAAATTAATTCAGACTGTAATCATGTCATAACAGGCTCAGAACAGTTTTCTGAGCCAGCGGTTTTGCCACTCTCACATGCTTGTATCCCATTAAAATTGTCTTAAATGATCTGATCACAGTGAAAATTTTCAGCTTCCCAGAAATAGTAGACTAAAATGCAACAAGGACAGAAACTCTACATAAAATTGCAGAAAAGTTCTAGGAAATAAATGCAGTAATCATTAACTCCACAACCGTGATGACATCAAGGCCATGGATCTACATCATTCTTACTGGTTCAGTATGCATCCCCTTTAATGCATGAAGTCATATTAGTCTCCTTTTTTGAAGCGTGACTTTGCAAAGACTAATGTCTGTGTGCAAGTATGCTAAAATCCCACCGCTTGCTATGGCAATTTTATCCTTTTGGATCTCTGCCAAGCACGGATAATTAATTCTTACTTCTGCCTCCTGACAAGAATTTCTTAATACAGTCACAGTTCTTAAAACAAACTGTGGTGCATATTAAGATTCCAGTTTTAACACTTCGATACACCTTTTAATATAAGACGTGGATGAAGAAGTATAGGCGTAGAACATCTCTGGAACATTTTTACACAAATAGGCTTTTCAATACAGTGAATGGCACTTTTCTTTATGATTAATGATTGATTAACAATTAGTAGCTAAGTGTAATGCAACAGATTCTCCAAAGAAAAAACATTCTCTAATATAAGACTATTTCTGCACTGCTTTCTAAGATGATCATGTGATACTGAATATACTTTCTCACTCAAAAAAGGCCAAGGCACAACTGGAGCTGAACTTGGCAAGGGATGCGAAAAATAACAAGAAGGGCTTCTACAGGTATGTCAGCTGGAAAAAGATGGTCAAAGAAAGCGTACCCCGGCTCATGAGCAAGACCAGCAAACTGGTAACAGCAGATGAGGAGAAAGCTGAGGTACTCAACAACTTTTTTGCCTCAGTCTTCACTGGCAGCCTCTCTCCTCACCCCTCCCGAGTTGATGGATGGCATGAA
>Ga0065711_1031135_pt1 | contig 30469 bp, 13 predicted proteins | sample Hoacrofraction12_FD_59098 | JGI IMG/M metagenome (GOLD analysis project Ga0065711, IMG submission 59098) | Hoatzin crop microbial communities from Cojedes, Venezuela - Epithelial fraction 12 v2 (version 2) | ecosystem: Host-associated > Birds > Digestive system > Esophagus > Crop | place... | reverse complement strand
TTTTTTTTTTTTTTTTAAGTAAGATTCCCCCCCCCCCATTTTAATAGGCTGTTATAGCCTTTAACATACCATGAAATTAAATGCCTCCACTGGGGATCCGTAACTTATCATAACAATAGTATTTCTAGCACTTGTTGGAACTATGAGGAAAGTTAGAAGGTGGTATAATAATGAGTGTAACGTTTTCAAGGACTACAGAATTGTCACTATACGTTACTGAGCTCCCATAGTTAACCCGTGAATTAAAAGCATATAAAAGTGCTAATAGCTGAATTTCTGAAGAAATGATTGACACTTGGTGAAATTATCACTTTGATGGAATTAACCTGTGATCTGCTGGGAAGTGTAAAAACCACAAAAGCTTGGAAGCTGACCCTGCTTTAAGCAGGAGGCTGGACTAGATGACCTCCTGAGGTCCCTTGCAACCCAAATTATTCTATGATTTTAATAATTTCTACTAGTTTTGCTAGGTACCTGTGATGGTAGATATATTAAGCATATAGCAAGAACAGATCACTTTCTTCTTGCCTGCGTAATTTTACAAAATCTCCAGTGCAAAATAATTGAAGGCCAAATTCTGCCAGATGTAAACAGCTTTCCAGTAATGGGACCTGGCATGAGCACCCCGCTTCTCCAGGCTTGAGGAGATGCGCATGTTCTGATTTATAGAGGCTTTAAGCCTTTACAGTTCCCAGTGAAATTTCTTTCAATAAAGGAGGGAAGTTCTTCAGTCAAGCAATCCGCATCTCCCAAGAATGAGGCCATGAAAACTTTGTCTTCAGGAAAACTTTCAGAGTACTTGCAGCTCTGTGTGCTCAAGTACCTTGCCCAGATCCAGGGCCTCAGCTCGGTGTTCAGTCCTTCAAGACTCCAATAAAGAAATGCTCAACCTAAACCCCTTCCAATCTTCTGTCATGCTGGTTTATTGCGAACCACACCGAATCCACTGTAAGTTGTGTACACTTCTGTGCTGTTCTTTCGTATGCAAGTTCTTAGAGGAGGGTCTGTCGTTTGCTACCTTTGTACAGCTTTCTGGTTTCCGGCGCTGCGGTCATTTCAGACTACTTGTTTTTGTCACAAGAGAATTTTTATAATTCCTTGTGAGGGATTTAGGAGGACGCCTACCCCCTCCATGAAAGAGAGAGACACACAACAAAAGAACATTTTCACAGTGACCAGAATTTGACAGACACAAAACCTGCCAAGTTTTAAATTTACGTAAGTCACTTGCAGGAGTGAGATTACTTAAAAAAGCAGAATCAGGGAGAGTGCTTGTTTATTTAGTTAGATTCTGACAGGCAATAGAACCATCACCTAGAGTACTTCCACTAGCTCTTAAGTATCCTGGAGGGAACAGGATTTATTTTGACATAAATCTCAGAATAAAAAAGAATAATTGCGTATCATTATTGTATATGAGGGTAGTCGCAAGAGAGCCCAAAAATGTTCCTAAAAATTCTAGAGCAAAGCTATTGTTACCACAGGGAGAAATTAATGATCATTAATTAGCATTACCAAAGACCTATCAACTACTGGAAAGAAACATTAATTTTCTTGACTTAAAATACAAAGGTAGGTTCAAAGGAGTTTTTCTGTAGTGGTGGAACTTAGGATTCGCATCGGTGACTTCATCTGAGCCTACTCTCTCTGCCCATCTGGATGTTAGGCAGGTATTGCTGGCATCCTTCATCTACAGCAAGGTCTTTTATACCCACGCTTGGTGCTACTCCAGGAGAGCTCACGCGGTTTCTACAGGCAGTGCTTGTGCCACGTGATTCGAATGAGCACGGGTATCTTAGCAAGCTCTGCTAGTTTATTGGGCTAGCAAAGCTTTGAATGGCAGGAGTTTGTGCTTTCAGATCTAAATTTAAATACAAAACCTAACAACAGATAACCTTGATGATTTGGAGAGAATGTGGCAACACTGAATGTACAGACAACTTGAGACTGCACCTCAAAAAGAGGTTTTTTTCGGGGATCGGTATTCCTTCCACCGATGGCTGAAAAAGCGAGAACAGGAAATCCCATCTAAAATATTTGCAGTCAGCTGTGACTGAAGCCTTGTTTGGCCTCACATTAGGGTAGCGTTAGGAGGGTGAGAAAAATCGCCACTTCTGCTACACACAGGAGCCCTTCCAGTTTAATACCTGAAGTTTTCGGCCCATCACCAAGCACAACAAACTGGCGGCACCATAAAATGACAGCTAGTACTTGCCAGTGCAAAGAAGTAATGCGTAACAGCAAAATATTAATGTGCACACTGTTTAATTAAATGACAATATCGTTTTCTTGCAATCTTTCTCTAACTCTGCTGGAAGAGTACAGTGTTGACATGATAATTTTATAAACTTCCTTGACAGTTCTTGTTAAACCATCCTCCATTACCTTAGATTGATAATTGGCACTTACAAAGAAAATGAAATGTCTGAGAAATTCATTAAATATGCCAAGTATCTGAGAAAACCCAGTGCAATGGTTATCTACATCACCGTGTAAGCAGCTGAAGAGCTGTTTCCTTTTTAAATTAAAAAAAAAAAGTCATGGGTTCATATTATATTTTTAATGTAATAGAAGTGAATATGTTACTAGGAGACAGATTCAAGTCTTCCCTCCATCAGCTGATATTGGCAGCAATTTCAGTTAAGTCAATAAAGGTACGGTATTTGGCTTTAGATCTTCTCTCTCCTCTTTTCACCTTCCTCCAGGAAAGGGAAAATGGAGAGAAATCTTATTTCTGCTGATAGTCCCTTAATAACCTTTTACAAAAGAATCTTGTCAGAAAGCCTTATTTGGAAATGTTCAAGTGATTGATTTTCACTGTACTGGTCATTCCGCCTTTCCCTTCCCCAGTCTAAGCACAAGGACCGTGCAGACCCATGCAAAGAACTGCAGACACCCTTCTCTTTAACGTTCTTTGGCATTTAAACTCCCAGCGGCTGCTCTATCTGTACAGTTTACGCTGCTTGAAAAATGGAGAACATTATTTAATTACAGTAAGCTGCCAAATATCTGAGCAAAGGAAGTTCTTGAGGATACGCCAAGTATCTCTGCCTATCCCTCAAGCGAGGTCAGGCTCAGGAAAAAGTAGAGCAGAAACCCATAAGGAGTAACACCTCCTTTGTCAAAACTACTCTTGCTCGGCCTTCCACTGCTGAAGGGAGACTGACGAATACATAGGAAAATTACTCTTTTTGCTAACTACACAGAATCGTAAGGAACAATTTGCCAAAGCCAGCTAACGTGGACAGAAAGTCAGGAAACATCTCGGCATCAGAGCTGCCATTTCATCTAAAAGTGCCCCGATCACAGAAACATCTGTGACCCGATCATCCCCTGAGGCCAACTGGCCACAGCAATACAGTGAAATTCGTGACACAAAAGCGGACAAGGGACAAGACAAAGTTGCCATCTGCCTGATATTCTTGGTCACATTACATCCGCTTACTGCAACAAGAAATAGCAGTTCAGTCACAGATACTCAAATCAGCCGAAACGCCATCTACCTCTAAGTGCAAATGAAATGACAGAACCCGATCTCTGTTCAGCTCTTACATGACTGAATTTTTCAGTTTCCCTTACTCTCAGATGATAGAAAGTATTAGATAAATTAATTATCTTACCTACAAAGGAACGTTTCCTGAGGCTTACATGCTTCTTTTGATTGAAGTTGGATACTTGGTGTATCAAACAATTCAATGATGGATCCGAGACGATCTTCTACTGTCACTTCCACACTCCACATCTCAGAAGCTTCATATTGTAGACTACGTTGTTACACCTTTAGTATAACTGACTTTAAAATGGCATTCTGCCCTCTGAAAGCACAAAAGAAAAAAATGTTTATATTTCCTAGCGTTGTTAATTATTTTCCAAAACTGCTTAATTGACCTAATGAAGCAGAGAAGGACATTAAACCTATTACTAAGATACATTATAAGGTGAACATTTGATTGATTTTTTTTTTTGAGATTATATGAATAGACTTTCGAAAATATAGGTGAAGGGAAAAACAGTATGATTGATATAGATGACAAAATAATTTCTGTCACAATCCACAGTTGTCTTTCCCTCAAATTAACCATCAAACCTTCTCACTGATAATAAAGCACCCCTCAGATCGTTGGCCCAACTTCCCCAGGTTTTTGAAAATTCTCTTTAAAATCTTTACTAGCCCAGGCCTCAAGGTTTATAAGACGATAATCACAAGTCTTCACTGACATCTGTAGAGCATGGATGTCTTCTAGGGGTCTGTGAAAATCCTGAGGCATGACGCCCCCCGAGTGGCGTCCCCATGCCTAGCTCTTACAGCATCCATTTCTTCACAGGACTAGAAGAGTCTTCTAAGAAAAAGGCAGCGAAGGTGGCAGCTCCACAGAAGACCAGTTAGAGGTAGTGTGAATTTATATTTTAAGGTGTTCTAGGACCTTGTAAAACCACAGAATATATTATTGCCATATTTCAGCTTTGACCTTACTGTATAGCTTTTGCTCTATGAATAATCCCATTTCATTATTGCAAGGTTGCATTTCTGAAGGTTGGTTATAAATAATATCCATAAATAATTTCTCAAGTTACTGTTTGCAAGTTGCTTGTTACTTTTATCTTCAAGAAGGCCTGTCCTTACACCACCTCAATTCTGGTCTCTCACCTTTGCTCTTAAACCACAATTCCAAAACATTTACTTATGGCTACTTGAGCTTGTATCCATTTAGTGAATTATCCATTTAGTTTCTCATTCACTTAATGATGACAGAACTTGCACAGATCAGCTGAACCACTAAGGTATTGTTCTGGACATCATATTTTTACTCCAACCTTACTTTTCTAGAGTGTATTCTCTGACCACCAAAGACTCAAAGCAAAAAAAAAAAGATGGGATAGGTCAGATATCTGGAATTTAATCCCTCATCACCCCATTAAAAATTCCATCGACTCCTTTGTGACTTGTCCAAATCCCACGGAAATCAATGTAAAGACTCCCACTGATGCGATAAGGGTATGTTTGCCAGGCCTTTAACATCTCTGAAGCAAAATGTAACAGGATGCCGAATTAGAGACTTAATTAATGCCTGTATGATGCTTTCTAAAAAAGAGGTGTAATTAATGCTCATAGTTTCCACAATTCTCAACACCAGCCTACTGATCCTGTGCTGACTAAAATCTCCTGACTGCAGAATATATTTAGCGTTATAGAAATCAATAAGTTTTAAATAAAAGAGCACATTCATTCAAGAAGGGAAAGAAAAGGATTCACCTTTCTCCACTTTGTAGGTACTAAGACATTACTGTAACCATCAAAAACCAGAGGAACGATATCCTTACTTACAAAAGGCTGCATGGTATGAAGGATGCAGAGAGTTCTCTTTGGGGTTTTTTTGGTTTAGTTTTTTTCCTTTGGTTTTGGATTTGGTTTTTTTTTTTTTTTTTTGACCCTGGAAATAAAGCTGTATCTTTTTTCCTTGCCGTAGCCTGAAAGAAAATAGCTGATTCTGAGGTGGAAAAATAATTAGTAACATGGGAAGTCAAATGAATTTTGAGATATTGTGGAAAATGTAGTTTGAACTGTCAGGTTTACTCGCTTACCCACAGGAACTACAAAGCAGCAGAGAAATAAAACCCTCTTAGAACTTATAGCTTTCATCAGCCTATTCCCTCTGGCTGCTTTTTTTTCCCCAAATCTCTCTTTTCCCAGTGACTCCTATTAGAAACACAAATAGTCTGCCTCTCTGCTTAGCAACAAATGTCACGTTCTTTGCTTTTTTAAAAAAATACTCTTAAATTATTATTTTTTTTTTAACACAAAGAGAGAAAGACTATGCAACCTGTCCAGTCAAATACACTTCACAGGAGCACTTGCACTGCGTGGATTTTCACAGGAAACTAAAGGTATTAGCAGTTCAACTCCTGTCTATGAGGCCAAAGAGAGTTGCCCTCTTTTCGACACCCCACCTATACGGTTACGAGGCCTGCCAGCAACCCCAGGAACAGGTCTTTGTGTAAGCACTTAGAACAGCTATGGTTATAGCACAGAGGACCCTTATAGTTTCTCCCACACCCTACTGTGACCTGTTCATGAACAATTTATGCACAGAAATTGATTCTTTAATTTGCAGTTAGAAAAGATAAGGCACATCAGCATCCAGTGCCTCAGGAGGGCATTAAGTCTTTTGTTGTTCGAGATTTTTTTGTACCCTCTCCAAAGGCAACCTTAAGACCAGCTGCCTCAAGCGCACGTATGCCAACGAACAAAGAGGAGGAACTGGAGCTCCACGCCCAGTCCGAGAGTTATGTCATCACAGGAATCACAGAATCTTGGCGGGAAAACTTGCATGAGTGGAAGACCACAATGGATGGCTACAGACTCTTTCGGAAAGATAGGAAGGGAAGAAGAGGAGGTGGAGTTGCACTTTATGCAAAAGATAAATTTGAGCGAATGATGGCGAGTTGAGACCACAGAAGGTCTGTTGAATGCCTTTGGATCAAGATTAGAGGGGCTGTCACCAAAGGGGATCTTATGTTTGGTATTTGCTACCAACCTCCTAACCAGGATGACGAGGCTGATGAAACCTTATTTTGGCTGCTCAAGGAAGTTTCGGGCCAACAGAACCTGGTCCTTAAGGGTGACTTGAATCACGCCAACAATTGTTGTGAGAAGAACACAGCGGTTGTTCACCCCACCACAGCCAGGCAAGAACAGCTCCAGCTGTGGGCTCTGATACACACTCTTCCTCTTTCAAGCTACAGGGGTGGTGATGAGGGGGATCATGCCTCTCTAACTGAAGTGTCTGCTCCTTTGGTCCGATGCCTGCATTCGCCAGTCACTCAACTCTCACCAAAATGTCTTTCTGATTGTCAATCTGAATTTTCTCTCTCCGGCACCAGCGGTGTAGTGCCTCTCTCTCCTAAGAGCCCCTGGCCCCCTTGTCTGCTTCTCCAGCCACAGGGGCATTTGCACCCATTTGTTGTGTCCTTAGAGCTCAACACCCCAAGCAAAAGAATGGGTTACGCCGCTCTCCCTCTTTCCAAATGTTCCGCTCTTCAGCTGACTTGCACTGTTAGCTACGTTTCTAAGGCACTGCTGGCTTTAAGAGCATGTGTGGGGAAGCACATCACAGAGACCTCACACGAGAAACTGCAGGATGTATTTTGCAAAGATAACAAACTATATTAGATTGCTTAGTAAGATCCACTAGCCTGTTACACTGGCTTTGTTCTTAAAGGGAAAGAAATCGCTGCAAGTCAGGGAAAGCACAGGAAAGAAAGCACAAGATCCTGTTTTTCTCCAGACCAAAGTATTTGCTAATTATTCTGTAACAATTCCCCTCCCACTTGGCCTCTTGGAAGGATTTAAGTGCCCAAATCCCTGTTAGGCAATGAGAGTCAGCAGCCCCAAATTCTTTGTGGATTTGCACGAGTGGCTTTTAGCTGAGCCATAATCCTGCTCTCCTTTGCTACAGCCTGGTTTTGCCCAGGGGATGGAAGTGTGTCGAGCTGCAAATCCCAGTGCACTGGGAGCGCACAGGCGGCAGTGCTGCACCCAGCCCCTGCCAGCGCCAGCATGGAGGCTCTGAGCAATGCCAGCCTAAGCGAGCAGATAAGCACAGTGTTGTCCTACAAGTCAGATCTCTATTTCTTATTTTCTGCTAAAACAGATATAAAGTATCACAAGTTAATATTATGAGAACATACTGCTGTTTGTGTGAGTGATATTTAGCAAATCTAATTCATAGATGTGATTCCCATTAAACACTAAGGTTGTGTTTCTTCAAGAAGCAAAAATGTATTCAAGTGCCATGCAATAGAAAGAAACGAGTGGGGTGATTTCACTTGCTAAAATCTCATCTACTTCAGCCAAAGAAATTAAAAGTACATGAAAAATCATGCTAGCCGTAGTCTTCCATTGACAGACGTTCTGAAGTTTGCATAGCAAGCCAGTAAATGGGAAACGGCTAAATGGATGTGGCAGGGCTTAATCTTCACTACCTACTTTCCAAAACGTAGAGAAATCTAAAGCAACAGGCTCTAGCGAGTAGGAGTCTAGAGGAAGGATGTCATAGCGTGATTACAGATAGTCTTCCTACCAGAACAATGTTGGGAAAGTAATTACAGAGAGATGCAGGTCTCAGCAGATAGCGGAGCAGTTTTAACAGGAAAGTCATGAAGGGACTTCTAGTAACCACGATAAGCATCAATTCTTTTCATGGCACCAGAAGTAGAAAGCGTAAGTGACATTCCCTAATTACTTATTGCTACACTTAAAAAGATGATTAGAGGGAGCAGAGGGCATGGAAAGCATGGAGGCAAACCAGTAAGCTACTCAGAGTGCAAACTCCATACTGTGCATGGAGGAGAAACAGGGAAAACACGTTTAAGAACAAACTTATTCAAAAGCTATTAAAACAGCCAATCACTGTTAAATTGTGTAGAGGAGGAAATACGCCCTAGAGGCAGTGCAAAGCAGAGAAGATTGACTTCTTCAAATTCACAGCTGTGGTGGAGCAATCAAACACTCCAGTGCCAGCTTTCCCCTCAGAGGCGAGACAACCCGGGGCCACCCGACCTCAACCTCTGATATGTACGAGGAAAACGTAATGAGAGATTTGCTATAGGAACCGATGTCTTGAAGTGACAAATTGCCAGCTTCGCTGACCTCTTGTGAAGGGGAAGTTTCAAACTTTCATCAGCAAAATTGAGCAACTGAGACAGGCACATGCAAGGAAAGAAAAACTGACTCTAAGCAGAAACACAGTCACGGATAAAAGCAGCTTAATTCCACGTTCTCGCTAGCCAAAAGTAAAACAGCGATGAAGAAACACAAAATACAACATGAAAGCATCAAAACACAACCGAGGGTGAAATCCTTGGCTGAGTGATTGATTTACTTCCTCCAGAATCAACACTGCTTGAGAAGAGATGCTCTGTTGATTTAGTCGTTGCTAGACTCTGTCAGAACCATGAGGTACCCAAATGTTCACAGTCACAAGAAATGAAATTAGATTAAACTTTTCCAAGCTTTTGCAGCTTCCAAAAAAGGCTTACTTTGGATTTTGACTACAGGGTAAAGCACAGGCATAGCATAAACCAGAAAGCTTATCTTTAACTGCGTGTATCTTTGTAATTGCCAGAATGTTAACTGTAGGAGATTGCAGTACTGCAAACATGTTAGTTAGTATTTCCAAGTGCCAAAGATTTTACCCCAGATTTCCAACACCATATCTCATGCAGTTAATAGGTTTCATGCTGATTATCAAAGTGAACAATACAGAACATCATGCTGTTGGCAAAAAACCATTATCATTAATAAGATTATATATTTGCCTCTAAAAAGGAAGAAACAGCTCTAGGCAATTCATCTCTGCCTTCGGAAGACTAATAACGTGAAAAGTGAAGTGATTCGGCCCATCAGCCTCTGTCCTACGTCCTATTCTAGGAGGAAAAGGTTTCTACTTATTAAAAACCTGTACCGATGGAGAAAATGTCAACTTGTGGAGGTTCTTTTGCTAGATCAGGGCATGATATCTGAAGCAGTGTCCTTTAGAGCCATCATCTTTGGCATCTTCAGAACAGAAGGTAACAGATAGTCAAACCCAATGATTTGGGGTGTTTGCTTGAGGAAGGGTTTTTCTAAACAAGCTGAATTTACGTGTGCCAAGAATCAAGCCCCTCTGGAATGTCAGGCTGGGTACCTGAAGGCAGACACCCCTAAAGACACTGGTAATACTTGAGAAGCATAGGCAGAATTCCCAACACACACACACAATCTCTCTCTCTCTCAAAAAAGCCCACACTGGAAAACTGAGAATAAATCACTCCTCACAGAAACTCTTAAATGACAGGACTTGGCTCCAGTGCCTACAATTCCTCACTGAAATGTTACATCATGTCACTTTTTATTGCCCCGTGTGCATGCCAATGTGTACAAGATCAGTAGTGCTGCTGCTGCGGATGAGGAGATGAATGACTGCTGTTCCTAGGCTTGCATTCTTTTAAAAAAATAAGCATTGATATTATGAAATCTAATTAAGAGCAAGATTTTTTTTTTTTAGGAAAAGGAGAAGAAGTAGAACTCAGAAAATCATGTGCCAAATGAGAAAACACCTAGAAAAAGATGTCCTTTTCAGTGTCATCATAACCATAAACAAAGGTTCATGAAAGCAAAACACCAGTAGCAGAATGATTTAAGAGATGTCGCACTAAATTCCAGAAACAAAAGCCCAGAGGAAAAGCAGAAGACTTCAGTGTTCTGAGTCTACTCCGGAACTGAGACCGACAGGGTTAACAATCAATACTCTTTAGGTGTGTTAAAGCTTCACCTTCTAGCTAAAATAGATCCAGTGGTGGCTCCCATATTTGTAAGTGGAATTTTGACAGCAGAGCAGATCTATCTTCATCAGCACTTTGTATCTGCCTACCCCCTCACTTCAGTTCTTATTGTCATTTTGTGATATATTAATGATCCAAATCATCGAGTTAGGCTGCAAGAGGTTCTCTGAAGTAGGCAGCACTCCTTGCAACGACAGATTGCAGGAATAATGGCCTCTCTACTGAAAGCAAAACATCAGAAAACAGGCTTAAATATGGCAGAAGAGGCGGGACTGACGATAGCAAGAGCTTTGTTAGCAAGTATGGAATCAGCCATTCAAGAGGGCAGCATCATTTCATAGCCGCTTTTGCAAGGCTACCTGTGCATTACATATAGATGATGCTCACGTAGGCGTAAAGCACCAGATACCTGGGAAAGGAAAGTGTAACAAAAGGTTATCACGCAAGAGCTGGACGTAGAGGATCTTAAAAGTCAGTTCTTAGAGCTTTTCCTCACACCAGAAAACTAGATGGTATTTTTGCCTCATTGCTACTCCAAAACACAAACATATAAGGTTAGTGACTTAATTCCAGGTGTTCTGGAGGCCAGAGAAAATTGTACAGGTACCAAAGTGTTTTCTTGTGCGTGACCTGGCCTTGAGCAACCACTTGTCTCTACTCTCTAGAGCTGGGGCTGTCAATGGAAACAAGTTTTTCCAACCAGAGGGGTAACATCCACCAAGCTCACCGCAACCGGCGGGGAGAAGCCCTACCAACGACACCCTCACACAGACTGAAGTGCTCTATGGGCACTTTCATATGCGGCTTTTTACAGAAGATACCACTGCGATTTTACAGTTCTAACTAGCCAAGCTGCCAAATGGTTGGGCCGCGGTGTCTTGGAGCCAAACATGTGGCTGGAGCTGGAAAACGCAGACTTCTAACGCACCCGACTCACAGGGCTACATACATATCACTGACAGAAGAACACAAGAACTTGCAAAAAATTTGAAGATTGTGGTGGTGTTTACCTCTTTTCTGACCCAAATGCGGAAGATAACAGAAAGGTTCTCATTCACCTCTTTGATGACATCCCTCAAGTTCAAATGGGTTAGTAACTTGCCTGGGTTTGGCACCTCTTGGCCAGGCTGAAACCTGCAGTGTCTAATAACTCTGTGCACAGATCATTTAAAACAGTGTTTTTCTCCACTCCTCTCCCATTCTCCCTCCGTTTTATTCCGTTGGACTGGTGCAGAATGGACTGAATCTTACCCCTTCCAACTGCCCTGAAAAGCTCTCTAATTAACTTTCTGCTGCTCTAATTAGTAAATGCAACACAGTGGCCATTATTATATTTCCAGGTGCTGTACGGATTTTCTGACAACAAACTAGACTGATGAAAACCATGAATATACAAACAATCTGTAAAGTGTAATGCTCCCATTTGTCAGGCTATCTGAACAAGGAAAATGCCATTAATATGGAGAAGTCCTTCAACTTTCCCCATTAATAGCTGGTCTTAATTTACAGGTGTCTTTTTAATCTCTCCTGAATTCCTCTAGAACCTAATGAATACATGTAATAATAATGGCAATTCAGAATTTAATCCTGATTCTAGTCTGTCTTAAATTAGACCTCAGTCATCAAGAGATTACAGGGTGGTGAATTATAGTTAATCAATGTGTTTAATTTGGCCCCATTATTTATTTGATACAGTTTCTCACATAGTGGCTATAAATCTTTTTTCCCCCAAGCCTGGCCACCAGGAGTAGTGCTGAAATACTGAATGAAAAAATATTAGATTTGATGATCCTTTTAAGTGCAGGTTAAGCTATAATTAATCTCTCTGTGTGCTCATAGCTTTCAGACCAATACATATATGCACATATGTAATTCATACATAGCTGAACACTTCAGGTAAGATTTATTGTGCTTGATTTTTTGTCTCTGTTAACTCTTAGCTCTATCAGTTAAGATTTCCCAGCACTTACCACAGCATTAGCCCTAAGCATCAGGAAATCACATTTCTTGGTGCCAAGGTTTAAAAAGAGTCTAATTCAGCTATTAAACTGGAGGCAGCATGTGCCAGCCCCACAGCACATTCCCCCATTAATTCTGTCCCCTGGAAAAAATGACTACCTCTTGCACCAGGCTGATAAAATGAGGAAGCGCACTGATTACGTCTGTGGCAGCTATTCTTGACCCAATCAACAGTGACAGTCATCAAACTGCAGGACCTAGAGCGCTGCAAGCTGTGTGAGCTAACCCAAGACATCATTAATTCTAAACACCACAGCTTTCATCCAGATGCTAGAGTTCAGAGAAGCTTAAAAACAAATCCCTTTGGTGGGGTGAAGTTCTGTATGCTGCTCGTATTGACTTCACTGACAGTATTTGGAACTTATTTCTCTAGCTGGACAGGTCAAATGCGAGAATCAAAGCGCTGGTGTCTTTTACCAAATTGCTCAAAATTGGACCTCAGGTTCAATTAATAATGATAGATGGACAGAAATTAAACTGATTGAGAGACTGGCTGTTTTTTTAAACTTTTTATTGCTTTTAACACAACAGGAATGAGGGAACAAAGTAGCTACGAATGCTGTAGACTGGGAGGTTTGTCCAGCCAGAATCTAAAAGCATACGTGTGTTCAGTACAGGAAAAATGTCAGGGAAAAAACCAACATAGTATTAAAAGAGCCCTTGCTACCTAATCCTGTCAAGTCTTTGGGGAGACTTTTAACTATTCAGAGGGGTGCTGGGATCTGGATTTCTGGGAAGTTACTGTATGACATAAAATGAAGGAGGTGTCCCATGGGATTACTGTAAAATAAGCTTACATTGGAGCTTAATGAAGGACTTGTTCCCTGAAAGCGCTGATGTACCTTACGCAGTTGTGTCCACTGTATGGCATTACTCTTGACTGGGAGATGATAGGTTACAACACTGTCATCAATCTGCAAATGACACCCAAAGGAGACCTCCCCTCCTGCTCTCCAGGCATGGGAGGTACGGTCCTAACACTGTCTATACCAGGAGCACGAAGAGATGCAAAGAGAGCTAGCCCAAAGCCAGCGGCTTTCTTCTCTTCTCCTTTGCTTCAGAGGCAGGGATTTGGCTGTATCATTATCACACCGTTGGTACCAAGCCTTCCCTCAGAAACAAATGGGAGCTCCACTTGGTTCTGCATTTTTTCATGTTCTCTTCATGTAGAAGGCAAGGATTCATTCTGACCATTCCTATCGTCAGGTCTGATTATAGATCCAAAGCATTCAGAAAATGAGGGATCCCTGTACAACCCTCTCAGAAGCGAGGAGTATTTTGGGGGAAAAAACCAAAGTGTCGCTTTGTAATGTCCTACACTAAAAATTCTCTTTCATGCCTCTTTGCTCAACTGAAAAAAAAACCCTAGAGACACACACGTATGTTTTTTTCATGGAGTTGAGTAGCCAAATGGTGTCTCAGAAAGTATTTAGATTATGGACAAAATACCACGGATGTGCACCATACTGTTTGCACAGCTTGTGTTTCTAAAGGTAGCTACCAAACACACTGAAAGTCAACAGCTGAGTCCTGCACAGAGGAAGAGCACAAAATGTTCATGAGTAATTTCACATCCTCGTCTTCCAGGCACAAAGACCAGATCTTCAGTACAGCTCACTATGTTCATTTTGACAGACCGTCCTGAAACACTGGCAACAAATATGAGCTTAACTACAATAAACTCCCAGGGTGACATGTCAGACCATCCAGGGCCTATTGGGTACCCCACCAGTTTCATCTTTGACTTTTTATTTCAATAAATACATCCTGAACTCTTTCAAAAATCTGGCTGGTTGGGCTGTGAAAAGAACCACGGATTCAGTACAGAAATTTCTTAGCCAAAGTCAGACAAATCCTTCCAAAAGTTGCAAGCAATACTCATTAGTGTGCTGCTATCCCCAAATCTTTGGCAGTGTTGCTTTCCAGTAGCAACTATTTTAGTTCTGGAGAGCCTTGAAATACTATTCACATTTATGTTGATTTTTCAAAACAGAAGAACTTGTGTTGCCTTAGTAATGTAATTTCATGCTGTACTAATATAACAATTTATCCATTCTTATTTATTTGTCCACAGCAGCAGAGCTATGAAATTTTGCTTGTTCACTCTCCTTTTAAGAAATTTTACTAGTTAATAAATAAAGCTTAGCCTTGTTCCAGAGGTCCGTCCCTCAATAGTTACTATTCTCTTTCTGACTCAAAGACCAGCTGCAATGAAAACAATGCCCTCTCGTTCCTCCTAGCACTTAAAAAGGTTTATAGATCTCCAGTCTCCTACAACTCAGCAGAAAACTGCTCGCACTTGACAGTCTTCAGAAATCAGCATTGTTTCCATCCTCACTAAAACTGTCAGCCACCCAAGGTCAGGAAATGAGGAGAGCTGATGTCACCTGAATCATTACTACCTCTCCCTAGACCTATCGCCACGCTCCTGTCTTCCAGGGAAAGCTGGTATACCCGAGAGTAAAAGTCTCTGAAGTCTTATAAAACTGTCATAAAATAGTTTCTGGAAACTGTTTGGAAAACTACAAAGAACTCAAACCCTTCAAAACTGTAAACTCATGAATACTTTCTCACCATAGTTGTCACAATGCGATAGTGTTTCGCAGGGAGCTCATGAATATGAGCACCTCTGCAGTAGCCTCTAATAGGTTGTTCCATTTTTTAGAGATGATCCTACAAGGACCGCAATAATAAATCCTTTCAAACTATCTAGACTCTATCTACTAGTCATGCCAATTAAAAGTCACCGTCTAAGTCTGCAAGACAGCTCAGAAGAAACAGTTTGCTCTCTGAATACCATGGTATGTGCTCTTAAAAACAATGTCCTTAGGATAAGAGGAAAATGAATTCCATCATATGCCTTTGAGACAGAAACAGTTTCTGTTCTATTTTAAAAATCATAAAAGCTGTGCATGACAGAATACAAGCAAAAGGCTTTTAGTGAGCTGAGGTGCTACCTCCAAAGCCTGCAGGTACTTGAGATGACCTCATGGACAGCAATAATAGTTCTAAGACAATGAGGCAGCTGTAATTAAACAGCTACTTGCATACTGCGTACCGTTGTACACCAGAAACTATCCAAAACTCAGTTATAGGTCATGGCCATACCATCAGACACGTATACGTATGATGTGTGTATATAGTACACTTGTGCCCATCAACAGCACCATTATTCACCTCCAATCTTCAGCTTATCCTCACCGTCGCTAAGTCTGCGTGTCCACAGGTTGTGTTTCTGACATGGGGACACTGCTTTCCCTGTCACAGCAGCAGCATTGCTGCTGGCCGTGTTCGTGTGCTACGTGCGCACCTCGCGGTTGATGTGGTAACCGTGCATATAGAGCAAGGCAACGGGCCGGTCCAGCCGGTGCCAACCACTGCGGCTCCACTGACCTCGGCACAGCCTAAGTGGTCTTTTGCCGGCAGAGGCAAGCGCCCTGTGCCTGAGCTGCGAGTCGGCTGGCTGTAAGCCAGCTCTAAACAGGGAGCTATTTGGCTGTACGAGTGCGGTGCCAAGCCTGAGCTTATACAGACGAGCTTTTTCTCAGCAGGGCCTATTGGGCTGGATTTAGTGTCATGCTAAGCACGCTAACACGCAGAACTTGTACCAAACATCTGGTCTGATCTGGCAGCCCTGAAATCTACAGAACTTTCCTATTAACTTTACTTCTGCTAAAACAAACCCATGTTGAGTCAATTCCTCTCTTCGTCCAAGTCAACGGGAATTTTTGAACATACTTCAGCTCTGATAGGTTTTAAAAAAATATTTTCTTTGGTCAGCTATATTGCTCCCCGCCCTGCTCTAAGCAGACCGCTTTACAACACAGCATTCACCCTTTTGCTAATGATAACGTTAAAAAAATCAATGTCGCAATTAACAATCAGGAATGGAGCTTCCAGGCAACAAGCATCGTGATCAATAACTTATGTTCAGTGAAATTAAAGGCACTTGTTAAGTCAAGTGTTAAAAGCTGCACACGCTTAATATGGGAATATCAGTCACGAACAGTTTGGCAGTTTAACTTGAGAAAATCAGTAAGTACAAAGTTCCCATACTGTGTTCCGCACCAATGAGTAACTAATGAAGCATAAATATTCACACAAATTCCTTTATGTAATAAATTCTCCAATCCCCCAGTAGGCAGCAGTAGTGCTGAGTTGACATAAGCTTTCACTTCTGTTATGAGTTACATTTCTAAAACACGAATCCAAAATGAAGCTGGCAAAACCAAATTCAAAGCTTGCACAAAGGCAGATCCCAGCGGAAGGCCTCACTGCTAGGAAGGACAAAATTCTCCACCAGCATAAAGGGACGTGCTAAGATCCCTTCCAACAAATTTCTCCGAGGTCACCTATATGTCCTCAAACTCAGTGCAATGCATTCACCTCATGGGACAGGCGGGAGCAAGGATTCACGTCGCGTAGGATAAGTGACATGAAAACATGTGAGTCCTTTGGAAGAGCCACGAACATTGCATTGTATTATCAGAATCAAGAAACCCGCACAGATACCATCTGACTTCTCCTGCTACTATATTCCTACCACATTTGGTAAGATGGCAGATGAAGGGAAGAATTTTCAAAGGCGTAAAGGACAGCGAGACGCTCAACTCTCAGTGGAAGCCTGGGTAAATCAGATGTCTCATTCTCATTTATGCAATCTAAAATCTACCGCTTAACTTTTATACATCTGCTCTCAGTAGAGCTTTTCTTTAGCAGAGAACATTTAGAGCAATGTCAAAACTGACTCCTACATCAAGCTTGTGACAAAATTCATCTCATGGTCAATAGCCTTGTTTTTAGAGCTCCACTGATAACAGAGATGATTTAGCAGCACACTCCTGCTCTGGGAATAGCCAAATTGAAGGCTGTTCTGCGATTATACTGAACTGCTTCTACTCAAAGTAGGGAATATTCACAGGATAATTTATGCTTCTTCAAAACTTGTAAAAATAAATAAAATAAATGAAGAGAAATCTTTACATGCCTCATTTTGCCTATCAAGGACTCTCTCTCATTGCAGTCTGGTACATACACTGTACCCTTTTCCAGACAGCAGAGAAGTCTTGTGAGGCCTGAAATCCTTCAGCAGCAACAGAGAATACGTGTGTGGGGGGTGGGCGATGGGATGGCAGGATGATTTTCCTCGTTTAATGAGCTGCCCCTTTCTTCAGTGTATTATGATCATATCCTGAGCGTTGCTGACTGCACTTTGATGGGTACCTAATCAAGGAAAATCAATCATCTGAAATTGCACAGACAGTATTTCATCTCCATCAAAAATCATCTTCCTACAGAGCTCCATTAATCTCTTCATCATTGTTTAACTCAAAAAGAAACTTCTGTTATTAAAGACATCAGACTTTGGGTTTAAATTATAGTCAAAGCTGCGCAGTGTTCGCTTTCAGGAACCAGCTGAGGCTACAGTAAGCGTTTGGTTTTCCAGGGCAATTTTCCCACGCAGAGTTAACCAAGGCACCTTGGCTACACATGGGAGGATGAGCAACTGATAAATTCGAGTGTGAATTACTCTATTTGCTAATAGAAGATGACCTTACCCTTTCATCTCGCTCACAATGGAGCACGTTCTCCGCCCTCGTGACCAGCCTGTTTGTCTTGAGCGAATGAGAAGGCCAACCCAACCCGTTCCCTGGGGAGGCTGGCAGGCATCCCATGGCAGAGGCGGATGCAGAAAGCTTCCTCTCCACCTTCGGCAGAAAATGTTTAGGGCAGGGAGCACAGCCTCCTGCTTCTGAAAGCGCAGCTCTTCCATACCTCCCTTCTCAGCAGGCCCTTACAGCCTGGCCCCTATTGCACCCCGTTGCCCTGGCCATTTTCCTCCAAGCCTTGTTGTCTCTAATCCTCTCGCCTCTCTCTACCTCCCTGACCAGGCTCAGGCATGCTGCGGAGGACATTTCCCGGTGTGGGTGCCGCGTGTTAAGCTCTAAACAGGGTGCAAAAGGTGCAGCTGGGCGCTAACCAAGACGTTTGCGCTGGCTGGTGTGCTGCTGGTGCCTGCCCTGGGAGGAAGGGCGAGACTGCTCTCCCTGGGGACACCCTGGCATGCTTCAGTAGAGAACGCGTTTGGAAAGCAGGTAGTAAAAGACCCAGAAAACAGCTCAGCTAAGGCGGTAGTAAAGACTGGGAGAGCAGAAGGAAACCTGCCAACAGCGGGGGAGAAAACCTCAGCTCCTGCTTATTGCGATCCAGCATAAACCCACGCTGCTGCCCAGTGGCAGGGCAGGCTGCACCACGGCCTCTTGTCGCTGCTGCCCTCCCTTTTAATCGAATCTGTGTGTCACATGAAATTCTCCAGACAAAGGAACCCCCTCTAAACATCAGGATCCCTTAACTGACCCACATGAGAGAGGCGTCTTCTGTTCTCCTCCGCCAAACGAACTCCCCAGCAACGGTGCCTGCTGTGAAGGCGTCAGCAGGGTGTGGGCTGTTGCCCACAGGACCCACTCTGACTGCAGCAGCTCTGGGAAGACAGCATGTCACCGAGACGGGAAAACCGGCCTTGCGACACAAAGCCAGCAGCGGGTTCAGCTGTGGTTTGCACTGGGAACAGCACTGATGCCTCCTCCCACGCCTCTGCTGCTGACCAAGCAATGGGACTGCAGCTGCAGTTATCACCTGCCCGCCTGGTTTTCAGAAGCGTGTGACAACTTGTCAGCTGCATGGCTCTCCACACTAAATATTTAAAACAAAGTAAAACCATTTGATAAATAAACAAAAATAGTACCAAAAAAGTCAAGCCTAAATCTCAGTAACAGGATCTAACAGCATCCTCTCTCCTTAACTCCTTCACAGCACTTTCTCTTTGAGCCTGGAAGCAATAAGGGGTGTTGGACATGAATACAGCTGATGGCGAGTCGGAGAGCGGGAAGGTTTCAAGGACCATTGCCGTTCTGAGGAACAGAGAACTGCCTTGAGTGAACCCTCGTTTAGTCTTGTTGCTTTGGTCCAACCACCACTGCTCGACTGGAGACAGAAATGAATTCAATTAGGTTCCATAGCCAGGGCTACAGCGGTCAGATCAGGCTCACTACACCAGCCCCTTCTAAGCTAAGGGCTGCTTACCAACCCAAGACAGGGTTCATCAACACTGGAGAACAAATAACAGACTGACTACGTTAATCCTCTGCTATCACGATCAACTAAGTTAGGCTAGGCACAGTTTTCATGTATCAAGCTAAGGTCAGGATCTGCGTTTCAGAGCTACAGCACGTGTGGTAACCGCGACAGCACATTTCAGCACTCAGCATTCGTTCCTGTAGATGTTAATACCTGCACCAAAACTGTTCACGTTTTTCCAGGTCTGATGAACTTCCAGGGAGCAAATCTCTCAAATGAGCATTTCTATGGAGGCAAGTGAGAGGTCATTTCACACTCAGGTCATTGCAAACTCCTCCTAATTGTACTTTCAAAAGATTTCTCACAATTGCTACCGCTTAACATAAAACTTCTTGGGAAACTGTGCTTCCCTTTTCCTATCGGTATGCCCCTAGGGAGCAGAAATGTTATTCGGGTTTTTTATGTATTCACATCCATGTTTCTCCCCAGAAATCTGAGGGAAAGCTAGGAGGCGAGAGTTGCGCAGGATGAAACCTTTCTGCGGTGTTTTGCATTGCCTGCCTTTCACACGGCGAGCAGGAGATGTCATGGCAGTTTCCAGAATCACAGCTGCTTTTTGGGCTTGTCAACACAAGATGGCATATACTTTACACACATCTGACAAGCGTGATGGATACTAGGAAGCGAGTAAGATTCTTTGCTTTACTGTTAGTTTCATGCTGCCCCCCTAGGAAAGAGTCTTACTGGTATTGTGTTACTGGTGTTCTGTTGGGAACCAGAAAGCCAGTTTAACAAAATGCATTTAAACTCCGGGCCAGTCCAAACTCCAACAGGTCCCTTTCTAGCAGGGCCTTTTCCCTCCGCTTTGCAGGACGGTCCCAGGCTGCTAGCGGAACAACCTCCTCCACATAACTCGAGAGAGAGCAGACACCGTTCCCGGCAAAGCCCTCGTGTCACAGAAACAAATCAGGATGTCAGTGCAGGAAATTGGGACCCGAGCACAGGAGCCACAAATCCGTCCCATCGCTATCGCGCGAGCGGTGCCCTGAAGGATTGCGGCGTGCGGAATGGCTTTTCCCTGTCAGCCAGCGACGCAGTCCAAGGCGGGGGCAGAGTCATGGAGGGAGGGGAGAGGCCAGCCCTGCCGAGGGTCCAGCGCAGAGAGGAGATGAAAACTCCTGGTCTGGACCAGACTAGCTGAGGAGAGAAATCAAGTCTTTGGACAGGCTGGTATATTCAATTTGATATACTTCAGGCTGGTTTTTTCAAATGCTTAAGCATGCAAATGTGCTACAGAAAGGCATAAAGAAGGAAAGGAGAATAATTTCCTTTCACTGGCAAGGTTCAGCAGAACTGGCTAAACAGTGAAGTCTCCAGAAAGGCAATGTGGCAATGCAGCTGTGAGTTAAAACAACAGCTATGTTTTTTTACTATAGAAGAGGTATCATTTATTTGAAGCTACTGTTTGGTAACTGATGATTCGCAGAATGACAAAACTGCTTAATAACAAAGAGCTTCTAAGATATCTCCTGAAATATTTAGGGAGGAATGCATGTAGAGTGCGGATATCTGTTCTGGCGTGGGTAGTCAGAGCTGATCATTTATTTATTTAGAGAGAGGAGTGGGAAAAGCAATTTAGATCTGTAGGAGAAAATGAGACTTTGGCTTGAAAACCCTTGAATCATTTTTGAAAATAAGGCTTAAGTATCTATGTCACGTAAGGCAAAGACAGACATACTTGTGCAGCCCTGGCATTTCTAAAGCCGCTGCCAACCGCCTGCATGAGCCCTCTCGGTGCCTTTCTGGGCAAAGTCAGGCAGCTTACTAGAAACTTTTTTCTTAAGCGGCTCAACCTAACCCAGTCAGCCAGTCTGTCACGGTGGCATAGCCAACAGGGATTGCAACAAACAGCAGGGGGTTGTAACATCTTAAACAATTGCATTTGTCCCCAAACTGAGGGACAGCGCTTGCACATGATATTATTGGATTGACAAATTGATCCTACATTCTTACTTTGTGTGGACCATGAATTTTGGGGTTGGTATTTTGTGCTTTATGCAGCCTGTTTGAGTGATGCTGGGCTATCTGGATGATTCTTCTTCTTCTGCAAAATATGGAAGAAGGATCCAGGAGATGTTCTTTCCACAAGCTTAAGGAAGTTACCACTTTCTCTAAAATCTCATAGAAGGTTACCTATGTCCACTGAAGCACCTACACCATCTTCACATGTTATCACAGCAGGGTAAAATATATGCACTATCAGCTCAGAACACAGCTGAGACAGAAAGATGCTTGAACAACTTCTCTCCAGGTGGAGCAGAGGATGTGTTTTGTGGTCTCAGAAAACACCAAAGGCTCAGTCTGTGCAGAGTGAGCACAGCCGGCCCCTGGCCTGGCCTTGGAGTGAGCCACGCGCGTTGCCCTGCTGCAGCGGTTCCCACCTAGGCTCTGGGGGCATGCACGGTCCCCCAGGGAGGGCTGACCCCCTCCCAGCACCCAGCCACATGCCGGGGCATCCCTCCACACGGTGCGGGTGCAGGAACAGCTCCCGGCCACTGGCAACCTGTGTGCCGCTGCCGGCCCCGCTGCCCAGAGCTGGCACAGGACCGGCACCTTCCCGTGGGTCTGGGAAGCACGGGATATGCAATGTTCAGCATGATGAAAGAAGAGAAAGATGACAGAGGGGTTGTCAGGAGCGATCTGGAGCATTAAGGTGAACATGACAAGTTAGTATTGTTTAAAATATCCCTGAAGGGAAATACCTCTGGAAGCACCAAAAGCTCCAGCTTGTTTTCATTACAGGTAACAGGAATTTTGTCATTGACTTCACTGAGAAAAGGATGTAGATTTTAGTAAAGCAAAGAAATATCACGTGGCCAGGTATTCAAACTGCTGTGTAATAATTTGCACATATTTGAGAGTGGAACTGCCTGGGAAAACACGTCTGAAAGACTAGAAAAGTTTAATCAGATTTATTGATTCTCCAAAAGTGAGGCAAATCATGGGAGCAGATGAATTTGCACCAGTCCCACTGAAGTTCAAGAAAGCTTTTTCCTACCTGGCTCCTCTCCTAGGCACATCTGCTGTGGAGAATGAGTCAGAAGTGGGCACCGTCCGAGCTCCCAGGAACTGAATTTCTTCACTTCCAGAGAGCCAGGTGCTGGTGCAGTTAGCTATCTGGGAGACACAGATGACTGAATAGTCAAGTCAGTTAGCCAAGCAATATAAAGGGCATCTCAGAGTCTTCAAACCAAAAGCAATATCTTAAAATCTGAAGCTGGTGTTCCTCAGGATTTCTAGCGTCCCAGGCTGTTTAGCAGAGAAAGAAGTTTCTTTGGCCTGCTGGTTAATGGTGTAGAATAGAAAAGCACAGGAACCTGGGACCTTGCTCTCTAAGAAGTGCCAAGACTGACCAAAATGTTATTTGTATGACACATTAATGCCAAGTTCAAGATGCTTGTAACCTGGGCGTGAACTGAATAAACAACAATATCTAACAGCCATATGACACTTTGCAAACATTCTCTAATTACAATATTCTTGTCAGTCTCTGCTTATCAACACCAACACTTGGTGTACTGAAGACATACATTGCTGAGTTCCAGCTGAGGCCACCGACCACAGATCTGCTCCTACTGCCTACTACAGGAGTTGCATGAACAGGATGCATCATAATGCTTTGCTATCAACATCTTCTGAAGACATATTTGGCTGAACAAATTCTTCTCCTAGGTTAAAATAAATTTATCGTCTTGGATCATTCAGCATTAGCAGGATCAATTTACTCCACACAAGCCAATTACTGGGCACAAGAGCAACATTTCTGCAACCAACACAGCGCTTCATTTTCTGCTCTTATCTCAGTGAATCTCATCTCCTTCACATACCTGGCTACTGGGATGAAATGAAAATTCAGAAAGTAAAAGCCTGTGTTTTGAAAGAACAACAAGCCAAAGTATCTTTGTACACAGTTTCTGCCTTGCTCATGGAAACCAAAGTCTTATGATGTACCTACCAAAGCTTTTACGCTGTGAAGGCGGGCCTGGGATGAAAATGCAATGGAGCTGAGCACTAAAAGCATTTGAAATGAAAAGATGATGTTCCCTACTTGGCTGCTTTTCTGTTTTTACCTTCTTCTCCACTCTCTTCCTCCAACCAAAGATGTGGAAAGTTATTTCAGACATGCATTTCTAGTTATTTATTATCAAAAAGATGCTGAATGCTGTGAAATGTTGTTTACTCTCATACATTTTTAACATGACATATATGCAATTTTCTTGTTTTGATCAGTGGAAGAGCAGAAAAGACCTGAAAGGATGAGTGTGCAAGCAGAGAAAAAGAGAACAGACAGACAGAAAGCTCCCTCAAGGCCAAAGGACTCTTCCAGTGAGCAAAGAGATACTATGAAAAGCTGCTCTCACACCAAGATATTTTTATGTCACTTCGGCAACATAAAGGGTTCTCAACACAAAGAATTGGACTCCTGAGAATAAAACCTACAAAAAGGGTGCTGGTAACTGATGTGACGTTGTCTCCTCCAGCTTTGCAACCGGTAGAGGAGCTGGATTAAAATGAGACCTGAACGTACTGAGCTATGGCTTTGCTTCTTACCTCGGTAGTGACAATACAGCGAAGGGGCAAAGCCACATGACAAGCGCCGCGATATCAAAGTAGAAAAAAAGCCCGTGTGTTTTTCCTTGCCCAAGTTTCAATCCCAGCACAACGCTTTGAGTTGCCATGTGTGGCTCTGTGGCACTAGCACTGCAGTATTGCTCGGCAGCTCGGTGGGATGCCTAGGGTGTCGAGACAGGCCATCCCCGTTCCAGCCCCAGCTCTCGCCCTTCCCTTTCCACAGAGACTACCGGCGTCTGCGGTGCCCTGCCTGCAGAGCCGCTGTGCTTTTGACAGCATAACACTGAGTCATCTCAATAGCTCCTAAGAGACTTTCCTCCATGTATGGACTCTGCAGAACAGGGGACAAAGAACATAAGACAGACAAAAGAAGAACTTGCAATACCAGTATAATGATTAATATTTAGCAGGCTATTTAAAAAATTATTTTATTTAAATAGAACACTATAAAAATGTCCAGGAAAAACAACTGAGGTATTTAACGACCTTTATAAAAATGCATTTCCTCAGTATTGGTCTTGCTTATTCTTTTTAAAAAACAACACACGTGTTCTACAAGGTCTTTTTTCCTCTCCTCTAATTCACTAGTAGCTCAGAATAAATCTCTTCCCTTCAATTAGTTCCAGGACTGAACACACTGATACAGCAGTTTGTTTTGCATGCATTAAAAAAAAAAAAAAGAGTAAAAAAAAAAAGTTGGATTAAAGGATTCTGCCATGATTTTTAGAAGCTTCATTCAGCAAGTAGCCAGCAAATCCAAAGTGGTTTTCTGCCTCAACTAACCTCAATTAGTTACTTCTCGATTCTGATATAAATATGATGTAGAGAGGAACTGGAAGGTTAAAGTATTCTCACTCCAACCCGCATACAGCGGCAAATCCAAATGAAATAAAAGCCTACTTCAGCATGGGAGTTACAGCTTAAACCAACAAACCTGCGGATGTTACTTTGAGCTTTTTCAGTCCTGATCCTATTTATTAAAACACAGGCTCCGACTCCTGTCTCAGTTACGCTGATTCGTACCAGCAGCAGCACCACTTGGTTCCAACGAGGACCTGAAGTCCACCCCATAGCTCTTTTCTCAGTCGTGGCACATTTTGTTTGTAAGATGTGCTGGTTATGTTTCTATGACACAAAATTGGAGCAAAACACCAGCTTTTATTATACTGGACCTTTAAAACTGATACTAAGCCCCTCAAAACAGCTCTCTTTAAAGTAGACAATATATCCCCGTCACTGCATGGAGCTCTGTCTGAGCTAAGCCTGCAAGGAAGCAGGACGAGTGACTGAGGGTTGGCATCCATGAACACGAAGCTCTCACTTGTCATTTGGTATTTTTCTTCCACCCTGTCACAGAGCTCCTACAAGATGAAAGGGAGGCTTTGGAATCGACTTTTCTTGGTGGTCACCAATGATTATTCCTTTTTTGGAGGAAGTGAAGCCAGTGGGGGCTATGCTCTGCATAGAATAAGCCCAACGCAACATATTCCCTGAAAAATCAGGCCCGAAGTTCTCCACCTGGGAACACAAGGTCGGTTATTCGTTCGGTTTTGGTCAGAGTTCAGAGTACCTCTGCTCCCTGCGCTTCACGCCCATGCCACCTACTCTCGTCAGCCGCTTTCAAACAGGAGACTCAAGTCACGGTTGATAATTTGCCCCATCTCATCTGTGGACTCCACGAGTACTGGGGACATTCGGGTCAGGTAATGGCTTTAGACATGGTGACCATCTCTGCTCCATTTGCAGCATGCTTGACCCTAACCACGTATCTGTGAATAGTTCTTTTCATACGCTCTGTTTCCCAGCCACAGCCTTTGCTACATTATTTCCGTTCCTCTTGGAAAGGCATGTGTGTTTGTGGGGCAGGAGGGGGCCGTAACAACATGTGCGTCTGCTTCTCAAAGATTTCTTTTTATTCTTTTTTTAAGGTTCTAAAGCAGAGCTTTTGGATTTTAAAATAACCTTCTTTATTAACTTTTTTAAAATGTGAAAGGAACATTTCAATTGCTTCACCTTCCTCTTACTAAAATGTCTCCGGGTTATTTCTTCTACATAAGCATTACATCAAAACATTCCCTGAACCTCTCCAGAGTACTTTCCTCAGAAAAGCAACTATCAGATCAAAAAGTACTCCTGTTTATTAGTTCAATCTCCTTCATTAGATTCCCTCTATCATCTGTTTTCCCACACGCAGAGCGATAAAAAAAACGAGCTAAAACCCACTGACAGCTGCAGCTGTGATAGACTTTTCCTTAATCCGATTAGCTGCCGCCTCCCCGTTCGCACCAGTTTCTGCGCGCAGTTACCACAGTACACTCCAATCTGCTGATTTCAGCTGCGCTGGCGTCAGGCAGCATTCAGAGAAAGCCTGGCCTCGCTAGAACAGACTCGGAGAGCTGGGAATCTCCCCTGCACGCATACGCACAAGCTGCTGCCTCTCAAACGGTAAAAACCTGCGCGATTTAGGAACGCGGCTCCGAACGAGGAGGGCATTCCCACACACAGCCACCTCACGCTAGTGTTGACAAACTGTTCACTTGTCTTTTTTGAGCTCTTGCATTGTGATGCTTAAATATGCTGAGATGCTAAAAGAAAACCCATCTTTGCTCAGTGTGCTGGCTCATGCAAAAAATGGAAAAATGCCTCTTCAGACTGGTGAAAAATAAAGCAGCTTACTTCTGAGCACAGAAAGTGTGTTCTCGTCTGCTCAGCCCCTCGCCTGTGAGATCTCGCTGCTACCCAGCCGTCACAAGGGAAGCCCTACGTGCTCCTTCTCCACAGGAGCAAGCCAGCATAAAGCGCAGGATTGAATTCCCTCGTCACTCACAGCAAGTCACAGCCAGATTTCAGGGGAAAAGGTCTTAAAGTAGTTGAGAAGAAGGCTTGAAGAGACCTTGACTCTAAGCAGACTAGGTGACCTGTCAAGAGGCCGAAGTTTCGACAGAAGTTATAGATTTGAGGTGGCTCTTAGAAGAAACTCTGGTCTTCTGAACATAATGAGTTTTTCCTTCACCCCTTTGGCTAAAAGTCACAAAGGTAGTCCCCCCAAACAACACTACTTAATTTTCTTTCAATTCCTACCAAAATTGCAAGCAATGTCTTTTTTTTCATTGCTTAAAAAAGGGAAAGAAAATGGCGGAGCCCCAAATCACGGAGGAATTCTTGGAAGAGATGCGGAAATTAGGGTTCATAATATAGTATATGTAAAGGTTGCAAGACACCAGTTTCGCGGTTAGAGAATAGACAGCAGGCTCTTTCTAGGGAGAAGACAATGTAGTTGTCATCCCTGAATGGTGTAACAAAGATTTTTCATCCCGTACTTGCCCCTGATCTCTGAGCAAGTAGTTTTCTTCTGAAACCCAACTCAACAGAAAGAGAAACCTGCTTGATCTTCAGGACACTTGGCTTACAAAAAACTTTGGCTCTGATAGTTTGGGTTTTTGAACATTTTCCAAAATTGTTAAAGGCATTCCACATTGTTTACTTACGACACAAGTAATGATGTTATGTAGCTAACTGTTGTCATGATGTATTGACCATGGGCAATACCTCAGCACTCTGCAGCTGGCCACCCAAGCAGTCCAGGGATGTAGGTATGGCAGTACAATGAACAAACTCGCTATTTTAGACTTCACTTGCAGAAGGAGTAGCAGCATTAGAGCCAGAAGGCACAACTGTACTCAGGGGAACATCTACCTTTAATTGTTTCCTCTTTGCCTTTTTCCACTTCTTCCAAAGCACACCACAGCTCTAAAGAGATCACAACCTCAAAATTCAGGCCCAGGTACGATATACTATCAAACAGGATGGTTTAACACCGTCAGCATTTCCCTTATTCTAGATCTTTGCAGATGCAGAATTTCAGCACAACCGATAACTTAACAACCGTTTTACTTCTGATAGAAAGGCAAACTCCAGCAGAAAATGGCCCTACCAAAGTTTTGCAGCTTGGTCCTAGCTGGCAATTTAAGAGCCTTAGCATAGATACATAATGAGGATGAAAACTCTTGCCTTATACACAGCAGTAGGTCGGAAAAAGTATATAATGTACAAATGTAGCTCACTAAAATCTTATGACTAATGTAGAATAATAACCAGATTTAGACTTGAGACTGAGAATGCAGGAAAAAAAAATAATTGAAAATTTCTGTTACATGATCTATTGCTCTTGGAAGAAGACAAGAATCTTCCTTCTGAGCTTGACTTTAGCTCAGGATCTGAACAGTGTTATTGAAACAACACCAAATGTGTACTGGAATTACTGTGAAGGCAAAAAGTAGAAAACTGGGTACTTATTCCCCACGGACGCATGGAAAACAAATGAGAGAAACCCAGAAATAAAAAGATACGATCACGAAAAATAGGCACTAAAATCAAATGTTGCTCTGACAATGGAAGGTTTCCAAATCCTTTGTTACTTTTTTAATTCCATAAAACAAATTTCTATTTGAGAAATAAGATTCTCTGAATAATCCAAACAACTCTTTCACTGTAGCGATGATTATTATCCTGTTTAAATAAAAGACCTGTGTTTCTGTAGTAATTATCATACCATATCCCTAATTAATTATTACTCAAAATATCTGTTAAAATTCTTGCCAGCCATTTAGAAACAGGCACAAATTATTCCCTTTGATCAGACTTGCATTGCTAAAGGCACATTAAAAATACAGAGAGAGTCTTGAAAAGCCTTACAAAATTGTCCATAAAGCCAGAATTATGTTAACTACTGCAGCAGCCCTCACTCTGCATATTCAGACTTTGATTGCAAATGAAGAGAACTGCTCTCTTTGGACAAGAGGTCAACCCACACCCCCAACATTAAATTGTATACAGCTTGAAAGAAAACAATTGCCCTCTAATTTGAATACACCATAAAAGAAAATAAGAACAAAAAACCCCACAAGACTCCTGTGAGCTTCAAATCACGTTACAGTTAAACAGACGATACCAACTGCACAGATTTTGGAAGGCTGAGTATGACCTCTGGATGTTTAGCACTCTGCCAAGTAGTTAATGAAGAGAAAAACCTGGCCAGAGAAAGTGATGCTAAGCTCCCAGTCCTATGAAAAACTCTATGGATCTTTAATTCCCTTGAACAGAATCTCATTTTTCTAATGACACCAGTGAAAGACCCATGACAGTGAAGACAGACGCTTTTCACAATTCAAATTTGCGATGCTCCTGGACTCGGTCTTCAAATCTCTGATGTTTCTTTCACTAAACCTTCCCTGGAGTTGCAATTTCTATGTCAGAGTCCTCACTTCTAGGAAAAAGTATGAGGATACTCTCTGTACATGTTTTCAGTAGAGCTTTGAAACCAGTTTTAAAAGGTACTAAAAACCCTGATGCAATAGGTACCACATAAGAACTCGGTGTCTTCGACCTATGACCAACACCACACCCTTTCTATGCAATTATTTTGCCCATCTCTAGATAGTCACAGGTAAGTTACTACATAATTGCCGGTACGCTTTTAAGTGAGCGTGAGTAAACAAAATTTAAACATGCTGTATGCTAGGGATGTAGTTGTATTGGAGAGTAGTTGCATCTACCTGGGTCAGACTTCTTCGGTTCAGAACTTACAGACAAGGCTGAGGCACCAGAGATGCTTTCCTGCCTCTGAATGTTGCAGCTCATGGAAATCCAGCAAAATAGACTTTAAACCATATGTTATCCTATTCATAAGAAAAAAACCCCTGTTTTTTTCTTGAGATAGCACAGTTCCTCATAAATACCCTCACAGTCTCTCACAGAACCGTAGATTAGTGAACACTGAGAAACCCTGAAAAGTACAAAGAGTGCTGAGCCATGATGTAACCCTTCTTTCACTTGGTAGATCTTCAGATTAAAAAAAATAACTAATGAAAATACAATTCATGGAAAATTCCAGCGAGATTCAATACAAGTAAGAAATTACTTTCCCATAGTTCTAGGCCAACTGTTGAACTCAGTAGAAAGAGCCCTGCTTTGTATCCAGTTCAACCAGAAGCCAGGAGCCCTCTGCGGCTGTCTGGAGGTCTGGTTTAACCACGCAGAAGTTTCAGGCTCGGTGCTTAGCTCTGTATGCGCACTGCACGGCATGGTTGCAATGGACAGACCCCTGTTTTAAACCCAGAAAGGAGATGTTAATGCAAAAAAAAATAAATTTAATAATCCGCTGCTGAAAAAAGCGGCTAAGAGCCTGAATTGTTCAAATAACTCAGTACAGAAGGAATATTTTCCTAATAACAGTTACGTTGCCCTAATGCAGTCCCGAGATTTCTTTCAATATAGTCACGTGCATGAATCAACCTAGAAGCATGGAGGACTACTCTAAAAAAGCTCAATTAAAAACCTCACCCCAAACTCAACACAAATTAAGGGGCTCCCTCCGTTCCACTTCCCCCCTCCCCCCTTCTTTTTTACATTTTTTTTA
>Ga0065711_1031134_pt1 | contig 30470 bp, 21 predicted proteins | sample Hoacrofraction12_FD_59098 | JGI IMG/M metagenome (GOLD analysis project Ga0065711, IMG submission 59098) | Hoatzin crop microbial communities from Cojedes, Venezuela - Epithelial fraction 12 v2 (version 2) | ecosystem: Host-associated > Birds > Digestive system > Esophagus > Crop | place... | reverse complement strand
GGTAATTAAGTGCAATTGTCAGTCTGAGACACCGATTGACATTTTTGCATCCTCTTTGGTAACTGGCATATATCAGTGTAAGAGGAATGAAAACAAGGCTTTAGTGAGAGGTGTGAAGTATTAAAGGGGTAAAAAAGAGGACTGAAGAAGCCAGATCTTCTAGTCAGTGTTGCTGAAAGTAGAAAGAAGGAAGTCTGGCTAGGTGTCGTGTGTGTGTATGTGGGTTTCAAAATCACTGTTTAACAATGAAGGAGGAAGTGTTTGTCTCTCAAAGAAACCGTGGCAAGGTTGGTCTCTGGGATCTTCCATAACAAGAAAAGCAGTAAGATATAGAAGTGGAGGGAATCTGGGCCACGTGTCTCCAGGCATAGGGAGAGCTCAGTGTAACACCGGTGGGCTTCCAGCTGGATGGTTCCCAACGGCATCTATCTGCAGCCTAGAATGCTAACTGCCGAGTTTCAGCATCCATGCAGGGACAGGAATGACTCTCACACATTGATGCAATGCACAGTTGATTTGATTTTTTGCTCTGCTTGCATGGTTATATACATTTTTCATATCTGCACACGCGATCACGCTTATTCGGATAGGCTACAGACATAAATCACACGCTGTTCACGCACCCCATATTCCCTTATGATTGGTAACTATGCACTAATGCTAATAGCAACAGACCGCCTCCACGTCCTTGAACACATCTTGTTTTTCCTAACCCACATCATGTACACTCTCAGAACTTTCTCAATGGCTATTCTTAGCTGTCCTTCCCAGCGGCCTGTTCAGTTATGCTGTTTTACTTAAACGGCCTAGTCGTGCTAATTCTCAGGCTACATCGACCCCAACAGCTAACCAGATCTTTGTATGAGATCAGCCCTGTGGATCCTGCTTATAGAGTGTGTTTCCCCTATAGCACTTCCAATTTGCAGACTCATGGATGACGCAAAAGAGAAAATACTCAATATCTTCATTCAGCTGTAACACAGATGAAGGAGAGGCTTAGCAAAAGCTGTAGCTACTGTGATCCAAAAAGGGTTTCAAAACCTGCTCAGTAGCATAGCAGTTGAATTTCAAAGCTCCTAAATACATCTGGATGAGCAACTGGGTGTTGAAAACTTTTAGAATCAAGATGTAGAGAATAATCTTGCCAATAGTGATCCTCCAAGGTCTTGAAAATGGCTCCAGCTACCCAAAATGTAGGTTATGGCATAAAAAGAGATGAGTGATGGGAGTTTTAGACCAGAATATACAATGCAGGAACTTCGAAAAACAACTTTTACATACCCCATCATGAGCTGGGGACCGGTTCCAAAAAGCAGAGGGAGGAATCCATTTCTTCACAGAGAAGCAGCAACTTGGAGTGATTTAAAGGTCGGTTGTTTGTTGGATGTTTTACACGGATGCTTTTTGTTTAAGTGTATGTGCATGCGTATGGGTGAAACTTAAAACCGTAGGCTTCACCTTCTGAAATAACTACATAGACCCTTGTACTTCTTGATGATCTTCATTTGCTCTGAGTTGGTCTGTTTGAATTTCTAGCTGAAGTCCAGGGCAAGTTTCATTTTTGTATCTTCTGTTTTCCAGAGGCTTTTCTTTCTGAAACTAATGGGAAAACCAAATACAGTCCTTTGCTACTAACTACTTTATGTCCACTGGAAAAAAAAAAAAAAGAATAAAGAAGCAGAGAAAAGAAGGGAATGATCTAAAGTCTTAGGGAAAGCAGAATAGCTATTTTTACATGAAGATGGTCACAGAATTTTCCATAAACTTTCACATTTAAAAAGGCTGCTTTTTATTCTGCGTTTTCAGTGGACAGCCTCTTTTCCGCCCTTCAGTGGACTAAGGCTCACAAAAAAATTTCCACTCTATTTTAGACTAGCTAACTAGAAGGTTTTAATCAAAGGAAGGTAATTGCTCATGGCTAGGCCTTCTTTTCCTATGAGGACTTGCAGCCAGACTCAGACAAGGCACAAATAGTCTCTAGACTTAGAAACAAAAACTCCATGCAGAGGTTTTTCTTGAACTTTTCCTCAGCCTGGGAGACTAAAGCAGTCTTTCATACCACTGGAATCAAACTGACCATATTTTCTTGTTGAACATGTGCTTTAAGTGCATGTTTAGCTGTCTTGCTTGACACAGACAGGCAACTGAAGTTTCACTCTCACCATCTCCATGCTGCTTCAGAAGTGCATTAAAATTGAATTCAACCAAAGCAGCAGCTGGTAGTGCTGCAGAAAGGGCATGTCAAATGTGGTTATACATTGCAAATGTGAAAAGTAGAGTATGTGTCATAGTCATAGATCATTTGTGAAAGAAAAAAAAACCCACAAAAGCCGGTAATAAAGGAGTACTGTATATTGCCAGTGCCTCTGTAGAAGAAATTTATACACCATGCTTGGAGTCTGGCTTGATGTGCCTCAGTTCATGGAAAAATGACCATACTTACTTGGCATGTATTTTTCAAAGTAGTTGATGAGGTCCATGGTGTGCAATACCAACACCACTCTGCGTGTTCAGTACCTAATCCATTACGGTATCAGCCTCAAGGAAGCCCAGGGGCTCCCAGGAGTATGGCTTAATCCCAGGCGGGATCGGGGGTAAACCCATCTCTCTGCCCAAAGAATCCATTCTGCTCTTTCTGTCCTGTCTTCCAGTGTTCTTCCTAAAAAGTAACAGCTCAGTCACTGAGCTGCTCTTTTCTAATGGACCTGGCTGTAAAATGTCACCCTCTTTTGTTTTTAAAGTTCATTTTCTACCAAGAATTGAAGAATAGTGGTTTCTAAATTAATGTGAAGATGTCCTGTAAAATGTAAGCTCAGAATCACAAAACCAGTATTCTCTCCCTGTAAGTATTGCATCCAGCGTACAATGGGTCTCTTTTTATCTTTAGATACACAATGCTGTGCTCTCTATTTTATGTACAAAGGAAATTAAATGTACTTTTTTCTTTAAAAGATGAGATCTTCATCCATCACCAGCTGTCAGTTCCTAATAATGTTGCCCAGAGAAGTGTTATCTGTGATTTAGTGGCTTTAGTGGACTATCTTTTGTTGAACAGAGGAGAGCAGAATAAAATTTCAGCTTAATATCGCTCTTTTCATACTCCTTATGAATAAACAGAGGAAAAGAGGAGAGCAAAAGCAAAGAATCTTGGGTTTCAGGCTGAAGTTTCTTCTGTTTTGCAATAGACAGGGCATTTTAAGAAAGAAAAGGAAGGAAAATGAAAGTGAAAAAAAAGGAAATAAGAGAAAAAAAGAAACGTGGAAAGAAAAAAGCTTAGGGACAAAAATAGTAATAGAAAACAGAGTGTTCTTTCTGACTGGTCTCTCTGGATAGAGCAGGAAGGAAAATTGCTTCTGTCTCAGGAAAAACTTTTCAGCTCGAAAAATACTCGTCTCCAGTCAGAATGAAAACTCAAGTATAATATTTTGCAAGCTAGTCATTTTAGAAATACTTTTATTTGGGTGAACTGTGATGTTGTATTTTGCTTTTCATGTTTTTCCATTCTTGATTATTTTTCCTCAGGTAGCGTAACTCCGGAAATGAAAAACCACCACTGATCTTAAAAGTGCATTTTTCACTTACAAGACTGTCAGCACAAAAATGTTTCGACAGTTTCCAAAACTTTTCACAAAAAGTGTTCTCAAGAAGAGTAAAGGTCTATCAAAATAGATCCCTCTTAATGAGCAGGTTGCAAAACATCAACCAGATTGTGGTGGGTTGACCCTGGCTGGACACCAGGTACTCACAGAAGCTGCTCTGTCGCTCCTCTCCTCAGCTGGACAGGGGAGAGAAAATATGATGAAAGGCTTGTGGCTCAAGATAAGGGCAGGGAGACATCACTCACCAATTACTGTCATGGGCAAAACAGACTTGACTTGGGGAAAATTAATTTATCAGCAATCAACTCAGAGTAGGGTAATGAGAAACAAAATCGAATCTTAAACCACCTTCCCTCACCCCTCCCTTCTTCCTGGGCTTGACTTCACTCCCAATTTTCTCTACCTCCTCCCCCCAAGCGGCACAGGGGGATGAGGAATGGGGGTTGCGGTCCATTCATCACGTGTTGTTTCTGCCGCTCCTTCCTCCTGCTCCAGTGTGGGGTCCCACCCATGGGAGACGGTCCTCCCATGAACTGCTCCAGAGTCAGTCCTTCCCATGGGCTGTAGCCCTTCAGAAACTGCTCCAGCAGTGACCACAGGGTCACAAACCTGCTCCAGCGTGGATTCTTCTCTCCACAGGTCCTGCCAGGAGCCTGTTCCAGCATGAGCTCCCTACGGGGTCACAGCCTCCTTGGGGCATCCCCCTGCTCTGGCGTGGGGGCTTCGCTGGGCTGCAGGTGGGTATCTGCTCCACTGTGGACCTCCATGGGCTGTGGGGCACAGCCTGCCTCACCATGATCTTCTCCATGGGCTGCAGAGAAATCTCTGGTCTGGTGCCTGGAGCACCTCCTCCCCCTCCTTCTGTGCTGACCTTGGTGTCTGCAGAGCTGTTTCTCTGACATTGTCTTACTCCTCTCCAGCTTCAATTGCTGTTACACAGGTCTTTTTTTTTTCTTTTTTCCTTCTTAAATGTGTTACCCCTGATGTGCTACCACTGTCGCTGATGGGTTCGGCCTTGGCCAGCAGCAGGTCCAACTTGGAGCTGGCTGGCACTGGCTCTGTTGGACACAGGGAAAGCTTCCAGCAGCTTCTCACAGAGGCCACCCCTGTAGCCCCCCCTGCTATGAAAACCTTGCCATGCAAACCCAGCACACAGATTAAAAACAAAAATATTGTAAAAGATCTTTTATCAGCTGTACCAGTCAGTTCCTTCGTTAACTGGTGAATGCTGATCCTGCTCACTGATGAGCGTGTGACTGCATGCCTCTGTGGCTGCATACACCTGCATTCTCCCCACCAGATGTTCACACCTGCAGTTGGAAAATTGCACGCTTGCAATTTAACAGAGGATTTTGCTACTCAGTATCTCTTGAGAAAAGACCTCTACCCCTTACTTGCATCCAGTATTCTGCTGTTCCAGGTAATGATGTTGTAGCTTTTACATAAACTGATGAAGTTGCCTCCAAAAGCTAGTTCCCTTTTCTCCCTGCTTTTGCTGATACTACAACCTGAATTTATTTCTTTTTAGTTCGTCTTAAATAATGTCATTTTTTATTAGATGTTCAAACAGCATGGTTGTATGTCATAATATAATAAGAAGAAACGCAACATTTTTCCCAATCTAGAAAAAGTTATTGCCCTGTTGAAGTGCCAGGTCAAGGGTTTCCATCATTTGAAGTTACCTGTCCAGCAACAAACTGGCAATCAAAGATGGAAAGACTCCAGTCCTACTCACCTTCATATAGATTTGAAGTGAATATAGTCCTGTAAGGGTCCGGACAATATGAGGTTAAATGTCTCAAGCGCTCATCCAAGGTGCTCACGTGAAGGCCGATAAGCGAAGGGCCTGCTCATCCTGGCGCCTGGCCATCTGGTGCTCAATCAACCGGGCAACGCCTGGGCCGAGGCAGAGACACTCACAGCCCGATGCGACTCTGGTGAAGCTCAGCAGGCCACTTTGTGTTGCCTCCCTAGCCAACTCCCTTTCTACGCCTAACAAGCCAATAGTCCTGCACCGGGATGAGGTCAAGCAGAGGGAACTGTGGCAGGGAGAGATCGTGACCACCAACTCAATTCAAGACTGAAGACTTGCCCCCCCACACCTGTAAGGAGCATGCATGCTAATTTACATGGGAAGCGAGGCTAACTTAGCCTGAAACAGAAAAGGTGGTTATCACCAACTAAATTAGCATGAGAAGCGAGAAACTCAGCTAAGGGAAGGGGGCTAGCTACCTATAAAAACTGAGAAAAATCACTGTAAAGGCGGTGCCCCCCAGGACCTGGACCCCCCGCACCTCTATTGGCTGGATCAACACTGGACCCAGTTTCGTCTTCCTCTTTTCCTCTCTTTTCTGTCCCCCTTATGTTATTTTCCTTTGCCTTTGAAACTATAAAAACGAGGCTTGTGATAATCGTACCACAGTAGCTTGTCTATCATAATCATACTGTAGTTTTCTTGTTGTAATCGTACTACCGTAGTTTGGTTGTCATAATTGTACCACCATAATTTGCTTGTCATAATCGTGCCTCAGTAGTTTGCTTGTCATAATTGTGCCACATAAAGTTGATTTATCATAATCGTGAATAAATCTTGTAAAGTGATACAGGATCTCTGGTGTTGTTTCACCTTAATCCAGCCGAGGGGATCCATGAATCTGAGTCACTCTCGTTAATGGAGTGGGGCATTTAATCACTCTCATTATTGGGGTGTGACAAGTCCATCCAATTTTGGAGTCATGGCTTACCGTTACTTGGCTATCCACCCCACTGCAGATGCGTTTTTGTCTTGCAAATATCCCAACTGGGCTGTGGATGAGATTAAAGTTAAATATATATTTTCAGTGAAAAAGTCTGAGATTGCACATTTCTTATAACAGGCCTTTTGGGCTACGTGCTCCTCGTGAAGTGCGAACATCCTTATTGGTTGTGCTGGAATAAAAGCAGAATTGTATGGTTTATTTTTGTTATCTTTTAAATCAAGATGAAAGCTGTTTGATCAAATTTTTTAAAGTTCACCCTGGCCCTGTTATGGGGTTCTTTTTGAAAGCTTAAAGCTGAATTATGACAGACAGTGTTTTGCATCTTGACTTAGGAAAGTCATTACAGAGGAACAGCTGGGAATATTCACAGTGTGTTTCAGTTTAGCTTAAAAAACCCTGTATTTTAAATAATCAGAAATTTAAATGTCTTAAATACTTGTTTGAACATCTGTTTTAGTGTGTCTTCCATGACCAGCGTAGAACACGTCCAGTTGGCTGGTCAGTGATTGTGAATTCAGTGAATATGAATAGGAGAAGACCTTTATATCTTGTCTTTCATCTGTTCAAGAAGATTTCTTTCCCCTTTAATGAATTAGTCACAACAGAAATTAAAAATTGAGCGGTCTTTGTCCCTTGAAGCTACACAGGGATGTGCAGTGTTATCTGACGAGTCCATTTTTCTAACATGTACTGCACATGATCTTAAAAGCGTAGATATAATTTCCTGGCAAAGCGAGATTTGCACATTACTACCTTAGATTAACCTCACTAACTTGATAGTATCCTCTGCATGTATCATAGCACACATAGGTCTCCCTCTGAATGAGTTTAAAAATTAGGACAGCTCTGATTTTGCTATAATTTTTTATTATTTCTTCTTTCTCTTGAAAAGCTGCTGAGCTTCTTGACAGCTTAAATAAAGATTGTCTCAGTAAATTATTACTACAAAGATGAGCAAATATCTTACTCTTTCACATAATCCCAGCATTGCCTACTACAGAAGTAATGTATCTAAGCTACCTTTCTGAGGAGGGGAATCATGGCACGGACAAGCAGAAGTCATACTATAGGCTTCCTTGGGCAGCACTGAATGCAGTCCTACCTGCTAGATGAAATAAGCTAAGGGAATGCATCTTTCCTACTGCAAAGGCAAAGTTTTGCTTAGACCATCCTTCAGCCAAAGCTCGTGTGGTATGGGCAATGAGGTCAGAGGATCCATAGTCTCCTCCAAGTCAACAGAGAGCAATAAGAAGATATTTTCTGCCATTAAAGATAACCTTGTGTACAGAAAGAGCATGAACAGTGTGTCAGCAAATTGGCCCTGTGAGACTAGTTTATTGATGCTGCTTCAGGTTTCTTGTAACATGCAAAACAGCATTATTATTACAGTAGAGAACTGGCACAAACCTTTCAGAATTAAGTATTGAGAGCAGCAAGTCAAATACCATCTGCCTAACATGATAAATTCTAAGTATTATTCCAAAGAGGTTTCCCTGAATCTCCTCTGCGGAGCACATAGAGGCAGCTGCCAGTCACTTTTATCCTCAGTTCCCTTCCCATTATCGCTTTGTGGCCTTCTGGCAAAGATCAAGTGTAGTATTAGCTGAAGTCTTGACGCGTCCTCTCTTTGGGGACTCTATCCTGCCCTGGCAGCAGGCTGGGCTCAGCGACCTCCTAGCTCTTTTCCATCTGTAACTACTATCATTCCTGCTCTTGAAGAGAGCTGGCAGCTTTGAGGAGCCAGGTCCCCTTTAACTTGCCTTGTTACAGCTGAGATGCGTTGGCCTGAATTGCTTCTGTTTCAAAAGGCAGGTGGGCCCTCACTTTTTGGAATGGGAGTGTTTGCAGTGTGGTTAGTGGGCTTGGTTCTGTTATACAGAATGCCAGAAAACAAAACAAAAAAAACCACCCCACATTTATCTATAACAGGAGAATTTTTTTTTTTTAGTTAATTTAGAGGAAATACCAAACCAAAATTTTCTGGAAGAAGACAACACTGGTAAGTCTTGTGAGAGCTTTGTACCTCTGCATCAGTCAGGTTCTGGGACCAGGCAAAAACCGTCTCTTATGTGGAAGACCTTAAAATGCTGTGATGATAGTATAGTGATAATATGTCTGTATTTTTTTGTTTTGAGAGCTGTAAACTTCCTGAAACTAAAGCTAAGTATCTGCAAGGGGTACTAATTGCCAGCTAGATTTAGTGTGTGAAGACCTTACCTAATCCTGACTTTTATACACAGATCTATTCATTTGTGATGAAAAAGAGTTTGCTGGGCAGTTACAATAGGGGCAAATGCTGATGTTCTAGATCAAATAGCATCCAAAGGTTTTTATCTGGAATTTTGTTGGGACACTGGGTTTTTTCATGCTGTTCCTTACTTTCCTGAGCTATGACCCATTCTAACTACTGTGACAGGAGATGGGTGCTCCTGCTAGTGCCTGTGTGGTATAATTCAGGTGGCATGCCTCTTGCTTCACAGTTGGTTTTTCATCCTGATGCAACTGCAGCAGCCTAACCTCCAAGTGAGGAGCTCTCCAGTAGCAGATTCTGGCCAGAGATCTGTGCATGTTTTCTGGCAAATTCTTTTCAGAGCAGTCCATAGTTTGCTTTCTGTAGTGGACCTTCCTCAGGGATTAGATGGAACAGTTACATCTGTGTAGTTACAGGAAGCATGGGGTTGGGGTTTTTTTGCCTAAATCACTTGTGGAACAGGAAATAATATATATTGTCTCTAGAAGAGACCGTAAAATGGAACCTCATGTGTAAATAAAGGAATTTCACTCCAGCATTCCTACAGCAAGCTCTGTAACTACAGGGTATCTTCCAGTCTTTGTGCTGGGGGAGCTGGTTTGAAAACTGAACCATTGTCTCTGCAGCTACCCTTTGTAGAGGAGGTACATGGAGGATATTGTGAATTTGCCCTCCATCTAGGGAGGGCTGGCCAAGTACCCTCCAAAACCACTTTTGGGGCAGCACAAGCCAGCTCTACATCCCTTGGTGTAGGGAGGGATGTAGGAGACTTCTGCTGCAGGAAACCTGTGTCTGGTTTCTGTGAGAAGGTAGCAATGTCTTCCAGAGTCTTAGTCTCCCAGCTGATTTTATCTCAAAGATCTGTCTGGTCTAATGACACAAGTTGTGGGAGGCCAGGTTTTGTTCACTGTCTCTTGTTGCTATTTTTGAGATGTGATTTTTCTATTTCAGTTGGCTGGGTGTGGAGGGAGTGTTGCTATGCTTCAGGGAATGCTGCAATTAGATTCACTCAAAACAATCATGATTAATAATTATGACTGTTTTGTTACTAAAAAAGGCAAAGATAGAAATAAATAATAAACCACAGTTACTTTGAAGGCAATCTCTGTCTCTCTCTTCGAAGAGCTTTGGACAGACCTAGGAGCATTTGGGCTATCCTTAGGGGACAGCAAAGCCCTCATTTCCATACGTGGCAGTGAGCCTTGCTCCAGTGTAAGCGATCTGATGAGTTCCCTGACAGAAGAACCACATTTACCAGTTGGTGACTCTTGTTTGGTAAATCCCAGATAACTACAACAGCTGGGAAAATCTCTACTGTGTTCCAAATAATTAGCAAAAGTATTTGAATCAATAATAGCAGGGAAGCCACTGAAACAGCTTTCCCGAAACAAATCGGTGAATAAACACTGAAATTTTTCAGTCCAAGTGAAATCTGTTTACTGAGGATAGCTGCTTTCTCCCTGTGAGTACATGGCCTCAGGCCTGCGATATCTAACAGAAGATGTTACTACCTGAAATCGCACTTCATTATCCCATCAGAAGCTGAAGTAGAGAAGTGTCACGCTAGCTGCTGGCTCAGTTTGCCAGCCTCTTGCTCCTCCTGATGTTGCAGTCCGGGCATGTCTTGGTGTCAGGAAATAGTGCTGGCCTGGGAAGCTGCTGCTTTGGGCTGCTGGCTTGTTGCAGAGCTGTGGAAGGGCTGGGGCAAGCCACGGCGGTGAGAGTAGGCACGCTGCATGGAGCGGTGAGCCTCCATGCTGGGAGGGCAGAGCACCACTGGTTACACTGTGGAAGGAAAATATGTTTTCTTCAGGCTTTTGTAGAAATAGAATATACTGTCCAGTGAGGGCCTGGCAGCATTGCTGTCGGTCTGCCCTGGGTGCCGCAGCCCAGTGCCTTGGTCCTGGTGAGACTCCTTCACCACGAACAGGCAGTCTGTTCAGGGTCGGAGAGGGAGCAGCCTCTGCCTCTCTGGCCTTGTGGCACCAGCTCCGCAGAGTGTCTTTGGAGCTCGTTTAATCTCTCTTAGCATTTATATATATCCACACACATATGTATTCAGGTCACTTTTGACTTTGTTTCATAGGAGCTGAAAAACACTTTCAGTTGGTCCAAGCACAAGTGAAAGTGTCTTTAAGTTAAAGGCATCTCTTAAACTAATGAATTCTTATATCCTGTAATTGAAACAGAAGGTCATCTTCCCTCTTAGTTTTTCTGGAGAGGTAACTCATGTTTCTGAGTTTACGAAGGAACTCACTTCCATGTTCCCAAAGGAGTAATTCATTGGCCCTTAATACAAATTTTATACTTAAACAATCTCTGATCAGTAACTAGAACATAAAACGAGTGTGATGTTTCTGTACATAAAGATGTCCTTTTCATCTAACCTCGCTATGAAGTTGTTACGTGGGTCTTGCATGCTGCTACAAAACATCTACCTCAAAAGGTTTTTTGATGTGGAAGAGTAAACATCTGATTTTAAGCAAACCAAAAATTTGGGGACCACAAAAGATGTGGGTAAAATGCTTTCAGTCATTGCTTGCTTCTGTGAAATTCTGAAATGAAAATTTTGGAGTGCTTATTTAAAGAAGTGTCTTTCAATAGTCTCACACTTTTGTGTGTACAAATCAGAAGCATAAGGGCTTTTTCTTCTGAAAGAACTATGAAAAGTCAATGTCAGTCCCTTAATTTTGGGACACTGACAATTATCCTGAGTAGAATGTTTGTCTTTTCTCCATCTTCCTAATACAGAAGCATTTCATAGAATCTGTCGCTTGAGGTAAAATTCTCCCTCTAACAACTGAGGTCTTGTACCAGACTAACGTGTCCTGGTTTTAGATAGAAATAACCATGTTGCTGGTTTTTCTTCCCTTTTGATCCTCTGTTGTTGAGATTTATTGCCTGCCATTTATAGCATTTGCAACTTGCAATTATGGCTTCTATTTTGAATACCTAACACATAAGCAAGAATTACCATAACTTTGTGTTTGGATATGATTTTCAAACCATAGCAGAAAAAAAATGTTTCAGAGATGAGGTAAGAGCATTTAAAGCTAGAGAAAGTTTATAGTGACCTAATGTTATATAAATAAACTGTAATTTTATTAAATACTTTCCCATCAGTTTGAAGAGCTGTCCTGCGCAAAATCTGTCTGATACCATCCATAGGCTGGTTTGTATTTTTTGTTTAGGTTGTTTTTTAGCAGAATAGCAAGTACATTGAGCATTTGGAGCAAGGAAAGCTTAACAAAATTAATTGTAAAATGTTATCTAAAACCTCCTGTATTTAAATGCTAAGCTGGCTTAGTGAAATAGCGACTGATGGTGCACTCGTCTCTGGTCTAGAGTGAGTATTGGGGAACCCGATCTATGCCTCCATGAGCTGTATCCACTGGAAGGACAACTTGCTCAGCCTGTGCACTGGTCCCCAGGGCCCTCCCAGGCGTGGCAGGCTTTCATGGTGCCTATCTACCGGGAGGCTTGTGTTTTGGGAGACCATCTGGCTGCTGCACGTGTGATGATCCCCAGCTCTGTGTGTCTGCTATATACTGAGTCCTACGGCAAGGAAGGGGCTGTAAGAACCTTGCAGAGTAGTTAAGATGGCCAACAACACGGGAAATTCAGGCACTACTGGGCCAGACCTTTAACCATGCTGAAGGGCTGGCAGACTGAAGGATGGGCAGGAGAAAGGCCCTCTTCCCTTTGGCTGAGCTTGGTGGGCGGCTAACTGATGGCCATTCAAGCAACTAGACTGGCCTGAAAGTTTGAGCCTTGGTTGTTAGTGTTGTGCAAAGGAAGGCGATAATGAAAAGAAAGAGTCTTGTTCCCCCAAACACCTTTCAGATTAAATCACTGTTTGTTGGCTAACAGGAAAGCTGGAAACCGTTCCACCAGAGATGGGGGAGTGGAATGAAAGCCCATGTATATTTTTAGCATCCCTTGTAATCATGTCACCTTTTGAAATGAAGGCATCAGTGCATTAGAGCGGAGGAACTGGGGAGAAGACGTGCTCTACTGAGAGAAATGTCATGCTCAGAGTGGATTGACTGAGTCACACGTTGACTGAGGGATATTGGCGCTGGCTGGGGCAGACCCATCTCTTCCCTGCTGCACACTTCCTCCCCCTCCCAGCTCCTCAGTTTCATTTGGCTTCCTCCTTCATGCATCTCTGCTGGCTGTCTCCTCACACATTTATTCCGAGGTGATTCTACTCTCCAAACTATATCCAGCCAGAACAAAACCCAGCATGTGTAACATGCTCTGGGACGTTCACCTGGAGTCCTGCCCAGAGGGTAGGCAGCCCTGGCAAGGTGACATCGCATGTCTTAATGAAGATACTTAGCAATGCCTTTTTCCTTTTGCCTAAGAAGAAAGCAGATCTAACCCAAGGAAGAGAGGAGGGCATCTGTTCAGCAATGAATGTTTATTTGCTGTTCACCTCTGAAATGCCAATGAGCATTTGTGCTGTCTAGTTTGAACTGACTATTGGCCTTGGAGAAATTACTGATGCTGCTCTTAAAATAAAATTGTCCCTTACTTTGTAAGGAGGTAGAAAAGGTCTCCCTCTCTAATCAGGGATAGATCATGTCATTGCTTTGCTACATCCAGGAAAATGGAACAATTCCCCGTTAGTCCCACTTTTTGCTTAGGCTTCCCAGGCTGGTAAGAGGGGAAAAAACTGGTTTTCTTGGACTTGCACAATGCCCAAAATCGTGATCCTCTGCACTGGGTACATTTCTTGGTGCTGTTAGCATGCACCTCAAACCATTAGAGGTCACTTACAGCTGTCCACCCTGTGCCCACTGGCTCAGCTCCGACAGGGGCTTGCCGGCCCTGTCGGAGGCACCAGTTGTGAGAATTGGAGAAGTAGTTTGCACTGTTTTTTCAGCATGTTAATCTGTGCCAAGTGGGATGTTTTCACCCCTGCAAGGTGAAGCAGCAGGAGGAATACAATTGCTTGAGGAGGGTTGACTGTCACGTATCAGGCAGTTGACGGCAGCTCTCTGTGCCTTGGTGAAGGTGCCACCTGTGGCTCAGGTGTCTTTCCTTGCTGAACAAGGCAGATCTGCAACTAGTGCTGTAACCTTTTAAACAGGTCCTGTTGCCCAGGAGCCTCCTTTATGTGCCTGTGAGTGGGGGACAGCCCTCGGCTCTTTCCCCTTCCTCCTTCCACTTCTTCCCTTGAGCATTGTATGAAGTCTGTTCTCCATTGTACTGGCATTAGCAGAAGTGTGATGTTTCTTCAGCGTGCCAAGACTTTGGTCTCATGTTTATGCTACCTTCTGTTGCATGACAGCCACCAGTAAGATTAATTGAGCCACAGTGCTGGCTTTCTCCTCTGTCTTGTGTATCTTCACTTGATGCACAGCTTCATGACTTGACTGAAGGCAGAAATGGAAAACTTCATGATAAGAGTATGGGGCAGCAAGCAAACATCAGTGGAGGAAGCTGACCTGGGCTGGATGGCAGCCTGGTCCCACAGCCACTGTGCTGCCCTGGAGCTCCTGAGACAAGACGTGTCCTCTGCCCCTGTCATCCAGGGCTAGGTGACACTCCTCCTTTGGCAGCTGCCAAGAGGGGCAGGGTCAGAGGCAGCCACAGGCTGGCTGCCTGCCCAGCATCACTTGCTGCTGTTTTTTGGTGGTTGTTTTTTTATTAGATGTTTTTTTTCTTTTCCCCAGGCAACAGACCCATCAAAAGGCTCAGTGCAGATCTCCCCCATTGCTGCTTTCTTCATCTTACCTAGTTGTTAATGACGACAATTTCTGTTTGCACAGTGCTCACCTAAGTATCTCCAGATATTTTTCTAAAGGTGGATGTCTATTTTTAACCTAATTTTATAGACTGTGAAACTAAGAAGGAGACAGGTTTGTGCAACAAACTCCTTGCAGCACAGCTGTGCTGTGCCAGGGTGAGAAGAGGTGAGCCGGCTGGTTGCTGGAGCCGGGCTGGCAGACGGAGAGGTGCAGAGTTGCTGGGGAGGCTTTAGGGCTGCCCACTGCAGTGCGTGCATGGGGCTGGGAGCCCTCCTCAGCCTGCATCTGTCCCCCACCTACCTCTTCTCTAGTGGAAGAGGGTTATCCTTATCCAGAGTTGCACTCTCGGTGACTTGGGATTGTCATACAAAATTTGGGGCACGGCTTTGTCGTCCACTTGTGTGCACACTGGTATGGCACCTTGCTGAAACCTCCCCAGTGCTGCCTGAGCGAGGCCTCTCCAGCTCCCCAGTAAGTCTTGGCCGAGTTAGGGAACAGCGCTGTGTACACATGAGCTTTTGCTTTAGGGACTTACCCATCACTTAAAGTGGAATTACATGCTTAAGTTGCTAAATTACTCTAGGCTTTGCTGAAGTATGTAATTAAGAATTATCTACTGAAAGATAACCATTTGTAGGGCTGGGGCTTGCTGTCCTGCTTCCATTTCCCTAACAACACAGGAAAATTACTTGTGCTTTTGTCTTGTTCTGCTGGGGTAGTGTTTCCAGCCGCTTGGATCAGAGGAGAACAGTGACAGGAGGAGAGACAGAGCCTACAAACCTGTAAGAACATCTCATTGCTCTGGGAAGCCATCCCAAAACATGGGAGCATTTCAGAAGTATAGCTGGAGAAGCTGACTTAAATGTTGCACAGGGCAACCTAACTCCAAGCCTTTCTTCAAGGGATCTTTCCCTCCATGTGTGGGTTGGGAAGGACCTAGCTATGGCTCTCTTTGACAGCTGGACTGGGTCTCAGAATCACCACCTAGCCAAGGACTACTGGATGTTTAGCAAACTCGGCTTTGCAGACCAAAGCCCCTGCGTACCTCCACTGCCAGTGGTTTCTCCAAATTGCTATTGGTGTCCCAGGGGGACAGCACTGGGGCAAGGCAAGCTGCCCCTCCCTTATGGTTACACCAGTATTGAAGGCTACGAGCAAAGAGGGCTGACTGGCCACTGTGACCACAGCCTTCCACTGGAGACAGCCATCTGCGGAATGAGGCCAGGAAGATTATGTTGCTCAGATATCCAGACTGCGGCAGGCAGGGAGCTCCTGAGCACTGGTAATGGCAGCAGGTGATGCCCTGTGTCCATCAGCAGCACCTAGATGCTGGTGTCTCCCAAGCAGCACTTTACAGAGGGAGAGATCACATTGTCCACACATGGTTTTTGGCAAGCTTTGGCTATGACATGCGAGCAGCCAGAGGAAAGATGTATTGCCTCCTAAGGAAAGGAGTGCCGTGTAACTAGCACGCTGGGGATGCCTGCTGCTGTCCTTTCTTGTCACCCCTCTCATCCTTCTCATTGTGTCTGCATGACCTGTATTTGTAAAGATGGGGAATGCAGGTTAAGGAGCTGAAATCCATTTGGTGTTTGTGTGGGTGGTTTGGGTGTTTTTTTTAAATACAAGCAGCAAGTTTGGGGGCAGTTTATCCTTTTCTAATGATTCATGCTGCCTTTTTGGGGCCACTTTGCCAAAGCTCAGAGAAGACAATTTCAGTTTTTCATGTGCCTGCACTTTTTTCATGGGTATATTTGCTCTATGTTTCTTTCTCCCTGTCCCTGAGGGGACCTGACCCTTTGTGGTGCCTCCTGTACCACCATCTCCTGCTTTGGGCTCAGTGAGGTGCTATTGCAGGTGGAATGTGGCGGTAGGCCAGAGCCGCTGCATGAACCCACTTCAGTAAGTAGTTCTTCCTCTGCCCATGTTGCAGGGACAAAAGGATGTGCAACTGCTCAAGCAGAGCTGTATGAGATGGCATCTGGTGCAAACAAACCGCAGGAGTCATGCAGGAGTCCTCTCTTCTGATATGGGCATAGTCATAAAATCTTGGAGAAAAGCTAGACCTTCTCCAGGCTCTGTTCTTGCATAAGCTATGCCAGCTAAACTCATCAAGTAATCCCTGTTTCAGGCCCAAAACTTCTGCTTGAGGTAGAGCAAATCAGTTAAAAATATTATATATTAATTGTAAAATCTGAAGTTGCTGAAAGCTAGCCATGTTCCAGAATACATTGTACTAGTGGCTGGTTGCTCCCGCAACTCAATGTTTGGGGCCTGACTCTGTCCAGTTCTTGGTTCCTTCCAAGCTTCGCTTGTCTGTGCAGGTACATCCAGGTCTAAAATCCCCCAGTGCCCTAAGAGCCTTCTCTTAGCCAAGTGCAGCAATGGTGACTTCCCTTTGTCTGCAGAAACATATCCCCCCAGTGCTATTTGGACGTTGTCTTTTTCTGTTCCCATCCTAAAGAAGGTGGCATGGTTATGGCTGATGAAGTCTTTGTTATGCTCCTTCTGACCGTTTCATTTCAGTGGTGGATGGGGTGACTCTGGTTTGTGTAATTTTGCAACAATTTTCTTTCATCCTTGGGAGAAGATGAACTGTGCTGTGGCTGGTGCATACCCTTGCTTTCTGTGGCGTGGAGCAGGGCTTGGTCTGTTTCCAGTTTATTTTCTCTGTAGTAAAGCATGAACCAGTTTGGACAAGCATTTAATGGTGTTACCTACAGAATATCTAGTCTTAAGGAGAACCAAACCACTTATCTGAAAAGACACCTTTGGAACAGGTGCTTGCTCCAGCCTGCACTGGAACACAAGATCCCTGGCCCACAAAATGAGTGCTATGTTCAGTGCCTTTGGGCTAATCTGGCTCTCAGAGTAGGCCTAAAAATGCTGTTTCCACTATTCAAACAGAGGGTCGCCTGCCCACACACAGTAATTCCACTTCTTTTTTTCACTCCAGAGATCTCAATGACAAACTGTGTCACTTCAGTGTTACTGTTCAATTCATCCTGTGCATTCAATTCAGTTTTACACAGCTCCTTTGAACATAGCTTCATCCCACAACTCCTTTCTGCATAACTCCCCTCTCTGGAACAAGCCAGGGAAGGCAGGTTTGTGTGTGTGCTGTAGAGAAACAGCTCTTTCCAAATCCCTACCCAACATGTGGTTGTTTGCCAGCTAAACCCACTACTGTAGCCACTCGTTTTTGGTTTGTGGTGGTTTTTTTGGGGGTTTGGGTGTGTGGTTTTTTTCCAGAGGCACCTCCTTGTCTCTGATCTTCTGATAGCAAATGTCCTACATCAAGGTGGCTGCTTTGGCCTGCTATCCCGTTTGCTCCTCTTTTTAATGCCGTGCCAAGCTTATTAATGTAAGGCAGCACTGCCCTGGACCCCTTGGCATAAATCTGAACGCAAAACCCTCCCATGTGGCCAGAGCTTTGCTGGGCCAGTTCCTTCCTGGCCCCGTGTGCAAGCCATGGCAGTGGCACCAGCTGGACCATGGCTGTGCATTGTCCTGTTTATTGTTCTTGGGGATGCAGGGCACTGGGTGACTTCTGGCTCTGCTGTGTCCACCTCTGAATGCATCCTGCTGCCCTCTAGTGAGGAATGCCATGGTCCAGGCCTGGCATTTGTGACCAGAAGGAGAAGGAAGGGGGCCCATGGAGCAAAACATCTGTTGTATGCAGACATGGATGCGTTATCGGAGTCCGGCGATGGAGAACTTGCTGCTGACTAGAGCACCCAGCTGCTTTGGGAGCACATTCCACCTCCTCCTCCAGGCATACTGGTGGCATACTGGTCTGTTGCCTCCAGTTCACCTGCTCACATATAAGCTTTATCCGTAGTCTAAATATACCGCAAACCCATTGAAAATCAAGAGCAGGCTGACAGGGAGACAGACAGGCTATAAAGGCAGTGGAGGAGAGTGGGGGAAGATGCAAGTTATTTGATAGGTGATTACAATGAGGGATTTTCTTCCTATTTATCCTGGCATAGCTGCACACAAGTTGCACTGCTGTGTACGTGCCCTGGTGTAACTGCGTGACGCAGTGGTGTTAGTATGAAACGTTGCCCCATTGCAATACAGAGGGAGAGGCTCCTCATCATCCAGGTCTCTAGTGCACAGGAGGGGTTTACCCAACCTGACTGACACCCCGCAACATGCCGCTGATGCCCAAGTTAATAAGGCGAGGGAGGATCCGGTCACTCCGTGTTATTGACAGCCCCCTGGGCAGCCCCGTTGCCACACAGTGTGACAGCTCTGGCTGGCTCCCGTGTAGCTGGTGATGAGTCACCTTGAGTGCCTGACTTCTTGATAAATCCTGGAAAAAACAGGGCAGTTAAATGTCAGCCAGTGGGGAAAATCTTCAGCTAGGGTAAGTTAAAGTAGCTCCACAGCTGTCAGGGACACTTGGCCACCAACCACCCACATCCAGACCTGGCTGGTTTGCTAGCACTGACCTGCAATGAATTTGCTGGGGTGAGGCTGGTGAGATGGACCGCAGTTTTTAAGCAAAGCCTGAACCGCTAGTACTGTATTCTCTCTCCTGAGGCCTCAGGGTTTGTCTTATTGCTGAGGCCAGGTAAGTAAAGAAAGAGGCTCCGTCTTCCCTTGCTTCTCAGGAATTCTGGTAAAGCAGCAGCTGAGAAAATGCCTCAATTTCTGCCGAATCTATGGTTCTTTCCAGCTCCTCAGCTGTCTCTTTAGTCACTTTAAAAGCTGATAGGAGTTATTGATCTCATTTACCCTCTGTATATCTTGACTGATTCTTTATTTGGAAACCAGAGTCTTGAGAAGCAGAGGAAAAGCAAAGCTCGTCTCATGGGCTGGAACAAAAATGTGGTTTAGTGTACCTGAAATCTAGAAGGTGGTTTTGTGTGTCCATGGGTTGTGCTGAAATACCGAGTCCCTGGCAGGGAGAGGGACCGTGACCCAATTCTGTGCTGTGGGGAGGACTCTGACTTCCTGGTCCTCTAGTGAGAACCTCTCTTGCTACCTCCCATGTGTGCATTTCTCCAGCTTACCTGAACTCCCAGCTCTGGGGAATGCAGTTTCTGCTAAGGAGGAAAGCTGCAGCCAGCATTTCTGCCTCTGCCCAGGCAGCTCCTGCCCTCCAGGGCAGGTCTTGATGGTCCTAACTGAGCATAAGAGACAGACCTAACTCTTTATTTCCAGTTAGTGTTGCACAAGCTTCCCTCAGAGCTGCAGCTCTCATTTTAGGTCTTATAAGTGTACTTGCTGGTCAGCCCTAAGAGCACTGAGGGAAAGCTCAGCTTAGTAAAGAATATGGTTGACTCTTTAACCCTAGGAGTAGTGAGAGCTACCTTCCCAACAGCTGTGCTCAACAGTCAGAAGTTTCAGATGACCCACCTGCAGGAAAGAAAAAACAGAAAAATAATTCTTCTTTCTGGACACTTCTTGACCTACTTCCCAGTCATGTTCCTTCCCCACCACCACCCGTGGTCTGCAAGAGCACAAGTTTTGCAAGGAAAATTTCTGTGTGGCTGTTAACAGTTAAATGCAATTTTGTTTACTGTGTTTTAGAAAACACAAAGAATAGCTAAGTGCATAGACAGACTCTTGCATCCAAATAATTTACTGCTTTGCCTTTTATAACTCTTGATTATATCAGGTTGCTGCATCGATATCTTGTCTGTTACAGTCCAGCCTGATGAGCCAGCAAGGCAAGAAATATTATGGTGGTTTTCCAGGCGGTGTGGCAATTAAAATATCTTTCCAGGGGGGTATAGTACAGATCCCCTGAAGCTTGGAAGCAATTTAAACTCATGCATGTTCAGATGCTTGTCCAGCGCACAGACCTATAATTAAAAATACACTGTTTTGATAAAATATCAAGGGTATTTTGCTTAGGACTGGCTGCCTATACTTGAGCAAAAACCTTGCCTGAGTATTTCACTGCATCTGTCTTTGATCCAGGCTGCAATCTAGAAGTGCGAATAGCTGTCTGTAGCAAGAGATAAGGGAGGGCTGTGAACCAGAGTCTGGACTCCAAAACCTCGAGGATCTGATGCTGTTCGAGTCCAGTTCAGAGAGAGGCACCAGCAGCAATGCTTTTCTCCAGGTTGGGATTCACAGGCTTCATCTCCTTCAAAATATCAGGAGGGGAAGATCCAGGACTTAGTGCCCCAGTGCCACATCAGGGCTGGCTTTGCACCCGCAATGCTTGTGGTCCTTTTGACGGAGTGCCCTCCTGCCTGACTGCTGAGGAAGCGTGTGTTGGGATTTGGCTTTGAGGACCCAGCAAAGCCCACAACAGGAACAGGTTCCCAGTGTCCTGACAGCTCCTGCAAGGCCAGTTCTGAACCCAAAGGAGATTTCACACTGTATTAGAAAATCTACCCCTGCTTTGTTGTAGTCCCCTCCCTTCTTCATCCCCTTTAGCAGGCAAACCTTCTTTTCCTGTAGGATGCAGAAGGCGGCAGAGTGAAAGTAACTGAGGTGGTGTGCTCAGTGTACTACCTCTGCCGTGGCACAGAGTAGCTGGGAGAGGGGAAGGGACTCCATGCACTTTGAGAGAGATTTCCTCACAGTGAACCAAAGAAGTGGGACTAGAAAAGGAAGTACTAAAACAATTCATCGATATCTTGGTGAAAGAGGCAATAGTTGTGACCTTAAGCCCTGGACAATGCAGAATGGGGGAGGCTGGGAGAGGAGAAGGAGGCTCCCTGGTGAAAACCATATTCATCCATAGTTCAATTTCCTGCTGTAGCCAGAGCTTGTGCCTTGTTCATGTACATATCTAAATCAGATATACTTCATACTCTGTTCTTTGGCTGCACACTAGACACAGCAAGTGATGGCAGGAAATTGAACACGGGACCGCATGGCTGTGGCTGCGGGGAATGCGGTGGCATTAGCAATCTGACCAAGTGTCTCTTTCTGGAGGCTCCAGAAAGCGCTGAAATACGATATAGAGCCTCAGATCCAATTTCCTGCTCTCCTTTATCCTGGGTGTACGTGTCAGTCAGAGTGACTGCCTGTCATTATCAGGTGATCCATCATATTAAAACAAGGGGGAAGGAAAAACCACAGCAAAAAGGAAAATGAATGCTTTGCAGTCTTTGAAGTACTTCCCCTTTCATCTAGCCCATAGAACTTTGATTTCATTTTCTGTCCTGGCTCAAGTGTTTCTTTGTCCCAGTGCTTTGATCTGCTCAGTCCAGTCTGGACACTGGTGGAAGCCAAGCAGTACAAGCATCCACATGTGCTAACCTGGCCCACACTCTCCTTCCCTTCTGGACAGGGTCAAGGCAGGTGCCTGGTGGGGCTGTCACTTCACTCATGCTGGCTAACACTGTCCCATGCCAGTAAAGCAGGGGAATTGTGGTTGCCCCAGGTTAACACCCTTCCCCACCTGCTTTGTGAAACAGTAAGCAGTCAGAGTGTAATGCCAAGGTGGCCAGTGACCTTGTGCTGGGCTGGTGTGTGAAGGAGGAGGTCCTGCAGTGTGCAGGAGGACGGCAGGCTGTGTCAGGAGGTCTCCGTGCATGTTGCACTCTTCTCTTTGAGAGGCTCAGATAGTGCCAGTGGGACTGCAATAGCTGCAAGTCCAGTTCAAGGTCAGGAGCAAACCAATGATCTGTTTGTCTGTGATCTCGCCTTTTACTAGCAGACATCAAATCAGCAGTTGTCATTAAAGATCAGTGAGACTCTGCAAGGGGGCTGGTGGCTGTGAGGTTTTGGACAGAGGCCAAATTTAATTCTGCTTCTGCAAATTCCCCTTGGAAGGTGTTGGGCACAGCACGCTTCGCTTCCTGCCCTCTACTGCTCTGCGTGGCTTCTCCAGGCTCTTCAGCAGCTCCTGTAGTGTGGTGCTGACTATGCTGCTCAGTGACAAAGTTCCAGCGAATTTCTATAGGGTCGGGATTTGGCTTGATGGCGTCATAACCTGCACGCTGCTAAAGTGACTGGTGGCTCTTTGCATCTCCCCCTGTGCACGGCAGTAGCATTGGGCTGGTCGGGACCTCGCTGCACTTGTCTCTAAACGTATTGGGTGAGGGAGAGGTCCAGCATTGGCGGCTGTGGATGGAGGTGAGGATGGATTGTCCTCAGGTTCTGCAACAGCCCAGAAGGCCGTCCAAAGCTCATGAGTTTACCCTTGACCCAGCTGAGAGCAGTGCAGTGCTCAGATGGTTAAAACAGTGCCTGAAGGCTGAGTCTGGGTGCTTGATGCTTCACAGCCAGGGTGCCTGGGCTCACACCTTGCTGCTGCTGAGAGGTGCAAGAGCCTTCTCCAGGCAGCAGAGCCCTGGAGGAAGTGTGCACGTATCTTATTTATTCTGTGCTGGTGAGAAATCTGAGAAGGGAAATTCCTCTGCTCGGCACCTCAACATCCTGGGAGGTTTCTGCAGCAAGGACTGGCACTCGTCTGCGTGCTTCCGTCAAAGAAAAGCAGTGACCTGGTTTGGAGTGTTTTGTCTCATCACTCTCCCCAGTGGTACCTGGGGTAAGGGGGGAGACTCAGTAGCTGAGAATGAACCCGCAGCTGCAATTGCCTTCAGGAGAGAAAAGTTTCATGTCCCTACCTTCTGTGATGAAAATCAGTCATAAAATTAATCTCTGATTTCACACTTCCTGATATGCTATGAAAATGATTAGACATAGCAGCACCTGGGGGAAGTGATGGGACTCATTGAGTCTTTGCTCCTTCTAATAATACATTTTTTCTCTTTTTTTTTTTCCCTTTCATTAAACATACATTCATTGTTTGCCGAAGCTGGCAAAGGACTTAAAATCTCAATATACCCACGAAACAAGTCCCACAAGGGAACTGCTCTTACAGCCTGACCACATGGCAGCAGCTCTCCATCTCATGAAGAGAGCAAACCATGAAACCACCAATAAAGAAATAAGGATGAAAATGTGTCTCTGCAGAGGCTAGGTAAAGGGTGTTTCCTGGCTTCTGTCTTTCTGAAGGCATGACAAAATGGGCCTCGCCTCAGGGCTCTATTGCATGCTCTGGTCCCTGCGCACCCTTCCACGCACAGGATTAAAACCCTTACAGCATGTGGAGGGGGAGCTATGCCCTTTGCATTTCCTGGGAGCCCACGGTGGTTCTGGCAGCGACCCAGCCCTGGGGAGCCAGGGACTTGCCGCTAGGCTTCTGCGTGCAGTAGCTGACAGGCAGCAGCCTGGGAGCCTGAAGGCATGCTGATCCGCAGGACAGCGTTGGGCAGAGGGGAGATGCAGAGGGGATGATGCTCCACCAGCCAGTGGAGAAGAGGGGTCTTTTCCCCAGTGGTAGCTGTGGCAGTCGAGGGCTTGGCTGTCCCTAGTGCCCCAGCAGCAGTCACAGCACTCTGCCTGTGCCCTGTAGGACACAGAGCCATCCCTCCGCTCTCCTCAGTAACAAGAAGGTACTTGAAGAAGCACTAGAAAGATGTTAAGTGGAATGCCATAGGAATATAACCATGCTAAGTAAGGGCTCATTCCATTTCTAGATGCAGCTGAAGCCGATGTGACAATGGCAGCAGGGACAGTTGCTGAAGGGGGAGCGCAGCGGTTCATAGCAGAACCAGCTGAAAGGGAACCCAAGCACCGCAGGCCCTGCTGCTCTTGCAGTGAGAACAAAAATACATGATTCTAGGAAGGAGGCTGCTTCGTGATGCTCCCGCTCCTGGGATGCCATTTCCCTTGCCTAGTAAATACTAATTTCTGTAATGAGCTGCATAAGGAGTGTGCTGAACCACACCTTCATCCTCTGGAGGGCATCGCAACCAAGTGTCAAGCAATCAGCCCTTGCAGCAGCCCTGGGAGTGAGCAGTGCCCCACTGCATTCGAGGAGCTGCATGGTGCTGCTGAAGCTCCTGGAGTAAGCTAGGGCAGGGCTGGGAGCAGTAGGGCTCCTGGCTCCAGGTCAAGTGACTTGATCTGCATGCTGCTGGTACTCGGGAGCCTGTTCTGCTGCATGGGTGATGACTGGGAGATGTACCTGCGAATTGCTTGTACCTGAGAATTGCTTCTGGCGTTGTCAGTACCTTTGACTTCCAGTTTAGGAGTAAATCCAGAGCTTTCTGAGGACCTTGGATGCAGCAGATGTGAGCTGAGTGCAGGCTGGGGCAGGGAATAGCACACAGAGGAGCTCATATGGGTTCACAGATACTCCCTGTCCCCAGGAGAAGGGGGGCTCGTGGCAGGACGGGGAGGAGCCTGTGAGGAAAGGTTGAGAGAGTTGGGGTTGTTCAGCCTGGAGAAGAGAAGGCTCTGGGGAGACCTTACAGCAGCCTTCCAGTATCTGAAGTGGGCCTGCAAGAGAGCTGGAGAGGGGCTTTTTACAAGGGCATGGAGTGATAGGACAAGGGGTAACGGCTTTAAACTGAAAGAGGGCAGATTTAGATTAGATTAAAGAAAGAAATTCTTTACTATGAGGGTGGTGTCAGGCACTGGTACAGGTTGCCCAGAGAAGCTGTGGCTGCCCCCTCCCTGGCAGCGTTCAAGGCCAGGTTGGATGGGGCTTTGAGCAACCTGGTGTGGTGCAAGGTGTCCCTGCTCATGGCAGGGCGGTTGGAACTAGATGATCTTTAATGTCTCTTCCAACCCAAACCACGCTATGATTCTATGAAAGACAGAGCTACTCCAAGCTCACAGTTTTTGTGATGTGTTGACAAAGAGCAACAGCTTAAACCCACGTCCTCACAGCAATGACAATAAAGGGTGGTTTAGAGAGCATGTGTGGCAAGAGGCACGAGCGGATGGGAGATGGTGTACAGAAAGCAGCAGAGGCTGAAGGTAAGACTATGTACAAAGTACAGGACAAAATACATGTGTGGAAAAGAACTCTCTTGAGAAAGAAAAGCTGGGCTATGAAAGACCACCCTGTCTTTCATGCGTCTCAGTGTGCCCTTCTCCTCCACAAATTAAATTCCTTCCATCTGAATCCTTTTCACTACTCTGAGGGTGGGATCCAGTTGTCAGAGCAATACTGTGGGGCCGCTTTGGGCTGTAATGGTGTGCCTAGGACAAGCAGGTCGCGTTCAGCAGGATATAAGCATATATAGGTATATGTTGCAAGTGCCTATGTCCTTTTGTGGTTGTGCATTTTTTTTAAACATTGAAACAAGGGATAATACTCTCGTAAACTCATTTTTAGGAGAACCTGAATGAATTAACACTTTAGGGGATAACCGATGTTTTATCACCCACTTAATCCAAAAACATGACACGTATCAGAAGGACAGTTCAGTGACGTAACTAGAGATTTAAAGTCAAGGCTTCAGTGCTGAGGGTGGTGGCATGGAGTGCATGGAGTGGTGGTGGCAGGCCTTTTACCGGGGAGACTGTCTCTGCCCTACCACCATCAGAGCTGTCTGGGCTCAGGTCCTGCACCAGGAGCGCCCGCCCCATTTGGGTTTCCTGGGTCCTGCCAGACCTGGACAGAGGCCATGTGTATCCGAGAGACAGATGCATCTCTCCAATCTCTCCATGCACAAGCCGCTCACTCCTTTAATTAAACTGTTAACTTTCATTAACAGCTGATGTTAATTTACTTTATAGCTCCTTTTTTCCCCTGATTTTTATAAACCAGGATCAGAGTCTCCCGGAGGGGAGCACAGCTTTCTTCTAACTGCTCAGGGGGAAGAAACAATCTGGCACTCTTCTACTTCGTCCCAGATTTTTAAAGGGAGAGACACTATTTTTTTAGTAGGTCTCAGCTGTTTTGCTAAGAAAATTATTATATTGACCTTAGGGGAGTAGTAAAATCTTATTCTATCTTTATCCAGCATTTATTGTTATCCCCATCAGACTGTGCTGTCAAGGTCTGTAGCTGTGCTGTCTGATAACATCCCCTGAGGTCAGGGGTCTTCAGCTCTGGCATGCTGCGTTCTCAAAGTGGAGACAAATCGTAGTGTGAAGCATTGTCTGGGTCCACTGGCCACCCAGGCTGCAAAATGGGTGGGAAAGTGTGAATTGCTGATGGTCTGGAAGACACTTAGGAACTGGAAGCCAATACAGGGGACAACATGCTCCTGATAGCTATACACTATCTGCTATACAACATAACCCTAACCATTTCTCATTGCTAATAACAGCACAATTTTGCCTGTTAGCAAGCCTGCTAGCCATGAAGTAGCTTACCCAGAATTTGCAGGTACAGGCACAAGATGGAGGGGGAAGAGTTTGAGAGCCATGAGAAAGCCAGCCTGCGCATGGCGCTTGGCCGAAGCGCCAGCTGCTGCTCTAGAATTGCTGAGAATTCTCCTCTCCATGAAGAGATGGCTTAGTTTTAGAAACGTGGATTTTCTTCATGTTATTAGCCAGCATGTGGTGCAGGAAGGAGAAAAAAAAATTCTTGGTGCTAGTGTTTAAGAGGCAAACCAGAGTAGTCAAGGTACAATCGATTTTTGTCTTTGTTTGGTTTCAAAATCAATGAAATATGAGGTTTTCCCATTGATTTTTGCAATTCAAAATTATTTTGGGAAGCTGTTAAATAAATTGACAACTTTGGGAGTCAAATCCTCTTTTACGGCTTTGTAAGATACATGTGAGAACCCATCAGAACGTGCTGGTGTGCTTGCAGGCTTCTCGACATGCTAATATATGTTGCTGTTGTCTGTCATACCAGACCTCCTCCTCCGAGGCCAGGCTTCTTGGTCCCCAGTGAGAGCGGGGAGAGGAGCAGATCCAGTCGACGGCTGTAATCTGAGCCTCCTGTCCTTGTTCTGCAGCTGAGAAAATGGGTGTATTTCCAGCAGTGTTGGTGCTGGTTGCTGATTACTAGTCCCTGCAGTTGAAAAGGACCTTCTGGATCTGCTTGTGACCTCTGTCCTGGCACATACCCTGATGATGTAAGCAGCAGAGTCCCACTGGTCCTTCCTATACCCCTGTTTGTAACAGTTGCTATTGAGCTGTTGCTCTACCATATCAACAAAGAAGGAAATTCTCAGAGATCCACAACTTCAGAAGATCCCCCTGAACACCACACGTGGCTGCCATTTAAAATGCTGGAAAAATCCCCTTTGAATGAGTGCCTGCTTCCTGCCCCAGCATGCACTGGCTTGCCAGGCCTTACCCCAGGGTGTTTGTCCTGAGTGGCTGTGCTTCACCACAGATGTCCACTTTCTCTTCACCTTGCAGTAGTCAACCTATGGATCAACACAGTTTCCAAAGCCTATGCTAAAATGGAAAACTTTGGAATTAACATGTGTTCTAGATTCTACCATGATCAAAATCTGGTTGTGAGGTGTGCCCTTGCTCTGCGTTGTCAGGTGGATTCTTTGGATGATGTCAATTCTCATCAAAAGTTTTCAAGGGTGTGAGTTGCTCTGGACTCCCCATGACTAGCTGCTATCATTAGTTAAGTTTGGTGGGGTTTTTTTGGGGGAGGTGGGTTGTGCGTGGTGTCCAAGTTCTATGTTAAGTTCCTTTAGGTCCTTGTTCACTTCCACAGAATATCTTTGGCAAGCCCAAATCAGGACATGTTTGTGGTATCAGTCACCTACATGTGGGCTTGTTGCTACATTGCTTTGCACTTAGTTGTGATGGTGAAGATGATTGCACAAAAAGCTGCCCTTCGTTCTGGGCCAGACCTGAAGAACATGGGCTCTGACCCCAGACTAAACCTTCTGGAAAGTTCTGCAATGGGACTAGAGGATCTCATCACAACCTATGCCTGTCATAACCACATCTGTGGACCAGAGAGGCTAAACCCGTGTTTCACTCCACCCTGATCAGTGTGCAAAGGACACACGAAGAACGAGCAATGCCTCATCCTCCCTTGTGCACCTGTGGCAGAAACCCATTTGCCAGGACCTGAGGAATTGCCCCACTGGTCAAAGGAAGTGACGTGAAGAGAGCATGGACTGTCCCAGCTTGTCCCATGGCTTGTCTGGTAGGATCTTGTGCACTGTTGAAGACGTGTGTGTAAAGCGTAGCTTGACTCTCAGAGCCTCAGTCATTTTTGCAAAGCCGGCTTTTATGAGGGGAAAAAATAAAGCACAGAATTTTACATTTAAACTGGGTTCACTTGCTCTGTAATCACAGATAGCCTTGAAGCTGCCTTCTACATGGTGGCTCCTTTCCTCTTTACCCTGGAAAGTGATTTTTTTCTCAGATTTGGAACTTCATTTCAAGGCTCTGCAGATGCATCATACTAATAAATGTCACGTTATCCCATCTCTTCTGACACAAACATGAGAAGGCACCTGATGAAAGCTGATGAGGGAGGAAAAGCAAAGCTATGAAAAAATAACCTGACACATAACCCAGGTTCACTGAGACCAAATCTTGAATGAGAAAATGGGGCTGTGCCAGGCCCTTAGATACAAACTTTTGGGGCAGGAGCAGTCGGGCTGCTTGTATTCAAGCAACAAGGGCAGCTGTAGATAGTGTTTGTGGCCATTCTTGGGTCATTGGCCCAAGGGCTGAAAGATCAGAGGAGGACAGCAAGGTGGTGGAAGCAATTCCTATGGCCTTGCTCAGCTAGAACTTTTCCAAGGGGGAGAGAAGCCTGCAGCTTCTGATGCCTCCCGTAATACAGCAGTAATACAGCCCTATCCATCGGAAATTTTGGATGGCAACTGTGTGAAATTTTTGCCCGTACGTGCTAAGCGCACAGTTGGTGGATGAAGGGGAAGGAATAGGTCCTTCCTGACTCAGCTAACACACTGCCAGAACTTCTTCTGAAACTTGTAGGACACTGGCAGGTATTTTATGTCAATAGATGATGTTGGCCTGGCAGAGTAAATTGATGCCTGTTATGCACGTTGTCTTTATCGACAGCACTGCCATCGGCTGCGTTCTGCTGTCAGCATCTTTATTATCAGCACGGTTGCCAGCAGAAGACTGAAGCCATGAGATGTTGAAACCATGGATTACGTTAGAAAAATCTTCTCTAGTCTTAGGTGGACAAGGAAAGGAAAAGCAAAGCCTACATTTCTCATTCCACCCCAAATCTCAAGAGCTGGGAGACAGGTTTGAGAGTAGTAGTAAGGTCTGGATTGCTCATGGGAAAAGCACCCAACAGATGCCTTTCTGGTTCATGAGAGACGTTGCCTACCTGTGGTTTCTGTTTCAGGTGATCATGGGGGAGTCTGGAGGGGAATGGATTTTGCTTTACCAGTTTTATATTTTTTTTTTGTTGATGCACAATGGAATTATTAATTATGCTTGTCATTCACAGAGTGAGAAAAGCTTTTATGAAAGAAACAGTGGGCGTTCCTTCAATATATTATTTTTCTCTAGTCTTCCAGAGGTTTTGGTTTAGGTGTGGCAACACTTGAAACATCAAGTGATCTTGGTATTCATTTGAAACTGACATCCAGTTTTGTTTAGTGAGATTGTGCTAAGCAGCCCAGGAGTTTGAAATCCCTGTATTTTATTTGCTAAAGCTAAGATAAACAAGAGTGTTTATTCTTTTTTACTTTTTACAGTATTGTTGTATAAAGGGTTTGGATGCTTTCATCCCAGGTTAGTACCTTGCAAGCACACCTTTAAGACTACAGAGATAAAAAATTTCGTATACTCCCTCTTGTGATGAACAATTTCTGCCTGAACTGAGCAACGTAAGACCAGGCCCATATGGAAGGGGGGGGGGAAAGAGGGAAATGTCTGGGAGCATTTCTTAAACGCATTAGGCATGATTTTATGTACTGAGTTGAGGAGATGAGGTGAAATGAAACATCTGTGTACAATAAAAAGCTCTGTCTGTCTTAAGTTATTGTCAACTGTAAATTTGTGTGTCGCCCCCAGGGCTTGTTCCCGCCGACGAGCAGTTTGTTCCACCATTCCTCGACTCCAGACCTGCTCTCACTGAGCCTTAAACACCAGACAACCGCCTGATGATGAGCGGTGGGCTGGGAGAATTCCCCTGTGTTAGCTGGGGCGGTGTCCTTCCCCCTGTGTTGGGAGGCGACTGGAGAGCTGTCACCCTTGGGGTCTGTCCTTGCTGGCAGGGGTATGAAGCTTGGAGACTGGGTGACACTGGTCAGCACCAGGGTCCCTGCGTCCACCAGTCCTGGGTTTCAGCCATTGATGTTGTGCTGTTGATTGTATGTGTTTGTTTTGGTTTCGGCTGCCGCCGGCAACAAAAGCGCCACGCGGCCGCCCCTCCCCCCGCCGGCGTGCGGAGGAGAATGGAAAGAAAGAGGCA
>Ga0065711_1031132_pt1 | contig 30476 bp, 22 predicted proteins | sample Hoacrofraction12_FD_59098 | JGI IMG/M metagenome (GOLD analysis project Ga0065711, IMG submission 59098) | Hoatzin crop microbial communities from Cojedes, Venezuela - Epithelial fraction 12 v2 (version 2) | ecosystem: Host-associated > Birds > Digestive system > Esophagus > Crop | place... | reverse complement strand
TTTTCTTTTCCTTTTTTCTTTTCCTTTTTTCTTTTCCTTTTTTCTTTTCCTTTTTTCTTTTCCTTTTTTCTTTTCCTTTTTTCTTTTCCTTTTTTCTTTTCCTTTTCCCCCTTGGCCCCCCTTTTGCCCCCTTTTCCCCTTTTTTCTTTTTCTTTTTTTTTCCTTTCTTCTTCTTTTTCCTTTATTCATTTTTTCTTTTTTTCCTTTTTTCCCTTTTCCTCCCTTTCCCCTCCTCTTTTTCCCTTTCCCCAGAAACACACACCGGAACGGCATCACCCCTGCTGTCTGGCAGCCACCTCTCAGCTGCGCTTGGCTGAAGAGAGGAAGAGCAGTGGAGGGCTTTGCTCAGGGATCTGCTGCTGGGGGTCTCCACGAAGGCAGAGTTCCCAGCCCTCTGGCAAGGGGCTCCCAGCCTTAGCGATGGTTTCCCAGCATTAGCAATGCTGGGAGTGGGGGGAGAGAGAGGACGAAGCGTGGAAGAGCAAGGACGGCCGCAGAGCCCGCAGAGGGCATGGGGCCCGCGTGGACACCCTGCGTAGAGGTGTTGGGGCAACGCGTGGATGGGGAGCTCGCTGCTTTGAACCCCTCATCTGCTCTTCTGTAGCAGAGAATTTGGTGCAGCCAAGTATGGAAACTTCAAAACAGTAGCAAAAGGCAAATTTGGAAGCTTTGCATCTGGAACAAAAACCTCAAAATCCACAAAACATGGATTTTTTGAGATCAGTAAAGATATTTCGAGATCAAAATAAGAGATGGGGTGTATATTTTTAGTGATTTTTTTCAAAGCTATAGAACTCTCCTTTAGCAGAAGTGACTTTGTAAGACACCTGTGTGCTTGTAAATACAGCTTTGTACGTGTTTACTATTTCGATTAGTGCATTTATTGCAATGGAATGCGCTGTGATACTGCAGGGTTTAGCATCTGGGACAAATTCTGCAATAGGAAAATTCCCATTAAATCCTACTAGTTAGACAACAGTTTAGGAATAAAAACGATTTAAGAGCTTGCCTTGCCAAGTTAAAAAAGCGCGTTATCTGGTTTGCTGAAGGGCGATGAAGAGGCACCACTGCCCTCCGTCACCGCGTGCTGTAGGGGCTGGGGGGGAGAACGGTAATAACTCATTAGCCGAGACTTCTCTTAGGCGTACGGGATTTCTTATATCTCAGTTTGTACTTATTTATAACGGAGGCTGCCTCTGCGTGGGGCACATGCGCTCGCTTCTGACACCCCTCACGTCGTCACTTGTGCCAGTCCTAAAAGCAGTGCGTTCGTCGTGCTGCGCAGGCTCCGGTACGCCGCGGCTGGGGGAGCAGAAAATGTACCGAGCGGTACTCATCAGCTTCGCTTAGCTAATTGCCCCCGCACCACGCCGGGAACGGATCCTTTAGCGGTCTTGCTAATTTTCTGTGCCTCATGGAAAACGATCAAACTGGAAAATAGCTGAAAGAATTCATTTACGTGCGCTGGCGATGGCTGTCAGTGATGGAATACGCCACCGGAAGGGCCAATTTGAGGAAATTAGTAACGTAACTGAAAGTTCCCAGCAAACTACTGACAAAGGCAATGTAAACTTGCTTTCAAATTAATTATTAGAAATAAACATTTGAAATGCTACAGGCCAAATTAATATTTCAGAATTCTTCGCTGTTTATTACTGTGCTTAATTTTCTTAGTTAAAACTATCTTGGGCCTAGGGCTGTTAAGAATTTAATTTTTGAGGTACTTTAATGAATTATAAAACATGTTTTAAACAGAAATGAATAACTAATAAATGCCAAAAGTGATTAATTTTCTGAAATGTGGAAAGGCCTTTGTGTTTAATTAAAAAAATTGCCCTAAATTGTTGGAAAGTAGAGAGAAAGCAAATACAAAGGGGATCAACTGAGGTTTTGGTTAACGTACTGAATCACAAATTGTTCTCCCTTTGCTGTGGGAGGGAGGCACCAGCCCGTGGTGCTGTGCGGGGTCAAACACTGCTTCCTCATGAGCATCTCCTGCATCCCCTGCATGCTGCTCAGCGCCGTTGAGTAAAGAGTCGGTAAAATGACGTCAGAGGTGAGCAAAGCGAATAAAGAACGATTGTAAGCATCCTGGGGGGGGTGGGTGTGGTTTGGCAGGGGGTTTTTTGGTTTTTTTTTTGTATAAGGCAGGAAAATCATAGAATCATAGAATGGTTTGGGTTGGAAAGGACCTTAAAGATCATCTGGTTCCAGCCCCCCTGCCATGAGCAGGGACATCTTCCACCAGCCCAGGTTCATTCTGGAGCAAACATCTGGAGGGGCTGCTGGTGCAGGCTATGCAGAAGACCGACGCTTCGAGGACTGGTCTGGGTTAAACAGGGCGCATTTGGCACAGTTCAGGTGCGTGGAAACTAATTGTGGCTTCAAGCAACTAAGCCAAGTGACTTAGTGTCCCTGTTATCATGTGTCAGACACCTGACTCTACCTGTAAAATACGTGACCTGTAATAATTTGGGTGCCTTTTAGGTGACTCGCACCAGTGTTTGCTGCCTGATCTGCTGCTGCTTGTTGCAGGTCACCTGGCTACAAGGGATGAGTAAGGACCAAGATTTGGATTTAATCCGCAGCGCTAGCTCTGTAGTAGTTATCTGATATAGTTCCTAGAGTTTGGTTGGATCTGGGATGCTCCGAAGTATTTGTTAACATTTGGCAAAACACCTTCTCCAACACAAAGATAATTCTGTCGTGATTTTAATGAATAGTGCTCTCCTCTCACCGTTTCCTCATCGTACCTTTGGGAAAGCTGCACTATAGGATAGCTCATACCTCAGGGCTGACTTTGTCTGTAGGTTGTTTTGGCTTGAGTCAAGCAAGCTTCCCACTGAACCCTGAAACACCCTTCTTGTGACGCTTCTTGCCAGCTGGGACATAGTTACCTCTTTTTTTTCCTGACAAAAAGGGTTATTTTTTAATATTGAAAAGCAGCTCTAGAAAGTAGCTTTGAAGCAGAAGTATACTTTTGGGGACACTTCTCCCAAGCGCTGGGGAAGAGCAGCTGCATGGTTCGAGCCGTGCTGTCCTCAGGGTGGTGGTGATGGTTTCGCTCTACAAGAATTTGTGGACCCATTCGATTCCAGGCTCTAAACCAAGAGATGTCAACCTTTTCTAACATCATTGACGCTTAGGTGGGTGCATATACATGATTTCAAGCTCTTCTTTACAGATTATATCCTTAATATTCAGCCTTGCTGATTCTGAGCTCCCCCTCCTGCAATGCCCGGATGCCCTCTGCACCCACCCACGGCACAACAGACCCTGGAGCTGCAGATCTATCCACGAGCCCAGCTCCTCCATCCGCTGTATAAATAAGTGAGAAGGAGCATTTGGCTGCAGGATGGTGCTGGGGAGGAGGGGACGGGCAGTGTTTAACCAGTGCCGACGTTTGGGGCTCCCTTGGACGCTGTCCCACGGGGAAGATGGCTGGGGGATGCACCATGGTGGGCGCCTGGACCCCCTCCCACCTGGGTACCGCCACCATCGCAGAGAAAGGCAAGTTTGACTTCTCCTTTTCAATCAAATCCCATGGTCCGAAGCTGCCTTACCAAGGGCGCAGACCTGGGTGCTCTGCCCGCTGCCCGTGGCCATGCCCCCGTGGGCGTCTGGCATTTCAGGGGGGTCCCTCCTGGCAGCCCCAGTCAGGGGCTGAGCCCCAGCTCTCACAGGGACGCTGGCTTTGGGCGGGCGACTCTGGTTCAACCTGGGAAAGGTGGTGATGACCAATCCTTCCTTCAGCGAGATGATTTCCAGGCAGGGAGGTGAGACGCTGGCTCCGGTCGCTCCCCGGCTTCCCTCGGGGGCCGTGACGGGGAGCCAGGAGGGGACCAAAGGTGAGGGGAGCAGCAGTGGGGTTTCTGAGTGTTGCTGATGATTTTCCCTGCGTGGGCTTTGCTGTGCAGTGGGGGCGAAGGAGCCGTGGCCGGAGGGGGTGGCCAGGAAGGCTGCCAGCTGTGCATGCCCTGGTTTGCTCCTTTTCTCTAAAAATCCCCAAGGATTTGCTTCCGCAGCAGCCTGAGCGGTGACCGGGGTGGGTGTGGGAAGGGGCCCGGCATCAGCAGCCGCCGGACGCGGGGCCGAAGCAGTGGCTGGAACGGGAGGTGGCTTTTTTGGCTCGAAGGTGAAAACCAGCGGGTGCTGTTGGCCGGGCTGGGACGGCCGCGGGCTCGGTGCCGACGGCCACCTCGTGCTGACCACGTGTCCCTGCCGAGGCAGCCCCTGGGATGGCAGCGCTGGCGTGGCAGAGCGTCTTCGACCATCTTGCATCTCAGGATGATCCTGCTTCTGGGAGAGAAGTTGTTTGTTGTTATTAAACATCCCCAGGCTGCTCATTTTGGCCAAAAACCTCCCTGGTCGTGTAGGGCACGAACAGCCACTCACTTCCACGTGGTCCTGGCAGACCCGTGTGTTCTGAGCTTGATTTTAAATTGGGGGAAGCGTGGTGACCCTTTTAAATACTCACGGTAACTTCACAGCTGTGTAAGTCTGAAGGCTTTGATCGGGGCTTTGTCCCTGGCCAGCACGGCTTTGGAAATGTTGGAGAAAAATTCATCCATGGCTGTTGTGTTAAAAGAAAACTTGCAATGTCTGAAAATTAGAGAGAAGATGGAGACAAGCTTAAAAAAAAGAAAGTTTAACTTGCACGTGCAATTCAGGTCTAGGCAGTTGGATGATGAAAATTTTCTTGTTGCTTTTAAAGTCAATGAGAAAAAACTGTTTGTTCCAGAAATATTTAATGTGCTCTAAACAAGTGGCAAGTTACGTCCTGCTAATGACTGTAATGCTAATGACTGTAATGCATGCGTGCTATAGTAAATAAATATAAAAGCTGTTAAGCATATTTTGTTGACTTAAAATTACATTTTTGGCTAAATATGAGCTCAGCCCTCGCCCTCTCCCACTGCAGACCATGGTCGATTTAATCCATGATACCAATGCCCAGGACATGGCCCCAGTAGAGCTTAGTCCGGAGCCGAGGAGGTTTTGTGTCGGGAAGCTGATCTTTGCGTTAGTGGTTTATGGTGTGGAGAAAGACACGCGACATGGGAGAAGACACCCAGTTCTTCCTCCTTCGGCTGAGGACAGGTCAGTCTGTGAGTCCGTGCTCATCCTGCTCGGCCGTTCAGGGTTGCCTTGCCTGCGGGAAGCTTGGGGCGGTCCACTGCCCTATGTTAGTGGCGTGGTGTTACTTTTTCTGATGCTATTTTCTTCTGTGAGTCCCCAACTCATTTGTCCTATCCTTCAGATTAGGTGGTGACACAGAAGTGGACCTGGCTCTGAGCCCCAGGTAGCTGGATGAACAGCAATTCACTCTGTTGAAAATTGGTGTGACGAAAATTTTTCTGGAATAGTATGACATCAAGGATACAGGATTTTATAAAGCCCTATTTTCCTGACCATTTTAATATGCTTGCTGTTATTTGAGTGAATAAACTAGTCGCAAGAACAGAGGGGTTTTCCTAGTTTAGGTGAACTTTTAATTTAAATTTTGAATGTGGGGCTTGTGCGATGCTTAAAATTATGAGCGCCTCATCTTGAAGTGGGGATTGATGTGCGCAGCTTCCTGCGCGTTGGGATGAGAATACCGACCATTAATTTTTGTGGCTTGGAACCGAGCTTGATTTAGATGCTTTCTTCCCAAGGGAAAAGACGTTTTATAAAATCACCGCGGTGGTAATTGTTTGGAGTTCAGAGCGAACTAACTGAAATTTCACATGAATCACTTGTGTGCTGTAAATGATTTATGCCCTAGCACATGCCTTCAAATGTCCTGACAAATTATCTGGAGCTAAGAATAGGGTGATTTGCTGCCAGTGACGCTTCGTAGACTATTCAGCAAAAGTGTTTGCTTGCAGATCTTGTTATAGGAATGTCCTGCTCCTCAATGGGGTCAATAAAACACAAATTCCTGCTGATTTTTCCTTTCTTGAGTGTGTGGAAATGCCCACACGTGCATGTACATCCCCGCATCTCTTCTACAGGGGGTTACCTCTTAGCAGGGGTTGGCTTTACACCTTCCAGCCACCATTCCTCCTCAGGAGAAGACACAAAACCTTGGAGAACCAGGGACGTAGATGCTCAACGAGGCTAGAGGTCTGACAAAGGTGTCCCTGCTACCTGTTTTCCAAAGGCATGACTATCACGAGGAGAGGAGTGTTATTTGGGATGCAAAGATAAAAAAGCCGTCTGCAGTTCAGTGCTTGGCTGAAACTAGAAAGGGAAGTTTAAAATAAAACATCAAACAAAATTTCTTAATAGCTTAGAGGATAAAGTTATCGTAAAAAGACATCAGGAAAGAAATGTTAGAAAATCAGTATAACTGCAGCTTTGCATTTCTTGGCAAGTTTCCTTGACCTGCTGTATATTTTCCCTTAGTTTTTCAGCTAGGATTTATAGAAAATAGATAAAGTCCGTTTTTCCTCTGGTATTTGAAATTTCCTATAATCTTTTACTTTGAAATTATTTTTCTTGGGAGCCTTTTGAATGCTTGAATCTGTTTCTTTTCTTATTAATCAAACCATTCATCCAAGAAAACTTTGCAGAAGAGAGATCTAATTTACAGACCTACCCTAGTGAAATGAAATAAGCGATCAGCTGGACCATCCAAAGGATTATTACTATTTCAGCGTGAGCTATTTAGGAAAATGCCTATGGGGAAATATCTGGAAATGTAATAACTTAATCCTAAATATCATGAAAACAAAGCAAATAAGTGAGTATGTTGTAGAGACTGAGAACACGAGCAGAGAGAAACACTCACCCTGGAGGTTTGGTTCAGGCGGGTAGAAATTTTCTGTTCTGCTGCAGTCTGGCCCTAAAAAATAGCCTGCCCTGAAGCTTGTGATGGCATGCAGGTTGCTGGTGTTCTGGGAAAAAACTCTTTCTTTTCCTTTTTTAGTGTCTGGACACTGCAGTACTTTCATATGATGTGCTTTAAGGCCAGAGGGATGATTGATCGTAAAGGTGATGTTGAATTGGGTAGTGTTTGCTATGGCAAGTGCCGAGCTTCTTGTTGAACGAAGGCTGACATTTACATCTAAATTCTCTTCAGTTTAAAGATTTCAAATGTCAAAATACCAAGGATCCTGTGCACCCCTCTTTGTTGGTCTGTTACCTGATGTTTTACAAATGTGAACCTTTCTGTCTGTGTTGTATTTTAAGTAGATCAGGAATTATGTGAATCCATTACAACCGACCTAAAATTTTGTTGTTATTATTATGATAACTTTTAACCATATTCATCCTCCTTTTATTAGCTCTGCCAAAAATGGTTTCTTTTTCTAGCTAATCTTGGGGGAGGGACATCAAGCTGAATGCAGGAGATAGAAGAGGACATGGATGCGGCCTCACAGAGTGACAGCCAGCGACCCTGGTCCGTACACACGAAGTTCTTGCCAGCCTATGGAGATGGGCACAGGTCAGACAGAGGATGCCCAGATGTTGGGCAGCTGAGGGTATTTTGAAGTCCCATGTCAGAGCTTTGCAGCTGATAGATGGAGGGATCCTGGCAGAAACATTTGTTGTAGGATCGTGCACTACCGCGTTGCAAATCTCTGCTCCCCGAGTACCTACCCTTGCAACATGCCATTTCCCGAGTCGAGCTCGCCCGCCCGCCGGGAGGGAACAGAGCCAGCCAGGGTGAACTCTGGGTTTGTTGTAGAGATGTCAAGAAAACCTGCAATCTGCCCATTGCCAGGCCTGCGCACAGCAATTATTCATGCTGGGGACCCAATGCTAGGAGACATGGGCTCAGTGAGAGGGAATGTCTCATACTGGTAGGACGAGATCATTGTGCTGCAACTTGAATGAAAGGCATGGTTTTTTTCATAACAAAGATAAGACAGGCCATGAAAGACACTTTTTTCCACGAAGGAAGAAGGCGTTATCCTGCTTAAATGATTTAGACAGACTTTATTTTCTAGGAAAGCCATGAGTCTCTTCATGGATCATTGTCTCCAAGCTGAGTTGCTCAGTGAGACCTTTCGTCTACGGAAAAGAGACCCAAATAGCATGAACCGAGCTGGTGACCTTCCACCACTGTAAGTCAGGAGCCTTAGAAATGTTTGTCAATGCTTTGAAAAGAAACGGTTGTACTTGAGATGCTTTCCTTGCAAAAAACCTCAATATGGAGCTACAATGAGGCTAGATTTTAGCGCAGATCTGCCAGGACACAGAAATTTCTTTTTCTTTGAAAAAAAATATGGAAGTCATTTGGGACAGCTGAGCTTTTGGGATATTATAAGGAAAATATTTGATACACATTTTCAAATTTTGAATTTGGAGGAGGTGAGCTCTGCCTATAACTAATTTTCTAGAAGCAATACAAATATACTTTTCATACCAGGAGAAAAAGAGCATAAAAATTTTCTGTGTGAGAACGTGGTTTGGTAACCTCTCATTTGGGGAGCACTACGCGCTAGTCTGCAGAGAAAAATTCCAAGCTCCCAACTCAACAAAAACATGTGGCCACCAGCCCCAAAGGTGTTTCTCCATTAATAGAGACAGAATCTTGGCCAATGCACGTTGTCACTTGTTCTTTGTCAGGGGAAACTCTGGGGTTAGCCATTTCTGATAACCTGTTAACCTAGACTAGTCAAAAAATGGTGATGCTTCCTCCTGCACAGATAACTGCTCAAGCTGGGAATGACCCTTTTTTAATCTCCTCTTCCTTCCCCCGTTCTTGACATGTATTAAAAAAAATGGTGTTGCCGTAGATTGAACTGTGGGCTGCTATTAGTGTGTAGCATGTATTTGCAGTAAACAAGATTACTGCTTGTCATCTGCAATACTCAATAATTACTGTTTTGTCCAAACCCTGTTTCCCCCCCACCCCCCTTTTTTTTTCAAAAGCAGGGAAGCATCTCAAATCCACAGATCATAAGCTGTTTTCAACACTACTACCTTCTTCCAGCCGGGCTCATTTCCCCACTCACTCAGTGTCCTCCAGCCCTTACTCTCCACCTGTGGACATCTTTTGCTTTTCTCATGTCACGTGGCTGCCCTGGCAGATGATGTCAGAAGGGGAGTGGGAATCCCGCCAGGGATCCTGTCCAGTTCCTGCCGCTGCCGTTTGCTGTGTGAATGCCGCACGTGGCACTTTGGCATCACGGCTCTCTAAATGCTGTGAATTAGGGGATGTAAATCATTCCCGAGCAGTGGAATGATTGAAAGTCAAAACTGCATTAAAATAAGTTCTTCCATAATATAATAATTTGTTAATACAGCAAGATTAATCTACAAAGTTAATTTATCCATATTACATCAATACATACAACAGATGATGTGAGAAGGTTGGTGTCTTGCTTAGTCATGACCTAATGCTAGTCGTTAAGTTTCTATCCATTAATAAATACTGGTGGCTTATTGATAGAGATGGAGGAGAGGTGGATTCCTACTAGGGCTGGCGTGGTGCTAAAATGCCGCTGCTGTCAGGCATACCAAGCAGGTCTGCTCAGGCGTACTGTGCGCTGGGGCTGATGTGATTTGTATGCAAGGCTGCAGCCGGGGAAAGCATTGAACAGTTGCCCATGGGATGTCTGAGAAATGTCTTTTTAAGAAAATCTGTATGAAAATGAAGGAAATACGCTGCTGTACAGAGGAGGTTCTTTCCTGAGTGAGATAATGGGATTTTTTTTTTTTTTCCAGAAATGACTAGGCCTAGTTAGAAATTGCCTTATTTGAGTTTGTAGGCAAGAACATCGTTTACTTGTGTAAATGATCCATAATGTTAATTATTCCTAAGTCATCACGTTGATACTAGTAAGTTGGCAAATAATGACTCAAAGCCTGCACAGTGACTCTCAACCTCTATGTAAGGCAGCGCTCAGAGGAAAATTAGTTGAGCCATCTTTATATTGTTTGCAAATAGGATGTGATGTGAACAGAGTGAGGTTTTTTAATCAGACTCCTGCCTGGTTGGATTTGCTTGTTCCTGGAACAGGCGGCTACGGACAACATTCTCTTAGTGTTGGACTGACTTATGAGGAAAAAGCAATCTTCTCCTTAGCACGTGCTAGCAGCTTGAAATTAATCATAGATGGAAAAAAACGAGCAGTTTCTGCTTCCTTGCATGCAAATCATAGGAGTACAGGAAAATAATATTGCTTTGGAACTTTTAGTAAGACTAGTGTTACTCATAGACCAGAATACTGGGCAGTTGAGAGATATGAACAGTGGTGACTTCTCTGCAGAGCTTGCTTTCTACGTGGTGCAGGAGAAGCTTGATCTGTAATTTTAAAACTTTTCTCATGTTTTGCTCAAGTCCTTTCATTGACTGGTCTCTAGTGCAATGCAGGTTGTGATCAGCTCTAAAGGAAAACAAAAACAAATGAACAAAAATATGGAAAATACAGTTCCTCGACACAAGTGCGCAGCTGCCTACCCGTTTCTTAGTGGAAAGGGTGTGATTCTTTGCCAATGTCTGGTGCGGTGTTTTGAGACGTGTGGGTTTTGGAAAGAGGAGATTGGTCTTGATCAGTGCCTTTGGTGCTAACTCTTCAAAAATTGAATCTAGGTCTAGAAAAAAGCAACAGTTCCCAAAGTGGAAATTTCTGTGTTGCTTTTACTGACATATCTTGACTGTCATTTTATAAACTATGTCTCAATTTGAGAGACGTATTATAAATATTATTTATTAAATAAATTTTAGCGCAGTGTTGCAGAGAACATATTTGAAAGCTCCAGGGAAATGCAGAATGAAAAGCTCAAGTCATTGCTGCGGAAAAAGCCCCATTTTATCTAAACAGTCAGCACTGCTGCCAAGGTAAACTCAACAGCTTCCGCCTTAACTGTCCTGAGTTTGGAGTCAGTTACCCAAGGTATCGCAGCCCAGTGTGAGAGGTTGCTGGGATTTGTTGTGTATCAGGTAATGGTAAAAAAAAAAAAATAGAGGGTTGAACAAAGCTTGAAGGGAGGCTGTATTTTATGTAGATGATGACTTTACAAAATACGTATGCAGCACCTATTCTGGGTTACACGGACCAAACCACTACGGATTTCACAGGGAGCTTTGCAGCAGAATGGGTCTGGTCTCTAAGAAAGTGATGATTCTTTCTTTTTTCTCACATGTTTTATCAGACTATCATAAGTTAGTTTTAATGTATTTTACATTATTTTTTTAATCTGAGGTTCCCTGTCGTGCAGTTGGCTCTTCAGAGGAATCCCTCTTGGCCATGGGAGGGTAATTACTGCCTGTGTCTAAGAAGTCTGTTTCCTTCTTGGTGCTTTTATCTTCCATCACTACTTCATTCAGGATTTCATCTTCTTGGAAAGTTTCATAAATTTCTTCAACATATCTGAGGTGAGGAAAAAAAGAGACTTTAAATTAGCTCTTGGGCTCAAAAGCCTTATGGCTGTTTGTTCTGTTGTTTTTTTAAATAGGTTTATGTTGATAACTTTCTCAGACTTCAGCTTATTTAATGACACAGTAGCAAGGTCCTAACTGACACGCACACGGCCTCAAATGGAAGAAAGCAAATCTGATTTCTCCTGAAACTTTTTCACATTTCCTTCCCTTAAGTTAACAAAGAATTGGAAGTCTTTTTTGAACCTGGCCAAAGCCCATTAGCATTGTCTTGGCCTTTGATAAAAGAAACAGGGAGGGAAGTATCCATTCTGCTCCTTTGGTAAGGGAAATATACAGTAACATTGCTGTGTGTAAATATAAATTGTTTATGTTGTATTATAGATAATTTCTTGAAAGTGTAAGCACAGCACGTGAACATACCTATCTTCTTACTTTACCTGGTATAAAAAGCACATTTTCATTTCCTAAGTAAAACCTTTGAACTCTTGGCACTCGTAATAGAGTAAGGAAAACTATTTCTTGCTGTTTCTTTCTGTTCTGGAGTCTCCATCACATGTAGGTGTCGCTCCTCAGCCAGCAGACTTCAATCCTATGAGCAGGTTTGAAACCAAGAGCAGTCTAACAGGCACATGCAGGATTATTGCATCATTAAAATGAGAAAATATTGTTTTTATGACACTTTGCTTAATTTTTCTGGCTTTTTAGAGATCTGCTTTAGCCAATTCCTAGATATACTCTGAGTGGACTGGGGCTTTAAGACCTGTATGAGCCATGGTTCATGTTGGACCCCATGAGCACCAGGTGACCAGGGAGCCCTGAGCCAGCAGCTGCATTGCTCTGCGGGCAGGTACCTCGTATGCAGGTTTTGTTCAATCTTTGCCTCAGAGGTGGAAAACTTTTAGGTTGAATAAGTTATTTATGTTAAAGTTGGTAAATTATTCTAGGCTCCAAGTGCAGCAAAAAATTAGGGGGGGGGATGGGAAGCTTTCTTTGGCGCTTTCTTTAACTGAAAATAATGTGATGCTTCATTTTGAAGTGATACAGATACCAGATACATCTAGTTATCAAGACTCATCCAGTGATGGTTATGACACTAATATGTCTCTTCAGTTGTTTTGGGTTTTTTTTTTTGTACCTATAGGCCTTGATTCTGCAGGTCAGGTTGTTGGGTGAGGTTTTTCAGTTTGGGGTATTTTGAGGGGTTGGTGGTTTTGTTTGGCTGTTGATTTTGGTGGGTTTTTTTACATTGTTTATTAACACTTTTATTTGGTAGCAGCGCTGTGATGTATTAAGCTGATGAGCCTCTCAGGAAATAAACCACCTGGCCGCGTTCCCCAACGGGCTGAGGAGCAGCTGGATGCGACCAAAACCTCCCAGCTGTCTCCTGGCATAGCCCCCTTCTCTCCCAGCTGCACCATCACCAAGTACACAGCATCAGCTTTGGGTGGGCTTGGCCCAAGTGATGCAGCTCAGACACACAAAAACCACACTTAGGTACACATGTACGAGTGGCAGCCTTTCTTCTAATGTCAAACTGCCCGCATCGGGTGGTCATACGTAGCACAGATATTGTTGCAAACATTTGTCTTTGGACGTAGTTTATTGTAAGAGGTGATTATATTCACAAAACAAAGGCTGTAGGGGAAGAAATATTTAAATGATAATCCTCGAAACCTCAGACCCCGTTGCTGCATCACAGAGCAGATTAGCTCATTTATTTTCATTGTACAGTGCAATGAGCAACATTCATGCTGAAAAGTAAACGAGATTTGGAAAATGACTGCATCTGAATAACTGTAAATTTTATTAACAACATAGATTAAAATAATGGCTTTTTCTATATTTTTTTCATCCTGTTTGTGTCCTTATCTGCTTGCCCAAGTCTGTAAATCATTCATTTGTTCACTTGTTCAAAATTTATTAAAATTGATTACCATTGTTTTCACACATAGAATGAATTTTCCAAATCATCTTCATCACTTTAATCCTCAGACAACTCATGCCCTGTCGCGGTCAGGCGGTGGGATGCTCTGGGACGAGCGTCTCCCTCAGCTACGAAGGGCAGAGCGCAAGAGAGTGCCTTCATGGTCCCTGGAGGTCGGGAAAGCTGCTGTGAGGGCTGCTGGGGTTGGAACCCCGACCAGGCACAGGGGCTCCTCCACACCCTCCTGCTCTCCGGGGTTCGGCCACGTCCGGAGCCTCGCGGCAGCCTGCCACGCTTCATTATTCACAGCCAGCCAGCAGGTTGTAAGTATGAACATACTCAGTCACAGGCATTCATTGGTAATAACTGTGGAATCGTTGTTTTGGGGAGAAAAGGGAGCTACCCTGCTCACAAACGTGTGCCTGTCTTTGTAATATGAACAGGCAAATTGATGATGTTTAAAAAAAATTGGAAGTAGGAAGTCTGTGCACAAATGAACCCGAGTCCATCTGAACCTCCATCTAGAGGAACCAACGGGCTTTTTCCAGGAAAGATCAGATTTTGGACAGTGAAGGAGGACAAGGGGACAGAGAAGCTTTGGTGGCTCCACTCTCAGGGACAGAGACGTGCAGGGGCAGAGGTGAGAGCTCTTCCCCTGAGGCCTCTGCCCAAGTGTCAGCACCTCGTCCCCAGGAGGGAGCTGGGCTCCACTCCAGCACGAGGTGGCTTTCTCCATAGGGATCATGGTGGCTTCTCAGGCCAGGCTAGCTGGGTCTTCTGGTCTTCAGTGGGAAGGATATTCCTCCCAGCACAGTGAGAACGGGAGTTTTCGGAGAACCAGGCCAACACAGGAGGTTTGTGATGCAATCCTTAGAGCTACCACACTGCTGCTACTCGTAACTTCTTAGAGAGTCAAAGCATCTGGATGTCATCTTGCTACAGCATTAAAGGGAAACTGGAGTTGGTCACAAGAGGAGATCATATTGTACGCAGGAGTATCCCAAGCTTGCCAAGAAGATGCCGAGTGGATACCACCCAAAGTTCCCTGCAACTTCATGTCCCCTGCAACATCTGATGTTCTCCAGCTCTGAAGAGCTGAGCTGCCTTCTCCTGACCACAGAGCTGGTGCTCAGCGTTGTGCTCTGAGCAAGATGTGGTGGGGCTGGAGGGCGACCTCTGAGCACTGCCACTGAGCAATGGAGCTGAGCCACAGCGAGGGCCGGACTGATGCTCAGGAAGAGCAAGGTATGGACAAGCAGTTGCATGTTTACATTTGTAGCAAATATTATGCTTGCATGTATTTAGGGAGTAAAGTTCAGGTAAACAGAGGAGGATGAGTATTCCCAGGCAGTGGAAAATAAGTTGACTCCAAACTTTGTCATGTTCAGCATTTTTGTACGAGAAGGCTCAGAATTTTGCAAGGAAAGCAGATGCAGCCTTGCATGGAAAGAAGATTTGTTGCAAATTCTGAAATAATGAAGATGTTCTTTTCATTGCTTGGTATTCTTAGTTAAATAACATTTATCTATTCAAGATATTGAAACGAATTGCTGTAGTTGACTTTAGAAAGTGTTTTGTAATAACTTTTTTTTTTCTGGAGTTTGTTTTTCAAGGGCTTCGTGAGGCTTGGAGGCTTCAAAGAGCTCATGGGAGCTAAAGGGTGTCCTTCCTTCAAAGCACTGCTACTGCTGTAGGTTGACCCTCCGTAAATCCCCATACCCAATGGGAAATGTTCGGATGTCTGCTTCTCTGGAGATATCCAAACCCTGCCTGGACATGGCCCTGTGCAGCCTGCTCTGGGTGACCCTGCTTCGGCAGGGGGATTTGACTGGGTGACCCACAGAGGTCCCTTCCAACCCCGACCATTCTGTGGTCCTGTGATTCTGGAGGTGAATGGCTCCCTGCAAACAGTTCTGCGTTTGACAGAGGAGACTCCTCTCAAGCAGCTATTTACTTCTTTCCTTGTTTCTCCTTTATGAGGAAAACATAAAATGCTTCCTGCACTTAAAGTCATTCTGGTAATGCTCTAAATCCTATGCTTAAGGATGCATTTAATTAAAGATTGACTATGGCATAAAGTGTAGGTTAATTAAATACCAATCAATTCCTGTATAAAACACATATAAAGGGGCTTTGACTCAGACAGTAAAATGCATCTCCAGGAGGAGATACCCCTCTTGCACGCTGTGCAGCTGAAGAATGACTTCCCACATGCTTTTCCCCACCGTATTTGCCATTCAGAATACTAAAGTACCTGCATAAAAGCTCTGTTTACGGAAACAAAGCCCCGGTCTGACCTGTTCCTGCTGTCCAGAAGGGAGTTCACAGAGACTTTTCCACTGATTTCAATCAAATCCTCGCTTTGTTATGGTGATGTTAGTATAATTAGACAAAATTCTAACTGAGGAAAGAACAACTCTGAAGTGCTGCAGCTATTTTTTTCCAAAGATTTTTGGCAAAGTCCCTCACAGAGTCGATGCCATGAGAGGCATCAAACGAGACCAGAATGTCTAAAGTCAATTAAAGAAGGTGCCTTATCATGAAACAAGTTGTTAAACTGTAGATGGCCTTATTGTAGGATATTGCCTATACTGAAATTTAGGTGAGATCCAGGGAGGAGAAGAGTTTTGGAGAGTCTGGAAGAGGAGTCCAATGCAGGAGGAAGCCTCATGTGATGGTCCCACTCTTGTGTTGCTCCCCGGAACCACGAGTGAACATTTTGGGACTCAGCGGGATGTCGGTCTGACCGTCCCTATCTGTTCCTCTGGCGTATGACTATCTCTCTGTCAGTGGTGATGGTGGTGAAAGCCAAGATGCTAAGGTTGAAATTTCAGAAAGATGCTTGGACTTTGTGCTCCTGCACCAGTGGCCTTTAATGAGACGCCAGATGGGCAGACTTGGAAGAAGAGATCTTAGTCTTTTAAAGATTACACAGTGGATCACAGGCAGAATTTCTCATCTAACTAGATCTACTTCTGCTTAAGAAGACCTTAGAAGAATGACTTGAAGACACTCACTGCTCTCCGTGCCCTGTAGTACTCCAGCAACATTGCTGACATGGTGAAAAGCAAAGTTATCTTACTTGAGACTAGGGCTTTAAAAGTGAAGTGGTTTTTATTTAAAAAAAAAAATTAAAAATCCTTGATTTTAACACAGTTCAGAACATTTTTGTTGGACAGTCTTATGTTTAAACTGCCAAAACTAGATTCTAAACATGTCAGTTTTACTCAGGAGGAAAATTATGTATCTAGTTTTGAAATGTTTTCATTTTTAAATACATGGTTCTGTTAAAAATACTATTGTTCTTTTATTTCCCATAAATCCCCTTGAATCAAAGCTTCTCTCAATAACAAGTCTTTTGGAGATGTCCACCTCCTCCTTTAGAAAGCTACTTTACATTACCACAGTGATGTCCCTCCAAGGAGCTCAAGGTGCCTGGTTAGCAAGGCAGGACCTCTTAGAAGTATTTTTGCAGTTTTGCAGAAGGAGAAACGTGAGGTAAAAGCCTGTGAAGAACTTGCCTGCGATCTAGCAGCACCTTGCCATGCCAGACCAAACCGCAGCCCCTGGCTGCCCGCTCCTCGCTGTGCTGTCTTCTCCTTCCACCGTGGTTCCCAAAGCCCACCGATTTCAAATGAGTTCTGAAGGTGCTTCTCTGGTCTTCTTTGTATTCCTTCTTTCCTCTTCCTTTCATTCTGATTTGCTTTTTAAATTGTTATGTCAATTTTTGTGTTTGCTCCCTCCTTTTCCATTTTGTCTTCGCGCCCTGGCACTGAGGTAGCAGAGGTCCATGGTGAGGTGCCTTTTCCTACACCAGGTTTGAGCCAGTGAAGCAGGCGGTGGTGAAGCCCTCCTCGCCCAACAGCACTGCGTGGCTGCTTGTTGATATTGTGCCCGACACCCGCGTACCAGGTACGAGTTGCAAAAATGAAGTTGCATGTTAATTGTTCTTGTTGCTGAAAGGCCTGGGTTAGTTGCTGTCGTTACACTAATTTTTCTACTGTCTCAGTGACCTTCATACCACATTAACAATTTTATATTATGTTAGCAAATTGCTCAGTGAGAGGTGCTAGTCTGATTGCCTTCTGAAGGTCATTAATATAATATGAAAATCTTATTGTATTCTCTGCTTTCATATTTTATTAGTGATATGGAAAGCAATAAAGAGGCTGATTTTTGCTGGGAGGTTCCCCTGGGAAACAGGCTCTACAGCAGTGATGTCCCACATTGGCTCCTAATCCAATCTCAACGGGAAGTTCAATTTCCTCATCATTAATTATTTAACTGTATTTAACTGCTGTAAATTCTCAGATTAATTTTTTTAACTGTTGAGTTTGATGACCTCTAAAGACATTGGTATTAACCAATGCAATATGAAATACAGTTGCTTGATGCAAATAGAAGCTAACTCTTCCACAAGGATTTGCGTGAAGGCATAATAACGGCAAATTTAATTTTTCTTCTATAACAGCGAAGCCTTATTGTATTACCACCTTTGGTGCAATTCAGTGGTTCAAAATGAAGGATGAACTGTGGCTGGGGCATTCCCTGAAGGTAAGCCTGGCCGGGAGGGTCCCTGGCGCAGGGTGTCCGGGGGGTGGCACGGGGCTGTCCCCAGGACACGCGGCCAGCGCCTGGCCAGGCGTCCCCTGAGATGAACTTCCCGGTGCATTCGGCTGCAGATTGACTGCACCAGCACAGGGGAAAGCTGGTGTAACCCACGCCTCGGTGTGGGCTCCTAAAACTTTATTTCTGAAGTCATGTAGAGCAGTAAAGCCCTAACATGGGTGAGCGGTAGGTAGAAACGTTATCAGGCACCGAACGGAGCCAAACGTGCAGGCAATAACCTTTGGGCAGTTTGTGTCTGTTATTTAAGGACGACAACGCTTTCATCTCGAAGAAAGTAACTTAGAAACAATAAAGACTTTAATAGAAAAGAAAGGTCATCGCTCGCAGAGACAAATGATTTTTGGAGTTAACAATGCGCTGTGTTAAAATGACTTCAGTCGAAAGGCTGGCTGCGTTGTTCAGCAGCAGCAGTCCCGTGCTCCACGCTTCCACCGCCTTGTGGCCCCTTAACTTGCCCTTTAAATGACATATAACAACAATTTATCAAATGCTACCACCAACAATATTGAATTATAATAGGGTCCAAACTTTGGGGTTTTATCATAATTGTGCCAAGCAGTATGTTTTAATATTTGATTTTATGCTTTTTTCCTGCCACAGTACGAGGCTGCTTTGAGCTCATCGGCTTCAGCGACACGATGGCTGCAGCACAGGTGACGGGTAAACACCTCACATCCTGGCAATACGCTTCAAAAACAGTTTTATAATTGGTTTGGTCGGTGGTAAGGGCTTGCAGGAAAGTTAGTCTGGTTGTTCCTGCAGCCTGGGGAAAACCCCAGCGGGTTGCTGCGCCGCTCTGCGCAGCTCTCCAGCGAGCAGGATGGATTGTATCTCTCAGGAGAAACCCATGCTGAGGGAGAAGGTCTGAATACACAGCGAGAGGCACCGCGTGGAGGCAACGGGCCTGCCTGAAGTGTTCAAACACGTTTGATGATTTAGCTTCAAACGAATAAAAGCTAAGTCGGACTTCCAAGGTGGTGGAAAGTTTTCCCTGAGCAACGAGTGAATTATAAAGATCAAAACCCAACCAAAATCATGTTAGGTGCAGCTACGGACCGGCGTCAGGGTTTGCCTGTGCTGTCCTCACGCTCGCACCAAACAGATTTAAAATGGTTTTATTGGGTTTTTTTGCTGGTGGCCGGGAATGGAGCAATGGCATCGCGTGGCAGGAGCGGGTGCTGCCTGCTGCCGTGCAGTGCTGCTGGCAGTGCTGTAGATGGCAATGCTCCACCGGCGCTGCGCGCTGCCGCCGAGCCCCAGCACCACCAGTGCGCCCCAGCACCACCAGTGTGCCCCAACACTGTGCCCCAGCACCGCTGGTGCACCCCTGCGCCCTTGTCCCCAACACCGTGCAACCCAGCAACACTGGTGCACCCCTACACTGCGTACTCCAGCACCATTGTCCCCAGTACCCCAACACCACTGGTCCACCCCAGCACCCTGCACCCCATAACTATGCACCCCAGCACCACTGGTCCACCCCAGCACCGTGCACCCCAAAACAGTGAACCCCAGCACCGCTGGTGCACCCCTACACCACTGTCCCCAGTACCGTTGTCCCCAGTACCATGCACCCCTGCACCACCAGTGCTCCCCAGCGCTGTGCACCCCAGCACCGTCGGTGCGCCCCGCTGCCCGCTCCTGCCAAGGCTGCTTGCTCACAGACATCTCCGTTCTTAATTACTTTCATAGCTAAATGAGGGTGGCCTCTGCCCGCTGCGCTGTGGCACGGCTGCTGGTGCCGGAAGGTTTTGTGGGGAACGCTGGGGGCATGCAGGGGTTCCAGCATTCACCCTGGTGTGGGCACCGCGGTGACCCCCAGCTCCAGGGAGATGGGGCACGGCCCTCACTGGGGGCACAGTGCAGCAGAGGAGAAGCAGCCCTGGTGTAACTCCCTGCCCCTGTATTTTTACCCGCAGTGTAGCTATGGTGGTGCTGCTTGTCTTTCAGTTTGTGTCCTCTCCTGCCCGGTGCAGGGCAGGACCCAGATGCCCTGGAGCCACCCGGTGCTTCCCCAGGTGTGCTGGTCGTGTCCGTGCAGATGTCCATGGCACTCTCTGGCCTTCAATATGGGGCTGTAAAACTCAGTGAAAACCTAGGATAAAACAGGCAAAGCCACACTGAGCCCCAGTAGGAATTTTATTAACAATGTCTTTTGGTGTCTCTTACAGGAGAGAGGAACGTGTCAAGCGCAGTACTGGTTAATGTGGCCTGAGACAACAGTTTGAGAGTCCTGAAGGTAAGACCCTGCAGGCCGAGCTATATTTCATCACAGACAGAGCCCTTTAACCAGCAAACTTGTTCTGGGAAACTTTCCAGTTCAGACAATCTCTTTCGTTGTGGGGTGGAGGGATCTCTCATGCTAGGAGCATCAAAGGAGTCTCCGGAGACGTTTTAAAAGAGGACAGGAGCCTGGGATAGAGACTTCAAAATCCTGGCAAGTGTACAAATAAAATACACTTCGGTCTTAAATTGATATAAAATATTATGAAACTGTCTCTCGGAGATTATTCCCAACGTGGAGTTAAAAAACAAACAAGCAAACAAAAAGAAACCCCTGGATGGTGTCCATGAAGAACAAGTGCCCTGGTTCCTAATCTCTGAATGGCAATGTCCTCCAAAAATCAACTCTTTGGGAAGATTCCACATCACCAGGCTTTATCTGCATCCTCTGTTCAAAAAGACCAAAGAGACGTCCCAGGTCTCCAAAAAAAGAGATCTTGTCCCTTGATGTAAAAGGCTGATTTACGGGAAGGCTTCCCCCGGCACAGCCTGCGGTGTCCTGCTGGGGCTGTGCCCGTTCTCCGGACCAGCGCTGCTCTCTTGGCTGCCGTGGGGCTCCGGCCGAGTGTGGCTTTGCTGCTCCGGGCTCATCCTGACTAGCCAAGCGGAGCCGGGAAAGCCGGCTCTCCCCCTCCAGGGCCTCCATAGGGCTGGAGAGCAAAGCTGGGCTCTGTCTGTCTCGGGAAGCAAACAAGGAAGGCAAAGGAAGAGGAGGGAAAAGAAAAAAAAAGACCAAGAAACAGAGCCTGAGCAGAGAAGGAATTAGAAGAAAAGATAATAATAATAATAATAATAATAATAATGACAAAATTTAATTAATAGGCTGCTAATGAATTTTATAAGCACCATAAAATTGCCATAACAGCCTAATTGCTTTGCTTGTCTTGCCAACAGCCAGTGAGCAGATGAACTGTTATAATCGCCCGGATTTCGAGGTGGGAGGCAGGGATTGAGGGGACGTGCTGGGGTGCGGGGTCTGCACGGGCAGTGTCACCATGCTGGGACGCGGCCCCTTCCCCAGCGAGGTGACCTGCTGTCCTTTGAACGGCTGCCACCGCGGAGGAGCGTGGCCGGGGGCAGCTTCGCGGCGTCTGCGAGGGGAAACCGGTGGTGCGGCGGCTTTGCCGAAAGTGCGGGTACGGTGACAACAAATGGTTTGTAAGTGAATTTCTGCTTTGCTGTAGTTCTGGAAGAAGTGTAGAGAAGTAATGGTTTTATTGCAGCTGTTTTCATGGCCCCCTTCAAACCCTCTTGCCCTCTTATTGCCCTTTTGAAAGTAGTTTTTGACTGAATGCCAGCACAGATTTTTTTTTATGCTTGCTTACTCTTTATAATAACCACGTACTTATAAGACATGATTTATGGTAACTCAGGCTGTAGAGATTCCAGTTCCCAAAGCCACAGGAGCTCCCCTTCCCCTCTGCTGCTTGATGCCCTTTAGAAAATCCCCCAGACGGACGGACACCTGATAGCTCCTGGGGTTTGTTTAGCTGGGGCTGCCTGGTGCGGGTGTGCATGGCCCAGCCACCTCTCCTGTCCCAGGGCACTGTTCAGGTGGCATCACGGTCACACTCGAAATAGTTATTTGATGAGAAGGGTGTTTTTCCTGAGCTGTTTTTGGCAGTTACACACTTGCCATATGGTTCTGTGGCGAGCAATTTGGATTTGCCTGCATCGACGCCTCCCATTTAGGGATGGGAAGAGGCTGCTGGTTTGCGCTGGGTCTGTTCTCAGGACCAGTTTTAGTCCTTTCCTTTCTGAAGATGGTGATCAAGGGAGATCACATCATGGTTTGCCGTAACCTTATTGCTGTAGTCTCTGAAGATAAAACAGAAATAGCTGTTTTGGGCGATATGGGCTCTGTATGGTACAGCAAAAATTCTTCAGCTTTTATTTCACATAATTTGTGCTGTTGACTTTTCTGTCTTTACATATTTGTATTCCTTCCATTCTTAGCAAACATGTATTTTCAGCACTTCTTTGTTGTAAGGATGATGAGGATTAACTAAATGCATCTAAACATAACCATAAAAAAGGGGAAAAATGCACTGCATGAGCAAACCTGATACTCTTCCCAGTTCATTAGAATTTAATGAAGAAATACTCAGTGCCCAACAGGGGAATCCTAATTCATTATGTCTTTTGAATTCTCATTAAGCATATTTACGGTGACCACTAGAAAACTGCACACTTTCAGCTCTGTTGTCCATTACACCAACAAATAAATATCCATTAAATACAGATGATAAGAGAAACTCATAGAAGTTTTATTCCTGTAACTAATTTTCACTGGTTAACTGCCAATGACTTTCCAGTGTTGTACTGGTGCTGGCTGGATCAAAGTCATTGCACCAGTGAGGTGAGAGAGAAATTGGTCTAAAGATGTTCCCAAGATGGAGAAGAGGATGAACCACAACTAAACCTCTGTGCACCCACGTAGCAGCTGCCTTCTCCCTGTCTCTGGGATGTTGCTTTAGAGTCGAGGGGCTCTGCTGCTTTGTTATAAGGGGAAAAGCTTGGTATGCAGTTCAATGGTGTCAACTGGTTTTGGCCCAGTATCTAGATGATGATGGAAGCTGACTGCTGCTATCCACGAGGTAACACTTTTTTTCCTGGTTGAACGCTTTTAGAGGAAGCCTGTTTCAGAAGGCGTGATATTACCAAATGCTTCCAACTGATTATTTAGCTCAAGGCAATGCTTAAAAGCTGCTTAATCACTCGGAGCTGTATTTTAGCTGCATTACTGTAAGTAGCAAGGGGGTTATTCCTTCATATATCTCTTCACAGTTGTTAATACTTTCATTTTTTACCGTTATTACTAGAAAAGGAAAGTAGCTCTGAAATAAGGAATCTCTTGGGGTGTTAGACTCAAGAAATGGCTGGTTCTATTACAATTACTTTTCAGAAGAATTTTTTCCACTGTTCCTTGCAGTTCAGCTTCGGTCATGCATGAGGAACGTTTAGGGGGCTTTTGTCTGTCAGCTGCGCTCTGGGGGGTGCCAGCCCCAGCGAAATCCCCGGCTCATGATGTCTTGATGATGAAACGCCAAAAATGGTTCCCTGATGTAGGAGAGGACCTCAGCTCAGGGACGGTGCTGAGGTTCCTCTGCACGGGAATCGGGATCCGTGCTGATTGAGGTAAATCACTGCTGGTTCAAGGACTGGAAAGCAGCTGATAAACTCGAAATCAGAGTCGAGGTGGTGATAAATGCACTGTACGGGAGCTACAACTCCTCTGAAACGTGGGATGAACCATCCCTCACAATCCCGGCCCCAAAAGGACCGAGGGGTGAGACGAGGAACACTTGTGTTGTTATTTACGACCACAGCGCAGAGCTCCAGCCCCTTGTTTGCGATGACTTGCCACTTTGGCGTCAGATCAAAGAGGAGTATTAAAGGAGCACAGCAGGACAGATGAAAACGGCTGTCGCAGAGGAGCATTTCAAGCGTGTAGGCACTGAACGCTGGGTTTCTGCTTCGACATCAGTGCTGGAGGTCGGGGCCCTTGTGAGGTGCAGGTGTCTGGGTGGGAGGGGAGGACCCTGGCTCTCCCTGTGGCCATCACAGCATCTAACGTTCTTCCATTCCTCACCAGCTTTGCATGTATCGTGTATATATGTCTATACGCACACACAGAGTAAAATTGTTAGTCAAACACTGGCAAACGATAGCATCTCATCAAAATTCTGCTGATTAGGGGCTAACAGAAGTTTATGTAATATCCACTAAAATTAAATCCGTACTTAAAATTATTGTTCATAGAAGCAAAAATTTGTGTGTCTCAAGAGATCTCACAGCAGGTTCCTTACAAACTTGCTCAACGAATTTCTTCCTGATAATCTCGTGTTTCCTAATTCCCTCAGGAAGACGATGTCAGCCTCTGGAAATCTTGATCATGTCCTTTGCAGGCTAACTTTAAGTCATTTAATGTTTTGCACTGTGGTGATAACTCTATCAAATCAAAGTGTTCTTTGTGCATGTAAAAATAACCTGTGTAACCGATCTGAAATCGATGGGAGTAATTAGAAGGTTGATCCAAAGCAGACTGAAGTTAATGGGGGTTTTTTGATCCCAAAGCTTCCCACCACCCCTGCAGTGACACGGGTGAGCTCTCTGGTGGTGATGGAGTCACGCACCCCTACATTGCCTTGTCCTGTCCGTGTATTGTCCTGGGCTGAATTTGCTTCGCTGCTCCAAACGATATCTGCTTTCCCAAGACATGCGGATTCTTCTCAGGTTTGTATTGCTTTATATTAGATTTTATTTTCCTTAAAAAAGTGAACATAATTAATCTGTATATAAAAATAGACTGTCCCTGTTGGTGTCTTCTAACCTATTGACTGCGCTTGACGTGCCCAAACTACACACGCACACTCCAGCTCTCCCAGGCTTTAGAAATTTGTCGTTATTTGTGTCAGTCCGATGACAAATCTCCATTATAATGAGGTTTTATACTTTTAAAGCAAAATAACTTTTATTATTTCCTTGAATTAACAATTGAAGGCTTGGCTTTTAAGGGGAGGCAGGTGTTTGTTGTGATTAATAGCTCGCATTCCCCACATATCACATAACTTTGCCAAATCTTAGTAATGGTGTGGGGGTCAGTGTCGCAGTTATTAATAGTAATGATAATTATATCTTTGGGAAGCTGTCAGAAAAGTATCTTTTGTACAAGTCAGAGTGGTGTAAACAGACTGTACAGGCAGGCACTACCCTTTCCATCAATAGGTAAACAATCTTTGTTAAGCTCATCTTGATAGTCTTATTTTGTTGCCACATTTTAATTACTCATCCTGTCTGTTTATATTCCATTGCGTTTTGCTGAAGATACAAGCTTTAAAAATCATTGGTATTTAGGAAAATCCAAAGCTGGGGTGATGCATGCTCAGGTGCTAATTTATTTACATCAATTAATTTCAGGCCCCTGATGTAAACCAATTAGTATTCAACACTTAATGGAGTCATTATCTGTCAGATTAGCTTTTAGAAATGCTTGTCACTGCTACAGGACCAGGCAGCAGAACTTTGCTAATAAAACTAGCAGAATTAATGGAGTGAACAGCATAGATAATGACTTAATGTGGAACATACAGTATAGAAAAGCAACTGAACAACTGTCTTCAAGAAATGAAGATATCATTGAGCCAGCTACTTTATTCCAAAAATGAGCTCAGATGGTGCTCTTCAGAAACATCAAAGGTATCTAGCTAAGCCTTTGCAAAGTTATGCTTCATAATAAATAATTTTCAACCTTAGTGCCCTCACATAGACGCAACCTACCTTTCTAGATTGATGTGGCATGCAAATAAATGCTTCATGTTGTACCACCCTACTGCGGCTTAAAGCTGCTTTTTCTGAAGGATTGAGAGTTAACGGGAGAGGCAATACCCAGGTTACCGAGCTGCTTCTGTGGGTGTCATCTCCAAGCAGCGTGGTGTACAACTTCTCCAGGTGAGATCTACTTTGTGAAACGCACTTATCGCCCGACTTCAGGGCTGTGGGGCACTGCCTCATAAACTATATTTGAGAAAGTCAGGGAGGGGATGAAAATTCTATAGGCAGGCAAGGCTGGTGAGATCTGAAAACAGCAATGAACCTCCAAAAAAAGCATCGCTACGGTTATGTATGTTTTCAGCAGGTATACAATGACAGCATTGCACGTTGTTTCGTTCTCCTAGGTTAAGTTACCTTTTTTGTTTTTCACCAGGGTGGTCTTTGAAAAATTCCTCTTTGTGATTTTCGTTTAAGCTGGTTATTCTAGTGCCTCAGTGACAGATTACACCCTGCTCTGTGCTAGAGCCGTCCTTGCATGGAGAGCGATCACAAAACCTAATTCCAATTCAAGCTTTTACAGAAGAATGCAAGTGCAGCTTAAAAAATCATACTTCATATATTTGCATAGTAATTCCTGTGATTTATGCTTTACCAAGAACCGTGGCACGTACCCGCATATGAGTCTGTGATAACACAGACCTCGCTTGCTGCGGGGACAGTCCTGCACCTTTATTCTTTCATGTGGCCTGCTTTTGGGGATCTAAGGCTGGTTTGGGGACCCTGGAGTCATAGCTATGTTCTTAACTGCATGAGTAATTCCTCTACAGTAAATACATATGACTGTATTTGAAGCCACTACAACTGATTTTTTTAAGCTACCATTACAACATCCGTATTCCCAGGTCCCCTTTGCTTTCAGATGTTTCCTTGTCACAGTACCAAAACTTGAACTCTACCACAAGATAAGACAAAATAAAGATATTGCTGTGTTACTTACTATTCTTACTTCGTAGGACATGTAATGCCTTGCCAGCTCTTTCCCTGTGCTGCTCACCTGAGCCTGAATGACCACTTGCTCTTGCCAGGTAACCAGGTTAGTTCTTGTAGTTTTAGATTATGCACCAATTAGCTAACAGTATGAGATAGCTGTCTTCAACCCCAGAGATGATTCCATGTCATACACAGTTTTTTTAAGTGCCTCCTTTAAGCAGCTGCATTAGCACCTAATATATCTAACCTATCCTCATACTGATGTTGTACCTAAGCACTGATGGCCATTTATACACAGTTAACAGTTGGTTGTATTTTTTCTGCATCAGCTCTAGTGGTTCTCGATGCTAGTTATCCACCACCTTAGAGGGACTCAGCTTATGGCTGCAAAATCATTTGATTTTTCAGTATGGCAACTGGTTAGCAAGAAATAGGTGACTGTACAACCCCCCTCCAGAAATACTGTCTTGCTTCAGCTCCACTGCTCAAGCGACCTGGGTGTGCTGGTGGACGACAGATTAACCATGAGCCAGCAGTGTGCCCTGGTTGCCAAGAAGGCCAATGGGATCCCGGGGTGCATTAAGAAGAGTGTGGCCAGCAGGTCGAGGGAGGTTCTCCTCCCCCTCTACTCTGCCCTGGTGAGGCCCCATCTGGAGTACCCTGTCCACTTCTGGGCTCCCCAGTTCAAGAAGGATGAAGAGCTACTGGAGAGAGCCCAGCGAAGGGCTACGGCGGTGATGAGGGGACTGGAGGATCTCCTACGAGGAAAGGCTGAGGGAGCTGGGCTTGTTCAGCCTGAAGAAGAGAAGGCTGAGAGGGGACCTCATAAATGCTTATAAATATCTGCAGGGTGGGTGTCAGGAGGATGGGGCCAAACTCTTTCCAGTGGTGCCCAGCGACAGGACAAGGGGCAACGGGCACAAACTGAAGCCTGGGCAGTTCCCACTGAACATGAGGAAGAATTTCCTTCTGAGGGTGACAGGGCCCTGGAACAGGCTGCCCAGGGAGGCTGTGGAGTCTCCTTCTCTGGAGATATTCCAGCCCCGCCTGGACGCGGTGCTGTGCAGCCTGCTCTGGGTGACCCTCCTTCGGCAGGGGGGTTGGACTGGGTGACCCACAGAGGTCGCTTCCAACCCCCACCATTCTGTGATTCTGTGACTTGCTCACCTTCTAGCCCTAAGGCTTCCTGCCAGGAGTTTCCTACAGAGAAGAGAGACCAGCTGGCTTTTTCTGTGTCTTTTTGGCTGTACAGGAGGTGATGTAGCACTATGCTAATTTCCAATATTTGAAAAAAGCACTTGATGATAGATCAACATAGGCTGTTCTTTCCCCATTTTATCCATCCCCCATGAAACCGTGCTCAATTTCTATCCTAACACCCATGTGACTGAGGTTTTAGAAATAACGGTGACAGAGAATGTTTGCGGATTTATTTTTTCAGTAATCTCAGCAGAAAATCCTCAGATGTGTGACTTTCTCCTCCAACTGTTTGCCTGCTTGGTCCCTGGAGCGGGAGGACTTGGACCGCGAGGAAGGAGACGCTTGGCCAGCCAGCCTCGGGAAGGTACCGCTGGTGACAGGGGGACATGCCACGCGTCTGGGTAAACAGGACATCAGTTCCAGGGGGCAGAGGGCCAACAGCCAGAGCATCTGTGTCGTTTTTGTGAGAGACATACGGGCACGGGAAACAAGCTGATTTTATGAACTTCTGGGTCAGCTGAACTTCATTTTAATACCTGTAAAGAAGCTTCAATCCAGATTAACCTCCACTAGACTCAGATTTCATTGTGAACGTGTTTTACCGCTGTTCAGAGTTTTCTGCTCTTCCAAAGAACAATTAATTTTGGTATCAATAATCTGCTTCTTCAAAGAGGGCATCCACATGGCTATCAGGACAGTCTGTATTTCCATAATTGAAATCACATATAACTGCTGCAGGATCCTCAAAGGGGTTGGGGTGTTGTTGAATTTTTTCATTTTCCTACTATGTTACTTAGCCTTTCTTGTCAGTCTAAACGCCCGCTGCTCTTACCTCGTAGCTGGTGATACGACCCCGCCGCTGTGCTTTGTAAACGCACAATACGAAGCGTCGCGATTTGGATGCTGCTTTATGGTCCTACGTCCTGGAGATGCCCCTCGGAAAGGAGAGGAAATTGCTTTTGGATACCATCGCTCTCCCGTCACAGCTGGTATTGGCTGGTGCAGACAAATGTTTACATTTTGCTTGGAAAATGTAAACACTAATTAAGCATTAATGTTAATAGGTCCTGGGACTGGCAGGCTGGAGATGCAGCTCTGCTGCTGGCTCTGCCCTGGCTGCAGTCCATTTCACCCCACTCGCTATCTGTGTTTCCTGGCAGAAAATAAGGATAATTATTTATTCCCTTCCAAAGAGGGAGGGAAGGGACGCCAGGGGAGGGTCACGTAAGGACAAAATATTGTGTTACAGTGAATAAAGCTGAATCCTTCTATCAGCCCGATGAACAAGATGGGAATGGCTTGTCTTCCCCAGGTTCAGCTGTGGAAGAAGAGCAGAGAGGGGTTGTGACCGGATCCCTGAGCCCCTGGAGCGAGACAGCCTCCAGAGATAAAATCTCCTCTATATTTCCTGCTCTTCCTTCCCACATCCAGACTCAGCTTTCCCAGGCAGTTTGCCGGGCAAAACTCTACAACATGCCGTGAGACGGGCATGAGAGGGATCTGGCAGTGGGTGCGGTGGCTGTAAAGCAGCATCCAGTCCTGCTGCGGGGCAGGCAGTCCGGATTTCAGCTCTAATTCACTGTAGAAAAGGCTTTGTTGTTCTTGTTCCTAACGCGTTCCCTTTTCGTGTGCCACAGTGGGACGAAATGGTCGCCGAGGTGCCTCCGCTGTTGCCTGCTCCTGGCGTGGTTTTAGCTGTGGCCGTTTCAGGTCTTTGATGGCGGGTTTGGCGTTTTTCCTTTGGTCGGCTTCGGCGTGCCTGCGAGAGCAAGCGCGGCTCCGCTAATTAGGCGAGTGTAATTTCTCACAAACTGGTTCCCTCCCTTTGCAAGCCGGTGGATTTGCAAAAGGAATAAAAGAGCCCTGATTGTCCCCTCTTTTCAGCCCTTCCCTGATGAGGAGTGTTGCTACACCTAATAAATTAAAGGACACAAAGTTAATGAATTTTTCATTTGAACTCACAGCTAGGTACGGATTAGCGAGGCTGACGTTGCCGAAGAGCTCGGAATTAGGAAGGGTCCTACAGGGACGCTTTCCTCTCCGCTGAAATCTTTTCATTCACCTTTTCAAGCACGATCTCGCTCGGTAGAAAGAGTTCTTTTCACAACTTCTAGCCTGTGGGGTCGGCTTTCTGTCGGTGGTGTAAATGTGATCGTTCATTTTGTTTGTCTAATGGATAAAAATAAAGGGCAATGTGAGTGACATGCAGACAGCCTTTCTCCTGAAAGAGAAGGGATTCCTACGGTCCCGAGCAGTGCTCCAGAGCAGACCTTTACCATCACAAATGGTGCCAATTCCTTTAAATTCCAGCTCTGACAGTTTACACCAGCTGAAGGTCGGCTTTACTCCCCCTTGAGCAGTGCTGTGAGCTGCAGAGGGCTTGGACTTACACATAAAACTATACTCGATTTATTTAAAAAATCATTTTAAGTTAATGTCAAAGGCCTGTATTATTCAGACTTACTTTCCCTCAGTCTCCCATGGATTTCAAAGGGTTGCAGCTACTTTTAGTGTCAAACTGATTTCTGGTTCCTGAAGTCAATCCAGTGCGAACTGGCACATAGGTCCATTCAGAGGGAAGCTGTATCCAGAATAGTTCATTATCCCTACTTTTCCTGTCCAAATTAAAGTTTCTCCTATGAACTTCAATTTTAACATTCACCTGCCTTTTGATGCTCTGAAAGAGTCTAAATTTAAAAGCAATGTTTTTTTTTTTGTCAAGGATATCAGCTGTCTGAATGTGAGCGTGGCTGGGCAGTGGGGCTGTGGGCTGGCCGCCCAAAGCCCCGTGGCCGGCGCGTTCTGGCCTTTCCCACACCCTGCATCCGCGCGGCTGCTCCGCTCTTCGACAAGCTT